>SL_3KL_010_SEDDRAFT_10002544_pt1 | contig 16678 bp, 15 predicted proteins | sample SodLakKL_010_SED_2_FD_10381 | JGI IMG/M metagenome (IMG submission 10381) | reverse complement strand
AAGCAATAACCGACCATTTATACGGATCAACCGAAGGCTTTGGCAGGAGAATTTGAGGAATTTGAAGACCGATATCCTGATTAATATTCATGGTACCTTCCTTTGGCTGGTAGTGTATGGATTAATATTTTATCTGAAAAATTGAATAATTGGAACGAGCACTGTTTTATGTGGTAAGAGATACAGTCAAAATTAAAAAAAGGTTGCCAGTCTTAGGCAACCTTTTGGTTCATCAAACATTTTGAAATCAGGCGTTAAAATCAGTCTCCAAGAATCTCCGGGTCGATTCCAGCCACATAGCCAATGCCAATAGCACCTGGGCCAATATGGGTTCCGATGACCGGGCTCAGGTCAGAAAGCATCAACTCTTCAGGATTGAATCGTTCTTTGACCAAATTCAGAATGTTGTTGGCATTTTCATCAGATGCAGCATGAACGACGCCAATGAAATTGATAGGTGATTTCCCTTCGACGCGTTCTCCAATAATGTCAACGAGTCGGCTTTGGGCTTTTTTGGTTGTGCGGACTTTTTCGAGTGCTTCGACTTTTCCGTCTTTAAGATACAGGATGGGCTTGAGCCCCAATGCCGTACCCAGGAATCGGGAAGCTCCTCCGATGCGACCACCACGATGGAGAAATTCCAAGGTATCTACGGCAAAGAAGACCTGTGAATGATCACGGACGGTTTCAACGATTTTGGTGCATTCTTCTAATGAGGCACCTCGTTTAGCTGCCCGGGCAGCGGCAAGTGCCATGAATGCCAGGGGCAGGGAAGAGGTTCTTGAATCGATTAAGGTAATATTGGCATCAGGGAGCATCTTCTTTGCCTGGATGGCAGAATCTAATGTTCCGGAGAGACCTGAAGAAATGACGACAGTCAGAATGTCATAGCCTTCAGCATTTAATGCCTTAAAAGCATCCGCAAATGCCTGAATGCTTGGTTGGGATGTTGATGGCATCACATCTGCAGTGGCAAGCCGCTGATAAAATTCTTCTGAGCTAATATCGACATTATCCTTGAGGGTTTCCTCACCCCAGATAACGACCAAGGGGATCACGGTGATCCCGTATTGAGAGACCAGCTCGTCAGGTAAATAAGCGGTTGAATCGGTGACGACAGCTACTTTTGACATAAGAAATCCTTTCGTGATTTACTATAATAAATTAAGACAATTTCTGACACATTACCAATATTAACACATAGCGATTGAAAACGTTGCGGTTTTCCTTGATAAGTTTATTCAAAAGTTATCCTAATCCTATATAATGAAGCAAATTGATTCATGCCCTTGACCTAAGGATGGATACACGCTAAAATCACAGCTTGAAAATATACTAAAAGAGATGAATTGACGATTAATTGTGTTTGAAAACCTGACCGAGCGTCTTACGAACATATTTGAGAACCTGCGCCGGCACGGCCGGNTATCTGAGGCGGATGTTGAGGATGTCACGCGAGAAGTGCGCATGGCATTACTNGAAGCAGATGTTCATTACAGTGTNGTAAAGCAGTTTACTCAACGTGTCAAAACAAGAGCAGTNGGTCATGACATTTCCAAAGCGCTNAATCCCGCCCAGCAGGTGATTAAAATNGTCAATGATGAACTGATTGCAACACTAGGCGAGCCGAGTTCGTTGAACTTAAAAGGGGAACGCCCCTATGTGATCATGCTGGTTGGATTGCAGGGATCCGGTAAGACAACGGCAGCCGCTAAACTAGCAAAGCGATTAAGGGGTCAAGGTGAGCGGGTGATGATGGTTGCAGGTGACCCTTATCGTCCTGCAGCTGTGACCCAATTGCAAACCCTGGGAGAACGAATTAATGTACCTGTCTATTATCAGCCAGACACTGCCCCTCCAAAACTAGCTGCCGAAGCTTACAAAACAGCTCGTAAAGGCGGCACGGGTGTGGTGATATTGGATACTGCTGGTCGATCGCAAATGGATCAGGCTTTAATGGATGAACTGAGTGCGATCGAAAAGAATATACCGGTTAATGAAACGATACTGGTAGTCGATGCGATGATTGGGCAGGAAGCATTGAATGTGGCCCAGGGTTTCCGAGAAGTGCTGCCTATCTCTGGGCTTTTTATGACAAAAATTGATGGTGATGCCCGGGGTGGTGCTGCAATCTCGATCAGGGAGGTGACAGGTGTCCCGATCAAGTTCCTGGGTGTTGGCGAGTCCATAGAGGCGATTGAGGAGTATAATCCACAAAGATTGGCTTCCAGAATCCTGGGTATGGGCGATATGTTAGGCTTAATTGAAAAAGCTGAAACCGCCTTTGATCAACAGGAAGCTGAGAAGCAGGCTGAAAAGTTGATGCGCGGCGAGTTCTCTTTAGAAGATTTCGCCAAACAATTAAAGCAGATGCGCAAGATGGGACCCATGTCGCAGATCCTGGAGATGATGCCCGGGCAAATGGGCCAGGTGGCACGACAGGTGGATCCTCGGGACGCGGAAGATCAGCTTAAGCAAATTGAAGCGGTGATCAATTCGATGACAATCGAAGAGCGCCGTAATCCTAAGATATTGAATGCCAGCCGCAGGCGCAGGATTGCGCTTGGGTCAGGATTGGAAGTGCAGGTGGTCAATCAGGTCATGAAGCGTTTCCGCGAGACCCAACGGCTGATAAAAACCTTACAGAAATCGGGCGGCAAAGGATTAGGCCGTTTGATGGGATAGCCAGAGGATGAGATAGGTGCGCGTTTCCTTCAACGCCCCCTCGAGCCTTTCAGCAGAATCAGGCTGACAAATGCCCGCAAGGGCAAGTAAATAAAACAATAATTAAAAGAGGAGCAAAATTTCGATGGTACGTATTCGATTACGCCGGGTTGGTTCCCGGAATCAAGCAAGTTATCGGGTTGTGGTGGCTGATAAAGAGAGCCCACGAGATGGCCGATTCATAGAAAATGTTGGGCATTATAACCCACGAACAGAACCTTCAACAATCGTTTTGAAGGATGACAGAATTTATTATTGGCTGAGTGTTGGCGCACAGCCAACGGAAGCCGTCGATGGCCTGTTTAAGCAAACAGAACTGTGGGCGCGGTATGAACGCTTTAAAGCCGGTGAAGCTGTTGAAGATCTCGTTGAGGAAGCTGAACAGGTTTATCAAACCCGGGTAACTGACCCGCGCACAAACCCGTAACGAAAAACCTAATACCTGAGAAAGTACTGAGGCAGATATGAAAGGTCAAAACCTGCAAGGATTGGTTGAGTTTGTTGCAAAATCACTGGTTGACGAACCAGAGGAAGTCAGAGTTGATCAATATCAACGCGGCAATACCATTCAATTGGAATTGAATGTTTCCAAAGAGGATATGGGACGGGTAATAGGCAAAGGGGGCCAGGTGGCTAATGCCGTTCGAACCTTGCTTAAGGTTGCTGCAGCCCGGGAAGGGAGCCGTGTCAATTTAGATATCGTTGATCAACGATAACAACACATTAGAAAAAATGCCTCTCAATAGCCAAAATAATGCAGGCTCGGAATTTGTTCACGAGCCTGCCTTTCTTGTCTTAGGTAAACTAAGACGTGCCCATGGCGTAAAGGGTGAAATTGCGCTGGAAGTTCATACACGGATGCTGGAATTATTGGATCCTGAATGTGTCGTGTATGTTGGTGAAGAGCACCAACCGCACACGATCGAAAACACACGTTGGAAACAAGACCTCCTTCTGCTAAAAATTATTGGAATCGATGATCGCGCCAGTGTATCTGAATTGACAAATGAACTGGTTTACGTTAAGGCAGATGAACTTCCGTCTTTAACGGATGATGAATTCTATTTTCATGATTTATTAGGTTTAGACGTAGTCTTTACTAACGGTGAACCCATCGGTGTTTTGGAAGAAATCCTGGAGACAGGCGCAAACGATGTTTTTCTTGTAAGGGATGAAGACGGTAAGGAAGTATTGATTCCCTGCGTTGATGACTTTATCATCGACATTGATATGAAAAAAGGGAAAATTTTTGTTGCACCATTTGAGTGGTATGGCGGGGATCGTTGATGATGGATCAAAGAAAGTATTGGATTGGTTTTAACCTTGTCAAGGGGATTGGTGCAGTCCGCTTTCAACAGATCCAAAACTACTTTGGAGATCTTTCAGTTGCCTGGCACGCACCAACTGAAGCATTCCAAGAGATAGGTTTACCTGATCGGGTATTGAAGAATTTATTTTCATTAAGGCATGATATTGATCTTGATCAAGTATATGATTCGATTCTTCAAACCAATACAACGGTATTAACTTTAATGGATGACCAGTATCCCCGTTTGTTGAAGGAAATTGATCAAGCACCACCTGTTCTTTATGTCAATGGTACCCTGACACCTGCAGATGAATTTGCCGTTGCAATAGTAGGTACACGTCGGGTCACAGCCTATGGACAACAGGTCACGCGGGATATGAGCACTTACCTTGCCGGGCATGGGTTAACAATCGTCAGTGGTTTGGCGCGAGGGGTGGATGCTTTAGCACATCAACACGCAGTACAAGCAGGAGGGCGCACGATTGCAGTTTTAGGTTCAGGTGTGGATGTGATTTATCCCCCTGAGCATCGGAAGCTGGCTGAGGCAATTGTTGATCATGGAGCAGTGATCAGCGATTATCCACTCGGCACACAACCTGAAGGGATCAATTTCCCGCCAAGGAACCGGATTATCTCGGGGCTTTCTTTAGCGACCATTGTGGTGGAAGCTGGAGAGCGCAGCGGAGCGTTAATTACGGCGGACTTTGCTGTTGAGCAAGGACGGGATGTCTTTGCGGTCCCAGGGAATGTTTTTTCCCCGGCTTGTCGGGGAACAAATCGTTTGATCCAAAAAGGTGCGTATGCTATGGTCTCACCTCAGGATGTGCTGGATGTCCTTGACCTAAGCCAAGTAGAAGATTATAAAGATGCCCGGCAAACATTGCCAAAAGATACGACTGAAGCCAGAATTCTGCAAGTGATGGGCTATGAGCCGATTCATGTGGATGAAATTTGCCATGAGACGGGCTATCCAATTGAACAGGTTTCTGCTGCACTTACAATGATGGAGTTAAAAGGGATGGTACAGCATGTAGGCGGGATGCGCTACGTCGCGCTTTCGGGAAGATAAGCAGGAAATGAGGTGGTGAGAATGTATGAAAATTTTTATGCCGTAATCATGGCAGGCGGCAGTGGGACAAGGCTTTGGCCGCTCTCCCGTAAGCATCAACCAAAGCAATCATTACGGATCGCAGGTGACCGGACTTTATTCCAATATGCGGTTGATCGATTAGAGGGCTTGTTTCCCCACGAGAGAATTATGGTGGTTACTGTAGCTGACCAGGTGGATATGCTGCATGGGGAATATCCGGAAATCCCGGTGGAAAACTTCATCATTGAGCCGCTTCCACGTGGGACAGCCTCTGTTGTGGGTTTGGCCTGTGTTGCCTTAAAACACAGGGATCCAAATGCCACCATGGCCATCCTTACTGCCGATCACCTGATTAGGAATGATGCCCACCTCAGGCAGTTATTACGAGCTGCTCATGCAGTTGCACAAGAAGATGTTTTAGTAACGCTAGGTATTACACCCTCCTATCCAGCGACAGGTTATGGTTATATTCAAAAGGGAGAGCCTTTTGGTGATTATGAAGGGCTGGAAACATTTGATGTCAATAGGTTCAAGGAGAAACCCCGTGAAGCACAAGCGCAGGTGATGGTTGCAGACGGTCAACATGTCTGGAACTCGGGCATGTTCATTTGGCGTGTTGATGCCGTGATGGGCGAGATTGAGCGCCAAATGCCCGACCTATATGACAAGTTGGAAAAAATTTCTGATGCCTGGCTGGATGAGACGAAAATGGACACGCTTGCAAACGTCTGGCCAATGATTGACCCGCAAACCATCGATTATGGCATCATGGAACAGGCACAGCAGGTTGTGGTCATNCCTTCAGTTGATTTGGGTTGGAATGATGTNGGTAGTTGGGAATCGTTGTTCGAATCCATTGATGGAGATGCGGCAGGAAACATTGTTTTACGGGGTGATCCGATCACATTTGACACACAAGGTACACTCATTTGTGGTGATTCATCAGAACACCTGATTGTGACGATTGGTGTCGAAGATCTCATTATTATCGATTCTGGTGACGCGATACTCGTTTGCGACCGAAAACATGCTCAACGGGTACGTGATGTTGTAAATTATTTGAAGAAGCAAGGTCGCGAGGATTATTTGTAGGAGTTTATGAAGTTGAAAGCATATTGTGTAAAGTGTCGTGAAAAAAGATCAATCAAAGATCCTGTGGCGGATTTTAATGCTGCAGGTGCGCCGGTGACAAAGGGCATTTGTTCTCACTGTGGGACGAAAGTTTACCGCATGGGTAAGACGGAAGCGCATGAAGGGCTGCCTAAACCAGAAATTAAACGCAAGAAGCAGGTTCAACGAAAGGGTAAACTGGTGATTGTTGAATCACCAGCAAAAGCCAAAACGGTCAGCCGCTTTTTAGGTAAAGGTTATACTGTTCGTGCCTCGGTTGGCCATGTGCGTGATCTATTGCGCTCGAAATTATCCGTTGATGTGGATAATGATTTTACTCCCCGTTACCGAGTACCGAATGAAAAGCGTGATGTTGTTAAGGAATTGACGAAATTAGCCAAAAAGTCAGAAGCGATTTACCTGGCAACTGACCCCGATCGTGAGGGTGAAGCGATTGCGTGGCATTTGATGGAAGCTGCGGAAATTGAAGCGAACCGTACCAACCGGGTTGTATTTCACGAGATCACAGACGATGCCGTTCAGCATGCGTTTGCTAACCCTCGGGGTATTGATATGGACCTGGTTGATGCCCAGCAGACACGAAGGATCCTTGATCGTTTGGTTGGGTATGGAATCAGCCCAATCCTCTGGAGAAAGGTTCGCAGCCGACTTTCTGCTGGTCGGGTGCAATCTGTTGCGTTGCGGTTAATTGTTGAACGTGAACGAGAAATTGAAGCTTTTGAACCTGTGGAATACTGGTCGATTGAAGCAGAATTGCTTCCGGAAGGTGGGAAGCTACCTTACATCGCGAAACTCTCAAAGATCAATGGTCAAGATCCGCAATTGGGTAGTGCCTCTGTGGTTGAGCCCATCCTGGAGGACATGCGCCAAGCGATCTACACGGTTGATTCGATTAAACATGGCAAGCGAAGAAGGAAACCATCAGCGCCCTTCATCACGAGTACTTTACAGCAGGATGCATCTCGAAAGTTGGGTTTTTCCGCACGGAAAACGATGGCTGTTGCCCAACAGCTTTACGAGGGCATTGAGCTTGATGGAGAGGGTACATCTGGTCTCATTACCTACATGCGTACCGACTCGACCAACATTTCTGCTGTCGCACTGGAGGAGGTGCGCGGTTACATAAGTAACCACTATGGCAATGAATACCTGCCTGATAAACCGCCTGTCTATAAGACACGCTCACAATCTGCGCAAGAAGCGCACGAAGCAATTCGTCCAACATCCATTGAACGATTACCTAAATCGATCAAGCAGTATCTGACACGAGATCAGTTCAAGCTTTATCAACTGATCTGGCAGCGTTTTATTGCCTCACAAATGACACCCGCGATCTATAAAACTTTGGCAGTGGAGATCATTGGGAAATGTGATTCTTCTGGAAAAAAAGGTGAGAATGATCAATACCTCTTGCGGGCTTCCGGCAGCCAATTGGAATTTCCAGGTTTTCTTTATATTTATGAAGAGGGGAAGGACGAAGATCAGGCTGAAGAAGACGAAGTAGACAGTGATCGTATCCCAGTTGATGATATCCAGCAGAATCAACGCCAAAACCTTCAAGAGCTTTATCCTGAGCAGCATTTCACCCAGCCCCCGCCCCGGTTTACCGAAGCGTCTCTGGTTCAAGTGTTGGAAGAAAATGGGATTGGAAGACCATCAACATATGCGCCAATCCTAACAACCATTCAAAATCGAGGCTATGTTATCCGAGAAGATAAACGCTTGATGCCAACAGAGACAGGTTTCCTGGTGAATGATCTTGTGGTTGAGTTTTTCCCCAATGTGGTTGACATTGGTTTCACTTCACGTCTTGAAGATCAGCTTGATTTAATCGCTTCAGGAGATGCTGAATGGGTTGGCGTAATCAGAGAATTTTATGATTCCTTTTCCGAACGTTTGGAACATGCCGAAGGGGCGATGCCAGAGAAGAAAGCGGAGTTGGAAAAGGTAGGGCGGGAATGTCCAAAATGCGGTCAGGACTTAATCATTCGTTGGGGACGCTTTGGAAAATTTATAGGCTGCAGTAATTTTCCAGATTGCCGTTACACGGAACCTTATCTTGAAAAAATTGGGATGGATTGTCCTGATTGTGAAGAGGGAGAGGTTGTTCGACGGAAAACTCGCAAAGGAAGAACGTTTTATGGGTGCTCCCAGTATCCTGAATGTGATTTTACATCCTGGAAGCAACCTGTCCCAACAAAATGCCCAAATTGTCAGGGCACATTGGTGCTTGCCAATAAACGGCATGTGCAATGTTTGGACTGTGAAACAACGTTTTTGCAAGATGAGGTTCTAGAAGAAGCGGAAATGGCATAAAGCTTGCATATTCTTTTCTGAGTGATTTTGTTGCACAAAACGCACATCTATTTTACAATAATCACAAAGGTTTTATTTCACAAAAACATGATGGGAGTTGAGGATGGACTCAGAAAAGATAAAAAACTGGCTTAAGGACTTCAGAATCACACTGCCAGCAGGCGTTGTGTTGGGTTTAATCTTGGGGTTAGTTATTGGGTGGGGCATCTGGCCGGTTCAGTGGACGGATCTTGCACCTTATCATCTCAGACCAGATCTGCGTGAGGATTATTTGCGGATGTCGATCTTCACTTCGACATCTGTTGGCGATGTAAATATTGCCGAAAAAGCCTGGTCTGAACTTGAGGATACAGCACAAGAAACATTGCAGGCAGTTAAAAATCAGCCAGGATACCTCTCGGATGCACAAATCACCAGTTTTATGGTGGTTGTGGATGCAGACATAGATGATGTTGTCACTGAAATTGAGCCTGTAGAACCAGAGCCAGAAATTGAACCAATCGATGAAGCTGTTGGACCAAATTGGCTTTTATTGGCTGGTTTGTGTTTGGTACTTTTGCTGGTGGCAGGTGGTGTGATTTTCTTCTTAGTGGTTCGATCAAGACCATCTGGTGGCAATGGGCCTGAAACCCTTGATCAACACACAATGCCAGAAGATGATGTGGGTTTTGAAGAAGACGCCATGCGTTTTGCTCCAGTAGATTCAGGTCCGATGCAAGATCCGCCTCCAGAAGAACCAACAACAATACCAGTCGCGCAGTTTATGACAACCTATGTTGTTGGCGACGATCTATATGATGATTCTTTTAGTGTTGATGCCCCAACGGGTGAATTCCTTGGTGAGTGTGGAGTGGGGATTTCAGAGACCGTTGGCGTTGGAGAACCGAAGCGTGTGACCGCATTTGAGGTTTGGCTCTTTGATAAAAATGATATCCAAACTGTAACAAAAGTCGTCATGAGTGATCATGCTTATGAGGACAATAAGTTGCGTATGCGACTTGAATCGAAGGGGGAGCTTGTTTTGGCTGAGCCTGGCAAACAAATATTACTTGAAACAGAGACATTGCAGCTTGAAGCCCGTATCATTGATATGTCTTATGGTGAAGGTGCAGCNCCTGATCTNAGTTACTTTGACCGGCTAACTTTGGAGCTGGCTGTATGGCCCAAAGAGGTGCCTGCGTTTTAAGTTCATCTCCTTTAAAAACACAGCCCCCCACATTTTTGGGGGGCTGTGTGATTCACAAAACTGTTTTATTCGATAGCTAAGATAACCAACGTAATACTGCCATTGGGAAGGTTAGCTGTAACACGATCGCCAACTTCATGACCAATCAAAGCTTTACCAATTGGGGATTCATGGGAGATTTTCCCTTCGCGTGGGTTTGCTTCCTGACTGCCCACGAGATGATAAGTCTCAGGCGGAAAATCCTCTTCTTGAATGGTGACCTTCGCACCTACAGCGACTTTGTCATAATTTGACTGCATCTCAATAACTTCTGAGTGGTAAAGAATAGCTTCGATTTCTTGGATGCGACCCTCCAGGAAACCCTGATCTTCTTTTGCTTTGTGATAATCGGCATTTTCTGAAAGATCACCCATGGAGATTGCGTTCTTTAACCGTTCAGCAAGTGACATGCGGCCGTTATTTTTGAGCTCTTTAAGTTCTGCTTCGAGTTTTTGTTTTCCTTCAAGGGTCAGGTAGTATTTTCTTTGGTTGTTTTGGTTTTCGTTGTTCATAATGCCTCATATATGTCATTCATGGGTTCATTTTACCTAGGGTAAGGTCTCGGGGTCAAACAATTTCTGATATTCATCAATGGCGAACCGATCGGTCATTCCTGCAATGTAGTGGCAGATAGATTGTTCCAAACCTTTTTCTTCGATGGTATTTTGGAATTGGTTTGGCAATATGGTTGGTTCATTGGCATAAGCTTCGAATAAGCTTTCAATAATTCGCTCAGCTTTAACCGACATTCGCACCACTCGGTAATGATTATATAAATCGTTGTAAAGAAAATCTTTTAGCTCACGGTTGCGTCGATGCATATCCTCACTGAATCCAACTACATTATAAGGAAGTTTTTGAAGTTCCTCAACAGTTTTGATACCGCTGCGCCGAATCATACGGTCGATCGATTGAATGAGGTCCGTCACTTCGATTCCAATCAAGCGGCGTATCAGTCGATGGCGGGATAGCTCGTCTAATTTATCCGTTCGGCGTCGTCCGATACTCTCGTTGATCACCTCCCATAGGGAAATGCCAGCCAATTGATCGGGTGTGATCATTCCAGACCGCAACCCATCGTCTAAATCGTGGGCAGTATATGCCAATTCATCAGCAGCGTTGGTAATTTGTGCCTCGAGATGTCCTCGAAGTTTGGGATCGAAATCCTGAGCATCGGCTACATCGTATTCTGTTTCATGTTTGACGATTCCTTCCAGAACTTCCCAGGTGAGATTAAGACCATTGAACTCTGGATAGCGATTCTCAATTTCGGTGACGATACGATAAGAATGCCGGTTATGATCAAAACCGCCGTGGTCAACCATCAACCGTGATAAGGCACGTTCACCGGAATGACCAAATGGGGGGTGTCCCAAATCATGAGCAAGGCAGATCGTTTCGACCAAGTCCTCATTTGCCCCTAAGGCTCGGGCCACGCTGCGTCCTATTTGGGCAACCTCTAAAGTGTGGGTTAAACGTGTGCGGTAATAATCACCTTCGTAATTGATGAAAACCTGGGTTTTGTATTCCAATCTTCGGAAAGCGGTAGTGTGCAGAATGCGGTCTCGGTCGCGCTGGAAGACAGTGCGGTAATCTGGTTCATCTTCGGGATGTTTACGACCTTTACTGTCCCGGCTGTGGACTGCGTAGGGCGCTAGGATCTGTTCTTCTAATTCTTCTAGTTGATGGCGCGTGAAAAGCATTTTGTTTTACTCCATGATTGCAATCAGAAGGTGATTATACTGGATTACGCCATATTTATCTTTTATGAGTAACACAGTGTTGAAAATGTTAATAAATTTTTTGAGTTAAGATCAATTGGGGAAATCCTTCGGTAAGCACACTATGAGGAGAACCGAGAATGTGCCCAGGGCAGACACGATGGATTGCCCCTAATCTCAGAGAGAACCTCCAGGAGACTGAGTGCCCTGGACAGCATTATCCGAGTTGGCGATCAATGTGCCCAATGATTCCCCGTTCAAGGCCTTTTGCAAATTCTTTGGTTGAACACCAGAAAAAATGTGTACTTTGAGGTCGGGATTTTCTTTGATCAGGTTGATCATCAATTCAACTTTTGCCAGCATTCCCCCAGTGACATCAACTGCTTGAGAAGATGCCAGACCGGGACGGATTTTGTTAAAATTGTTTGGTGTTATGCAGGGTATGATGTCAACTTGTTTTTGCTTGTCAGGATCAGGATAATCAAGATCTGGATGAATTGGATAGTCCCAGTAGACACCCTCCTCCAAACCAGCAATGAGAATTTCTTGAGGTTTTAACAACCTGGCAAGATATTGAAAAACCGCCTCAGTTGAGAGGATTGTGCCGCCCAGTTTTTCATCAAAGGTCACATCACCCTGGACAATTGGTGTGAGGCCGTGTGAGAGGGCGCGTTGAATTGGACCGATATCCCAAGATTTAATCGAGTGATGATGCGTGATCACACCAGCAGAAGGTGGAAATGCCATTACCGCTACCCCTGTTTGAGTAAGGGCATTGATGACCATTTGGTTCAATGCTCGCGCGGCTGACCATACTTCGGCGAAGCCCTGCCAGTAGGTAGGATCCGTGCCCCCAGACTGAGTCTGGTATTGATTTGCAACCGCATGACCAAATGAGCCTGAGCCATGACCAATCAGCAGCCGCAGATTGGGGTTTTGATGGCCTGCACTGGCAATCTCATCAGCAAGCCGGCGGATCACCTCAAGATGAGGCGTCATTGATTTGGTTTTATCTGTAATTAACGAGCCACCTAATTTCAGAAAAACCAGCCTGGAATCGTGCATTAAGTTCTCCATCTATTCAAGATCGTTGTGATCACCCGTTTAGCACCCGCGTTGATGAGGGCGGATCCGATTTGTTCGAGGTTGTCTGGTGAGGCTAGGGCAATGATGTTGCCCCCACGACCCCCACCGGAGAGCTTGGCACCTAAGGCTCCCGCAATTTTGGCAGCAGTGATGAGGTTGTCGAGTGAAGGGCTGCTAATATTGATTTGTTCTAATAAACGTTGATTTTCATCCATCAACTGACCCAGCTTTGCAATGCTGCCTTTGATCAAGCTTTCACGGGCATTTCGGGTGATTTCTCCAATTTGGTTGAAGCATTCTTGATAGGATTCTGGATCGGAATCGTAGAGTTTGCGTACTTCTGAGACTGTTTCACGGGTGGGCGTTTTCTCTCCGCTGTCAGCAATTACCCAATAAGTAGGTTGCTCGATATCAAGGTGTTCAATGGGTTTGTCCCGGATAAAATAGACGGGCTTTTGATGAGCGATAACATTATTATCGATCCCTGAGGGTGTACCGTGCTGAAATTTCTCCACTTCATAAGCTATGGATGAAACTTGATCCGCAGATAGGGGTGCTCCAAAAAAGTCTGAAAGGGCACGGATGATGGCAATTGAGATGGCGGCACTCGAGCCCATACCCGCTGACATGGGGATTGTGGATGAGATTTGGAGAATAATACCGGGCACTTGCTTTACTGCAGCAGCTTTAATGCTCAATCGGGCAGCGATGGCAATGGGGTGATCCTCAGCCAGGTTTGCTAAGTCAGAATCGAGCATGATATCTGGTGCTTGGACACGAACGCCTCCGGTGAGGGCTTCAGGGTTGGGGATCACTCGGGCAGTGGCAGATACTTTATTGACAGGAATGGCAATTGCCGGTTGACCATAAACAACCGCATGTTCACCAAATAAGATGATCTTGCCAGGGGCTTTTGCGAAAACGATAGCCATCTACGGTATCTCTTATAGGAGGTAAAGAATCACCACAACGGTCAGACTCCACAAAACGACAGCGGCTTGCATGGGTTTGTCTGTCAGGATAATTTCTTCAGGTGCGCCTCCGAAATCCTTAATTCGCACCAGGTATAAATAGCGGAATAGACCATAGATAACAAATGGAATGGTCAACATCATATAATAGTTGTCCAGTGGAATAGTCGCAGAAAATGTATACAGACAATAGGTCACCAGGGTGGTGCTTAACACGATTGTTATCAATTGATCCAGAAAATCCAGGCTGTAGCCTTCTAAAACCCGGCGATGGGAAGGGGCATTTATGCTGAGTAGTTGAATTTCTGCTCTACGTTTGCCCAGACCGATAAATAAGGCGAGAAATACAGTAGTAACAAATAACCAGGGGGAAAACAGCTGCGTTTCAATAACGATCACACCAGCGCCAATCCGGAGAATAAATCCGGTCCCGATAATCAACACATCAACCAGCTGCATATGTTTCAACCAGAATGAGTAGGCCAGCATTAGTGCCAGGTAAAAGGTGATGATTAAGCCAAATTCGATACTAATAAAAAAGGCTGTTGGAAAGGTCAAAATCGCCAGGATGATGGCCGTAATAATCGCTGCTTGTTTGGAGAACTGCCCGGATGCTAGTGGGCGATTTTTCTTAATTGGGTGCTGACGGTCAGTTTCGATATCTGCCAGATCGTTGATAATGTATACCAAACTGGATGCTAAACAAAATAGAAGGGCAGCAACGAGTGTTAATAAAAAAGGCTCAAGATTCATCAGCTGCCGGTCAAACACCAAGGCAGCAAACACAAAGGCATTTTTTAGCCATTGCTTTGGACGCATGGTCTTGATTGCTAAGCGAAGTTGTTTGATCATGAAGTGTTTCTCGAAATGTTGCTCTTGGTGTTAATGATCGTTCTTTCCTTTACCTTTTCAGAAAACTATCGATAAATAAATGGTTTTGATGAAAGCGGCTTATTTTTTGTGGATAACAAAGTTAAAAATGTGGGTTTTGTTATCTTTTAAGACATGCTTAAAGTTTTTTTGAAAGGTCAGTTAAAAATTATACCAAATGCGGGGAAAATTATCTTGTTGCCCAGGATATTGATAAACCAGGTGAGACACGTATGCCTATCATACATGTGATGAGCTGAAAATTTGTTAATCGTCCTGATTTGAATTTAGGCGTGAAATTGTGCAATCATTGAAAATTGTTAGTTATTATCCAGGTTTAGACTTTATCAAGCCTGCTTTGATGGTTGGGAGTTGCAAAAGTTAAGTACGATGTGGCTTTGTGAGATAAAATTAGGCTATGAAGAAGCAGAGGATTGATGTTTTGATGGTTGAACGTGGCCTGGCGGAGAGTCGTAACAAGGCACAGCGTTTGATCATGGCAGGAGAGGTGCGGGTGGCTGGTGAAATGATTCATAAACCATCCATCCAAGTTTCCCCAGATGCACAAATTGAGGTTAAAGAACGTCCAAAATATGTCTCACGTGGGGGGAAAAAATTGGCAGCAGCAATCGAAGCTTTCAACGTAAAGGTTTCAGGAAAGATTTGTGCAGATGTTGGGGCATCTACGGGAGGTTTCACCGATTGCCTGCTGCAAAATGGCGCAGAAAAGGTTTATGCCATTGATGTGGGGTATGGTGTTTTGCATTGGAAGTTGCGTCAAGACCCCCGGGTGGTTGTGATGGAGCGGGTGAACGCGCGTTATCTTGATTCCTTGCCAGAGCCAATGGATCTGGTAACGATTGATGCATCTTTTATATCTTTGAACCTGATCCTGCCGGCTGTTGTCCAATGGTTTGATGGTTCTGAAGGCCAGGTCATTGCGCTGATTAAGCCCCAGTTTGAAGCAGGCCGTAAAGCGGCTGCAGTCCATGCCGGTGTGATCAAAGATCATGCCATTCATGAGCAAGTCCTGATGGAGACACTTTCTGGTACTCAAGAATTGGGATTAAAACCAGTGGGTTTGACCCTCTCACCGATTAAAGGGCCAAAGGGTAACATTGAGTTTTTGGTTGATCTGCAATATTCACAGAATCCTCAACAACCTGCGTTGAATTCATTGATACAGACAGCTTTAGAAAGCTTGAGATAAAGCCTAGAGGTTTCACAAATCGAGACGTTTTGATAAATGGTTTGAATTGTTCTAAGGATTAGGGGGAGGTTCTTTTGCACATTGCGATTATGGCGCACATATCAATATGGTTAATGAGAGAGTACTCTATTATTTAACTAGAAAGCACTAATCTCTGTATTTTGTTGGGTTTAGGCTTGGTAAGGATGTAAAGATAAAGAGTAATTGAATCAGGGGTTATTGTCCTGGTTTCGCATTAGAGTCTTGCCTGTTAATATGGAACTCCTGGAAAACCGCATCAAATCCATCTAGAATTTTGTTTTCATCTAAGCCCATATTTTTTAAAGAATAGGTGTGCTTGCTTTTAAACCGCTTGGCTTTTTCTGATTCTTTCGCCAGGGTTTGCTGGTATTGTTCAGTCATCGCAATACCGAAGCGCTGATAGATGTTTTCCACGGTGGATTGTGGGTCTGCGACCAGGTCTTGATAGCGAACCATAACATATTGATCTTTAGGCAGTTTTTTCAAGTATTGATGGGGATACATGTACCAGTGTTTGGCTTGTTCCTGGATAACCTGATTGGCCGTCTCTGGATAATCCTGTTCGGGATCGCCATATGTTTTCCAATGGTTCGAGAACATGCTCACCGAGGATGGGATCACTCGCAGGGGAGATCGCACCAGGTTGATAAATTTGGCATCTGGGAATCTTTTGTGTAGAGATTTTACTTTCGCTGAATGGGAAGGGCTTTTTGATATGTATCGTTTACCCTTTTTTGTATAGATATGACGCTGAAGAACTTCTTGGTAGTAGTTCATGTCCATAATCTGTTGTTCTTCCGGAACCTGCTCATCATAATAGATATAGTTTTTTACTAATTCGGGAAAGGGGAAGAAGGCAAATATATTGTATGTTGACCAGATTTGCAGCATAACATGAGAGTCCTCCTCGATCTCGTTTAGACCAGTTTTATGCATGTAAGAATAAGCTTGTAATGCTCTTTCAAACGAGTTGATGAGTTTTTGAGCAGGGTTGCCGACCATGC
>SL_3KL_010_SEDDRAFT_10002543_pt1 | contig 16679 bp, 13 predicted proteins | sample SodLakKL_010_SED_2_FD_10381 | JGI IMG/M metagenome (IMG submission 10381) | reverse complement strand
GAAAGAAGGGTTTACCAATATTGTCAATGATGGAAAACCGGTTACAATTGAAGATGTAAAAAATATTTCTCTCCCAGATGAGTTAAATATCAATGATCCGATTGTGATCAACTCGGGCGATGTAATGCATGATACATTGCTGTACAGCAGTGAAATGGCACGTACGAAGTCTGATATCATCTCAATATTAGGTATTGAATCGAAAAAGTATACCGTACTTACTCTTCATCGTGCAGAAAATACTGATAGTATCGCGAAACTTGAGTCTTTGGTAGATTTCATTAATGCATCGGTTGATGGTGATACAGTCATATTTCCGATGCACCCCCGTACCAAAAAAGTATATAACGCAGTGTCTAACTCATTGGGAAATAATGTTAAAATTATCGATCCGGTTGGTTATTTCGACCTCGTTGCACTGTTAAGCAACGCACGTCTCCTTATGACCGACTCCGGCGGTATGCAAAAAGAAGCATACTGGCTCGGTGTGCCATGTATCACGCTCAGGGATGAGACTGAATGGACCGAAACGGTTGATGCGGGATGGAATATATTATACAAAGATTACCGGGGAGAACATAAACCCGCAGCCGAACGAACCGACCTGTACGGAGACGGCAGAGCGGCTGAGGTGATTGTTGAGTGTTTGGTGAGATATTTTTGAAGGTGAGGGGTAAGTATTCTGGTACCGTTTCAATTAAATATAATTTCGTTTGTAGTTATGTGCGATAGAGAGGTGAGATTCACCTTTTTAGTGGTTCCCACCTGCGGGAGGGAGTCCCCGATAGCAAGTGGGAACTATCATTAGTGTTTATGAAATTATATACTGTATCTATAGGTAATCCTCCTTACTAGTACCCAAGAGATAATCTTTCGTTTTTTCCTATCACTTACACTTCGACTTCGCTCAGTGTGACAGCCAATGTGCGAGTTGTAACAAAAAAAAAGATTTCTTAATTGAAACGTTACTAGAAAATCATACTGGTAAAAAGATGGCCCCCTCTTTCCTCGCGCATTTATTTTATTAATTAGCATAGTTTCAAAAAATTATTTTGTCATGAATTTAAGCCGTACCGACTATTTTAAGTATTTATTCAACGTATACGGTTTACGAAGAGGTACCATCACCAAAAGCTGGCATGATCCCACCGTTGTTGATCTGAGTGGTATCGATGAGGAGCCGGTTACGGGCTCATATCCAATCGACTTTTCACAGGATGATGTACCCGGTTTGCTTACCGATGAGAATGGTGTACCGATGATCGATTATGCAAGTCTCGGTATTCATTACAATCCCTGGTTCGTAGGGCATATAGCACTCGGGAGGTATACAAAATGGAAGAAGACCAAGAACGATAGTCATCTCGATCGCTTTCGTATATTGGCAGACTGGTTTGTTAAGAATGCAACCGCCTCGCCAAACGGTTTTACGTGGTTGTATCATTTCGACTGGTTCGGGCATGATAAACCATGGCGGTCGGGGTTAAGTCAGGCACACGGTATATCAACGCTTCTCAGGGCTGCAAGTATTTTTAGCGATGCAGAATATGCAGATATCGGCAAGAAAGCGGTCGATGAAATGTTGTCACCGATGGATAAAGGGGGAACATTGTTTCACTGGCCCGACGGTACAATTACCATCGAGGAATCCGTCAAATACCCTCCATCGACAGTGTTAAATGGCCACCTGTTTTCTGTTATTGCAGCGTGGGAAGCCGGCCGGTTTTTCGATAACGATCAATATCTGAATTTAGCCGAGAAGGGATGGCAGTTTGTACTCAATAATATCGATCGGTATGATCTCGGCTACTGGTCCTGTTACAGTCTGAGTAATAATAAAAACGTGATAAAAGATATTGCGAGCCCGCATTATCACGAAGTACATATCGGCTTATTCCAGGTATCGGCTGCAATAACCGGAAATGGCATTTTTAATGAGCATTCAAAGAAGTTCAAATATTATCAAAATGACATTTCCTGTCGATTGCGTGCAATCTGGATGAAACGACTGTCCAAGTTAACTGCATAAATCGTTTGCTATGATATTCAAAAATAAATGGTACCAGTTCAAACTTGATAGTCAGGAAGGTATAACAATAACTTCATGTAATGGAGATGTGATACTTGAAAATATCGGCTATCATGCCGAATATGGGAAATTTGCAAATGCATGCGAACCGCTTAGTTCGGGCCGGAATAATATTCTTGTTGATGATACCAAGGCATTCAAAGCTGGCGATGCCATATCAATAAGGTCAGAAACAAGAAAAATGAATAATCCTGTTACTCATTCAGCAATAATAACTAAAATAGAAAATAAAAGGATTTATTTTACTCCAGCATTTAAATTTCCACTCCGGAGGTTGTTTGCCAAATCAAGCAACGGAAATTATTTTCAACAGCTTGTTGATTCGTACAGAAATTTCCGGTCGCTTAAAGGTGTCTTTGTAGAGAAAAAATTAATGAAGATTGACCGTTTACGCGAAATTTCATTGAGAACTGATAATGATGAAAAAAAAAACCGTTATACAATCACCGGATCGACACCGGTCTCAATTGTACGGCTTATTTTCTCCTGTTCCATCATGTCTCCGGAAATTGAGATCTATGTAGAAACCGAGTACGTAAATGATATCAATATCCTATCCGAAGGGCTGGAGTTCAATTTCTCTAATGATGTTACCGAGATTTATCGAAAAAATGGTAAATTAGCTGATGATAATTTTCAGAAAAAATATTGGCTTGATAAGCAGGGGGTACGATTTGGCCGGAGAGGTAAATCAGCATTGGTGTACCATGTTCCCGATGTTTCCTCACTGTCTCTGGAACCGGATAAAAAAAGATTGACCATTCATCTTGATACTATGTATGACCACCGGTTCCGGCATGTTAAACCGGACACACCAAAAAGAAATTCTCTCTATAAAGAACTTCATACATCCTGTTATAAAAAAGGAGAGATAAGAAAAAACTCCTTAAAATTAATTGCCGGATACTCACCTCCGGTTGTACCAAGATTACTCAATGCACCGTTTGGATATCAGGCAGTGTATGTATGGACTGAGCACGCAGATAGAGCTACGTTGAAAACACACAGGGCAGTATATTTTGGTGATGAAGAAGTAACCACTTCATCTGATGCTGTTGGCGGATTTGTGAAATATAAAATACCGGTTACAAAGAGCGTTTACTATTCAAATCCCAATAAATCAGAAAAATGTCATTCCGGAGAATCAAGCGTAGCAATAAAAGAGTCACCTGAATTTGAAACATTTCTTGAAGAGCTTCATGGTACCGGTTTGTATGATATCTGTCTTCATTCGGTAACACCGGATTCAGCATCGCGTAGTCTCATAGATGAAGCGATTCCGTATATGAAAAATAAATTCGATTCAATAAGCTGGATCGATCATGATGCTGCCCGGAGCAGGGAGGATCTTTCCTCCGATGGTCTTGATGAATCTTCAGAGCATTTTACAGCCGATCTCTGGTACAGGTATGGAACGAAATTTTTCTGGCACTATGCATCTGAAGATGTGGGTAGCGATAACCTCGATATTTTGCAAACCGGAAGAGGCGATCACTTTCATACACCCAGGTATTGGAGACATCCACGATTATCAAATGATATAGTTTCCTGGGCTGCGATTCCAATTACCCCACGTCGGTTTAACGGTACGTGGAGTTCATTTCATAAAGAAAAACATATCGAGCAATTGATAGACCGTTGGGGAGTATGTATTACCCATACCTATCCGGCTTTAACTGACAGATATCTCAGGCGGAGCTCGGGGGGCTGGGATTATAATAAAAACAAGAAAATAGTCGTCAGTAAAGATTTTGATCGATGTTTGCAACTGCTTGCACGGTACCGGGATGAAGGAAAGTTATTGCTTACAACTATTGATCAAATTGTTGGATATTGGCTGGCACTTGAGAATATTCGAGTTTATTTTAATCAGGACGATACAGTATCGGTCTTTAACAAAAATACCCGGGAAATTAAAGGTCTCTCATTCGCTGCGAAAGCATCCCGTGTTTTAGTGAATGGTTCCGAACCATTCCATAAAAAGATAAATGCTGATATAATTTTCTGGTTCGACCTTCCTGCAAAGGAAACTATGGTCATTTCTTTCTAATTTAAGATCCAATAATTACAAAAAATACATATGAATATCTGGCTTATAAATCATTATGCGGTACCACGAAGTGGTTCGAGCGGAACACGGCACGCAGTGTTGGCGAAACACCTTGCTGATAAGGGCCACAGGGTTACCGTGTTTGCGTCCCCTACATCACGTGCTCACATAAACACTCTTGTTAAGTTTAATAATAACAGCATTTTTGCCGATCAGGAGCACGACGGTTGTATATTCAGGTTCATTCGTACTTTAGAATACAATAACAATGTCACCAGATTTTTCAATATGATTAATTTCCGGAAAAATATATTGCGGTCAACAAATGGATTACAAGCACCCGATGTTGTATTAGGATCTTGCGTTCATCTGCATGCTGCAGATGCTGGCCGGATACTTGCCCGCCGGTATAAGGTGCCATTTATTTATGAGATACGGGATATCTGGCCGGAGTCTCTTATTGATGTCGGTGGAATGAACAGATGGCATCCGGTCTACCTGTATCTCCGGAGTATCGAATTACGGTTATATCGTGAAGCATCTCATTTCATTACACTATTGCCGGGCTCAAATCCTTACCTTCAAAAACACGGGATCGATACCGACAAGATTACGTATCTGCCAAATGGTATCGATACGGAGTTGTATCCGCCCCTAAAACCACCTGCAAATTCCGATAGTTTCACCGCACTGTTTTTCGGTGCCCATGGTCCGGCGAACGGCTTAGATACTATATTACACGCAGCAAAAAAATTACAGGATAATAAAAACAGCATACATATCCGGATTCAATTTATAGGAGATGGTAACAGTAAGCCCTCATTGTTGAAATTGAGAGATGAATTGCAACTGAATAATGTGGAATTTTTTGAACGGATGAACAAAAAAGAGTTATTTATAAAAGCACAGCAAGCAGATGCGTTCATTTTTCATCTGAAAAATATGCCAGTTTTACAACGGTACGGTGTTAGTGCCAATAAATTATTTGATTATCTGATGTGTGGAAGGCCGGTTCTGTTTGCATGTAACAGTTATAACGATCCGGTGAAAGAAGCGGGGGCTGGTATTTCAATCCCACCCAACAATCCGGACGCAATGGCAGATGCGCTACTTCACTTGAGTAAAACAAATCACGAAGAAAGGCAGGCAATGGGAGAACGGGGCCGTAAATGGGTGATAAAGAATCACGATCTTGGTAAACTCGCACAGCGGCTGGAGAAGGTACTTGTTGATATAACAAAGTGAGACAATATTATAATAAAAAAATATCTGGAATAACTTACCATGAAAAACTTTGCACTAACCGGTCTTGCCGGATATATAGCACCACGTCATCTCAAAGCAATTCAGGATACCGGCAACAGGCTTGTTGCAGCCGTTGATCCAAATGACTCTGTCGGTATAATCGATAGCTATTTCCCGGATGCGGCTTTTTTTACCGAATTCGAGCGATTTGATCGACATCTTGAAAAGCTAAGACGAAGCAATTCCGGAGAAAAAGTCGATTATATTTCAATATGTTCACCGAATAATCTACATGACGCTCATATGCGGCTTGCACTGCGGTTAGATGCCCACGCAATTTGCGAAAAACCGCTTGTTATGAACCCGTGGAATTTGGATCTTCTTCAGGAACTTGAAAGCGAATCGCAGGGGAAAATTTATACGGTGCTGCAGCTTCGCCTACATCCCTCTCTGATATCTCTTCGTGAAAAAATTCAATCAAAGAAAAATAACAATAAGTATAAAGTACGGTTGACCTATATTACCGGACGGGGGAAATGGTACCATTATTCCTGGAAAGGCAATGAAGAACGTTCCGGAGGGGTAACAACAAATATCGGTATACACTTTTTCGATATGCTTATGTGGTTGTTCGGGCCCGTTCAACGACAGGAGGTGTATCTGAAATCAAAAGAACGGGTAGGAGGTTTTCTCGAACTTCAAAATGCAGATGTTGAGTGGTTCCTGTCGATAAACATCGATGATATACCACAAAACGGTAAAGAGCCTAAAAGAACATACCGTTCAATTACAATAAACGATGAGGAAATTGAATTCAGCGGAGGATTCACCGATCTCCACACCCGTGTGTATGAGGATATCCTTGGAGGAGAAGGATTCGGAATAGAAGACGCACGGCCATCAATTGAAATGGTGCACGCCATAAGAACGACACAAATTGTTGCAGGTACACAGAAGGGAAGTGTGCATCCATATGTGATGAAGTATGGTAATGATGTGTGATTGAAGGGTCACAGAATATCAAAACGCAGATATAACATTGCGATGAGATTGGTGAATATTGTAGTCGGGAGTAGAAAATAAACAGCCTTGAATTCGTAAACCGTAACTTTAAAAAAATATGCTTCGCCGGGGAGCAACAAGCAGATCAAATTCAATGTAAGATTTTCGGTAATAGTATTCCCGGTCAGTATTATCTTATTGCAGGGTGGGATGGGCACAAAAAATATTCCGGATTATTCGATGTTGGTAAGTAATCCGGCGCGACGAAGCGGAATGATGGTGCGTAAGGCATACCGGGCGTAATAAATGGTTTATAAAATATTGTGAGTATAAAGATTGAAATAGTACGTCCTGCAACAGAACAAGAATGGGATTATTCCTGGAATAAATGTTCTTACGCAACATATTATCAATCAAGAGAGTGGGCGCAAATATGGCAATCATACACAAACGGCAAGATTCGTCCATTTCCAGAACGTGTATCATTTTCTGATGGCAAAAACGTAGTAGTACCGATGATGCGCGAGAAAGTTTATGGGGGACTCATGAACAGATATAGTTTGGTAGGCCCTCCATTTATAGTGGAAAAATACGGGAATTGGTTGACAAACGATACATTAACAAATAAACACATTGTTGTACTTTCAAATTATCTGACGGGAAAATATAAGAATCTGAGATGGCGTCTGAATCCTTATGACGAAAACTCTAGATGGGTGTCTGTAAATTCAAAATATATCTTGAGAAAACCCCTTATTACATTTAGCATAGATTTATCCGGCGGTGAAGATCATGTTTATTCTAAGCTGAAGCAGAGTTGTCGTAATCATATTAAACAGGCGATAAATAATAAATTAATTGTAACCGAGGGTAAAGATATTAATCATTGGAAAAAATATTACGAAATATATCAAGACACTATAAAAAGATGGGGGGCTAAAACCCTTTATACATTTGACTGGAAAATATATGAATCATTATTTTATAAAAATTACCCAAGCATTAAACTATGGTTGGTATGGTATAACGATATTGCTATAGCCGGTGGCATTTATTTTTATTCCCACGGGAAAATTCTCGGTTGGCAGATGGCATCCCTGACAGCATACCGCAGATTACGTCCTGTTCACCTGTTAGAACATACAATTATAAAAGATGGGATAAATAAAAATTATTGTTGGTATGATTTGGGCACTGCCGGCGGGAATAAAGGGTTGGAGAATTTTAAGAAAAGTTTTGGTCCTGAAAAAATAATGTGCGATATGATCATTAGCCGGCATCCCCTTATGTATACCATAAAAAAATTTATCAGGTGACACCATGCTGCAAATTGTAAGTGTTCGAGATGCAACAAACGATGAGTGGGATGAGGTTTGGCGATGTAGTGAGTACGGGACATATTTCCACTCACGTGAATGGGCGGAAATCTGGCAATTATATACAGACGGAAATATGTCTCCTTACCCTAAAATAATAACTTTTTCAGATGACAGAGAAGTTGTATTGCCGATAATACGTCAGTGTTATTATAATGGAATAATTAAAAGATACGCCCTTACAGGTCCACCGTTTATGACGAAATATGGTAATTGGCTCAATAAGGATAGCTTGAACAAACAGCACATTACATTGCTTGTATCATTTATTATCAAGAGATATAAAAATCTGAAATGGCAGCTCAATCCTTATGATGAAAATTCAAAGAATATTGCTGTAAACTCTAAATATGCTAAAAGAGTACCGCAAATATCGTACATAATAGATTTATCAAAGGGTGAAGAAACAGTATACGCAAATATGAAACAGAGCTGTCGTAATCATATTAAACAAGGGATAAATAACAACTTAACGGTAACCGAAGGTATCGATATCAATCACTGGAAGATATATTATGAAATATACCGGGACACCGTAAAAAGATGGGGAGCCAAGGCGCGTTTTGTTCTTGGATGGAGATTATTTGAAATATTATTTCACAAAAACAACCCGAACATTAAGTTATGGTTAGTATGGTATAAAAACATTGCTATAGCTGGCAGCATTAATTTTTATTCACAAAGAAAAATCATCGGGTGGAATATGGCATCGCTAACAGATTACCGTAAGCTCCGCCCCAACCATTTTTTGGAATATATGATGATAAAACACGGTATCGAAAAAAATTATAACTGGTATGATCTGGGTATCGATGCTGGAATTAAAGGATTGGAGAATTTTAAAAGAAGTTTTGGTCCGGAAAAAAAGATGTGCGATACAATCATAGCGTGGCAACCGATTGTTTATTATTTAATACAAGCAAAGAATTATATACGTAATGAAAAAGACCATGCACTATAGCACCCACTTTCAGGATCTGATTGGTTCTTGAAGAATGAACGTGGTTCTATATGGCATTATTTTATGAAAATTGGTAGGCGTGAGTTGAGTAATCAAAATGATGAATTGAAGTCTCCGATAATTCAAGATATCCGGCCTGCCACAAACAACGAATGGGATGACATTTGGGTACATTGTCCGTATGCGATATACCATCAATCGAGAGAATGGGCGGAAATCTGGGAGGAATATTCCGGCGGATCTATACGACCCGAACCAGTGATGCTATGTTTCTCGGACGGCAAGAGGGCAGTCCTTCCATTTTCCCGTCAACGCTATCTGGGAGGAATAATTAATCGATATATATCTTCTCTTCCAGATGTCAAATGGGGGGGATGGATATCATCTGATCTACTCGGGGTGAGTCACGGTACTGCTTTATCCGAATATATTAAAAATAAATATGCGAATATAAAATGGAATTTAAATTATTTTGATAGTCTTGTTGATAAAATAATCATTCCCCGGACACGCACCCACGATCATTACATAATATCTATTGATAAGCCGTTCGATGAAATTTATAAGAGAATTCATAAAAATCAAAGAAAAGCAATCAATAAGTCGCTGCGGGAGGGAGTAAATATACGTGAAGCCAGTTCCCTTGACGATTGGAAAAAATATTACAATGTGTACAAAGAATACCTGCATAAATGGGGTGAAAAAGCGGTAGAAGTGAAAACCTGGAAGTTACTGGAAACGATGTATCGCCGATCTTCCCCGTATATTAAATTATGGATAGTCGAATATAAGCATGAAATTATTGGCGGACGTTTGTGTTTATTGAGTTCCAATGTGGCAAGTGGATGGGGGATATATGTGTTGAAAAAGTATTCATATGTGCGCGGGCCAAGTTATTTAAATTATACCTTAATAAAATATTGTTGCGAGAACGGTTTTAGATGGATAGATCTTGGTACAAGTGGAAATAAGCGGGGACTTATAGAGTTTAAAGAACGATTTAGTGCTCGTCGAATCAAATCATATAAATATGAAAAATACTCGCCGTGTGTTACCTATACTCGCAATGCTGTGAATCGGCTCCGGCAAATATTCCGAAGATAACATTGTATATAAGATAAATGGTCTCTAATGATGTTAAATACCATACGAAAAATTGCATTCTACGCACACGATGCCCTGCATCGAGGTAAAGTACGTACTAATATTAACGATATTACTGAATTCTATACTACCGTACCCGAATTCAGGGATAAAGTAACTGCAAAAAGAATTACGGAATTATTAAAACATGCAACACATTCAACCGCTTTTTATGAAAACTATAAAAATAACACTTATATAGATCAGTATCCGATTATGTCGAAGAAGTATATTCAATGTTCTGAGGATCTTTTCTTGCATTCAGGATATGTTCGTTCTTCCTTAATCAGAAGACAAACAAGCGGCTCATATGGTACACCGATGAGTGTGTACTTTTCAAAAAATAAGTTTGCAAGGCAAATTGCGGAATTGATTTATTATAATAGACTCGCTGGCCTGGATATAGGCGATTTATATTTAAATATAACGACGACCAGGAAAAATAGAGTTGAAAAGTTTTTAAAAAACCTTATGACCATAAATCCGACGGGAATGAATGAACAATGGTATGACCGGACAATGCGGTTATTATGCCGTTACAAAAACACATTTATCATCGGGTTTCCGTCAGTATTATATTCTCTTGCACAATATATTGTAAAATATACAACCCATACGAATATCCGGCTGCGAGGAATTATTACTATCGCAGAACCGCTTAATTCTAAGGTGAAAGAAAAGATTGAGGAGGTATTTCAATGTGCGGTCTATAATAGATATGCCACTATGGAGACCGGGGTTATTGGCCATTCAACTGGAGCGGATAATACTATACATATTAATCAGGCATCATACATAGTCGAATTGTTAAAGTTTGACTGCGATGAGCACGTTGCAGAAGGAGAGGATGGACGCATTGTAGTCACCGATCTGTTCTCATATGCCATGCCTCTGATAAGGTATGAAACCGGCGATACTGCAGTACTTATCTCGAAAAATAAGTTCGGCGCTGAAATAATAAAAAACCCGGAAGGACGTGTGGTCGAAAGAATCTACAGAACCGATGGATCAAAGGTTTCATGGGCAAGTATTTATGATGTTATGCTTGATCTGCCAAACACTATACAATATCAATTTATACAGGAAACGCGGAAATCGTATACCTTGAAAATAATTGCAATGAATTCATTTGATACGAAAGTAACGGTAAAGGATAAATTGTATAATATTCTCGGATCTGATGCTGATATTGAGATACAATTTGTTAATGAAATACCGCCACTCCCGTCGGGAAAACGACCCGCCATAATGAATAAATCTCAAAACGGTAATGATAACTATGTAAAAACTTAAGAATAGCGGAGATAAATATACCGGTGCCAGAGATACCGGAGAACAAGAGATAGTACGTGAGTCGCGACGGGATTTTATTAGATTTTTTTAGGTAATTTTCTATATGGGTTGCCTAATACATACATACTGAACTCGAGAAAAATCTGTGATTAATAAAAATAAAATCAATAAATTTATAAATGAAATATATCCTGTGAGGGATTCCGACAGCAAATCAGTGCTGCGGCAATGGTATGAAATTCTCCGGATTGCGCTAACCGCTCAGTTTACGCCGAACGAATATTACCTGTACGAAATACATCGCAAAGATAAATCTATAGGTGAATTGTCGCGATATATGTCAAATTCCCTCTGGTTAGACCGTGTAATGCCGGCATTAACTGATTCTCAATGGGAACAAATTCTTGAAAATAAATGGTTGTTTAATCAATATTATTCATCATTAAAACTCCCGGTACCGAAAGCGTATGCTTTTCTCACTAATGATGGTGGTATGACCAGCAATGGATGTCTTATTGATGATATTGATGATCTCATTACGTACTTACACACTGAGCAGCCGGAATCGCTTGTGGTTAAACCGCTGTGCGGATATGGAGGACGGTTTATAACAGTATTGGATTCTCTTTTATTTTGTACTGATGATTTGATCGGGGAGTCATGTAGCGGAAATGATCAAAATTTTCGCTCGTTGTGTGAAACCATCCTGAGGTACAAACGTCGTAATTCCGGACTCTTGGTCGAAACAAAAATAAATCAGCATGCATTTTTCGATTATATTAACCCATATACTATAAGTACATTAAAAATAATTACGTTTTTAAAGAAAAATCTTGAACCGGAAATACTGTCTGCAGCGGTGAAATTCGGAAGAAAAGGAAGTGAAGTCGATACAATAAGCAGGGGCGGTTTCTCACGTGGTGTCGATATTCAGAACGGTTATCTGAATGACTGGGGTTTATTATCTGATAAAACACATAGTTCGATTATAATTAAACATCCCGATACAAATGAAAACTTTGAGTGGTTGAAAATACCGATGTGGAGGGATATTGTCGCGACTATACAAAGATTTTCACGAAATACGATATTTGCAAGAATAGTATCGTGGGATGTAATTCTCAGTGATGAAGGACCCGTTGTCATTGAAGGCGAATTGAACCCGAGATTAGACATTATGCAATGTCATAGCGGCGGGTTTATGACTGACACATTTATTCCGAAATTAAACGAATTTGGCATTACCATAGATGATACCAAATTATCAAAGATTAAAATATCTTCTTTTAGATCAGCTTTACGTCGATGGTTATAAGCTGTATAAAGTTTAACAGGATTATTCGTCCATCATATATTTTATTAGGTGATTTTTAAATATGATAGATCGATTCGGGGAATTATTGAGAAAAAAAACTTTCTGGATTATGGATCGTTTTTCGGGTGGAAAAATACACAAAGATTACGAAAACATTCATAATATATTTTATAACCCGGAAATTGCAGATCAATATACCAGCAGATATTTAAAAAATCTGATTGAATATGCAAGTACATCTGTTCCGTTTTATATGAAGTTTAAAAATTGTTTACATATTAAGGATTATCCAATTATTACGAAAGATATTATTAAAGAAAATTATTCGAATTTTATTAGTGAAAAATTCAAATCCGTTCACATGAAGAAAGTAAAGACAAGCGGATCACAGGGGAAACCTTTTATAGTATATCACGACAAAAGAAAAGCGTGCCGTAAAAAAGCAGATCTGATTTTCTTTAATAACCAAATTGGCTATGACGTAGGGGATAAACATGCTTTAATACGTACAAAAAACAAAAGTCCGTTAGAATTATTATTACAGAATGAAGTATTAATTCTTGCTTCAAAACGAGATCATAAATCGATCAAACAATATTATAATATACTTAAAAAGAAAAATATTCGTTTTATTATCGGTCATCCTTCAGTTATGGTTGTGCTGGCTGAATCGGTAAAAAATGAAAATCATAAAAAAAGTATACCAGCCGTCCGCGGATTTATTGCAACTGCAGAACCATTATATGAGAATGACCGCAAGTTAATTGAAGAAACATTTAATTGCCAGGTGCTTGCCCGGTACTCATCTGAAGAGTTCGGTGTCATAGCTCACGAGTTACCCGGCGATACAAGATACCACTTAAACATTGCTTCCCACTACATAGAGATAATAGCATTAGATAGTGATAAAGCTGTAAAATCAGGAGAACCCGGACGAATAGTTGTTACGGATTTATTTTCATACGGCATGCCGCTTGTCAGATATGATACCGGAGATATTGGCATAATGGCTGCATCACCCTCTGAAATTACAGGTGGCCCGGTTTTTGAACGAATTGAAGGCAGGGAAACTGATATTATTTTCGATACTGCCGGTAATAAAATATTTCCACTATCACTGGTTGANANTATAACAGATTATTTGGTAAATGTAACAACGGTATCAGGTTTTCAATTTATACAAAAAGACAGGAANCACTATATTCTGCTTTTGCGTATTCAAAATAATAAAAATGAATCCAAACAAAACTTCTCNTNGTTGAAAAAAATATTATTGGATATTCTTGGATTTGATGCGCATATTNAGATCGANTTCACTACTGAATTGAGAGTTTTAAAATCTGGCAAACAACCATTTATAATAAATGAACTAATAAGAAATTATCAATAGCTTACATGAATAAATTTAATTTTCTTGTCCCAGTTCGTAGTCAATCACATCTTTCATATTTAAAATCTATTAATGTAGATGAACATCATTATGAATTTACTCAGGGAAAGATAATATGGACTCTACAAACATATCTGATACTACGTAACAGAATGGATGGTGTAACCTGCACAAGATTTCCTAAATCTGATGCAATAAACATTGCTCATTGTCAATATCTTAGAAAAATTCAATGCGAACCACATACATTTATCTGTTCAATATCTGGCGAATACCGCCATCTGTTTTGGGCTCATATGCATATAGTGCAAAATCAGAAGCAACATGATGGTAAGANGTATTTCTGGATTCCTCATTGGATGCAGCCCGGTTTAATTCCCAGAAAAGAAAACAGAACAGTTGTTGANACAGTAGCTTATGCCGGTGACCCGAGACGTTTATCCGTNAGAAATAATTATTTACAATCAAAAATAGCGCGTTTCGGATATTTTACTTCTAAAACANATGGGAACGATTTTTGGTCTNCTAAAATAAATAATATGGGTATGCATTTTGCGTTTCTACAGAAACCAGAATGGAATGATTATTCTGAAATCGATATCTTAGTTGGAATTCGAAGTTTTGATGGTGAGCGGTATAATTATTTACCACCTACAAAACTGATCAATGCGTGGCATGCCGGTATTCCTTTTATCGGGGGGAATGATTCTGCATTTGAACAGGTCGGTACTCCCGGAAAAGATTATATAAAGGTAAAAAGTAAGGAAGAGGCGATACAGGAAATTATCCGCCTACGCCGGGACCACGAATATTATAAATCATTTGTAGAAGCGGGAATGAAACAAGCAAAAGAATATACGCGTGAAAAGATCGCCGGTGCATGGATACAATTGCTTACCGGTGATATGCAGCGTATATATAATAGCTGGACGCAAAAAAACATAAAAGTAAAAAAGTTGAATATTTCATTTTTTAGTGGTATCGAAAATATGATTCGCCGTTCCGGCAGGTGGATTACCTGAATGATTGATCAAGAGCCAACAACGCAAGATCTTGTAATTTTCGGATGCAGCGGCGTCGGAAGATACGTGTTACATGCTATCAGGGAAATAAATAATAAAACCATGCAGTGGAATATCATTGGTTTTGTTGATGATGATCAAAACAAACGGAATACAAATGTTGATGGAATTGCGGTGCTGGGAACAAGCTCCTGGCTGGAAAATAATCCGGGCGTTTCGGTAGTTATTGCACTATCCGATCCTCACGTAAAGTACCAATTATTGAACAACCTTGAGGGATTCGGGTGTACTAATTTCCCGGCAATAGTTCATCCAAACACGTGGATTGCGGATGATGTAAAGATTGGTGACGGAAGCATTATCTATCCGGGCACATCAATAAATATTGGTTGTAATATCGGCAGGTTTGTGATGGTCAATATGAATTGTGCACTTGGCCATGATGTAACGGTTGAGGATTACTCATTTCTTGCACCCAATGTCGGGGTTGGTGGAAATACCCGTATATCGAAGGGATGTACCGTCGGCATCGGTTCATCGGTAAAACAGTCGATAAACATCGGAGAGTGGTCGGTCGTGGGTGCGGGTTCAGCCGTGATCCGGGATGTAAAACCGGGACAGACGGTAGTAGGTGTGCCGGCTAAACCACTGCAGTCGGATAAAAAGAATAAGAAGAAACAAGAAAATTAATGGGGGATAGTGAACTTGGATATCGATCCAACTGAAAATCCTAAGCACTAAATCCGAAATCCTAAACAATCTCAAAATTCAAATTTTATAATGTCTAAAACAGTGTGAATTCAAGTTGTTTAAAGAATTTGTATTTTGGTAATTTTCCAGCTTTTCGGGGTCACAGAGGTAAAGATTCGTATTTAGAATTCATATCCATAATAGAAAAAACAGATGCAAAACACCTTTTATAAAAAATATGGTAAACGAATTTTCGATATCCTCTTACTTATACCGGGTTTTATCGTCGCATTTCCTTTCCTTGCTTTAGTTACTATTCTTGTTTATTTAAAGCTCGGAAGTCCCGTGATCTTCCGGCAGGTACGTCCTGGTATGGATGGAAAACCGTTTGTCATATATAAATTCCGTACCATGCTCGATACGCGGGATGAAAACGGTAATCTGCTCCCGAATGACCAACGACTGACTTCTTTTGGACTTCGATTGCGAAGCACCAGTCTGGATGAATTGCCGGAAATTTTTAATGTCCTGAAAGGTGATATGAGCTTTGTCGGTCCGAGACCGNTGCTTATGGAATATCTCGATAAATACACACCCCGGCAGAAACGTCGTCACGAGCTTAAACCGGGCATTACCGGATGGGCCCAGGTNCAGGGNAGAAACCTGTTAAGCTGGGAAGAAAAATTCGAGCACGATGTTTATTACGTTGATAATTGCTCGCTCTTTTTCGATATAAAGATTTTACTGCTTACATTGTATCGTGTGATCGCTCGTGAAGGGGTAAGTCCCAAAGACAGGCCTATAATGGAACGATTTAAAGGGACGAAAGAAAAAGGTGTATAATATTTATACAAGATGATTATATGACAATATAATTTTGTCATTAATAAATATTCGACTCAACAGAAGCATAAACAATTCAATACGAAAGACTACATCGATTATGCCTCATTACAACATACAAATGTCATTCCCCGATATAGATGAATCGGATATAGAGGGGGTAGTAGAAGTTGTGCGATCCGGCCGTTTAGCGCTTGGCCGTAAAACGGAAGAATTTGAAATAATGGTTGCACAATATGCCGGTGTGCGGCATGGTATTG
>SL_3KL_010_SEDDRAFT_10002542_pt1 | contig 16682 bp, 12 predicted proteins | sample SodLakKL_010_SED_2_FD_10381 | JGI IMG/M metagenome (IMG submission 10381) | reverse complement strand
CACATCCAATAATATGCAAGAGCTGTTTCCGGATCGGAAATGCCTCCTGAAGGTTTAATACCGGCCAGGCGGCCGGTTTTTTTGTTGAAGTCCCTTATGGCTTCAAGCATCACAAACATGGCTTCCGGAGTTGCGGCAGGCTGCATCTTTCCGGTGGATGTTTTCAGGAAGTCACCACCAGCTTCCAATGCAATTTCACTGGCACGCCGAATATTTGTGGCAGACCTGATCTCCCCGGTTTCCAGGATCACCTTTAGCTGCGCATCCTTACATGCCTCCTTGATAGCAGCGATTTCGTCAAACACCTGGTTATATTCACCTTCCAGGAATTTTCCGCGCGAAATCACCATGTCTATTTCCTGGGCTCCTTCGTCAACGGCATAACGCACCTCGGCCATCTTCACAAAAAGCGGTGATTGTCCGGAGGGAAAAGCGCCGGCAACCGACGCTACCAGAATGCCGGTGTCGGCGAGAGCCTTGCGTGCCATGGAAACAAAAGGCGGATATACACATACCGCCGCAACATCAGGAAAGCCCTCCCGCAAAGCGGAGAAAGACCTTGCCTGCGCACACAGATCGTCAATGCGCTGCCTGTTGTCCGTTCCTTCAAGGGTAGTCAGGTCGATCATCCCAAGAATTTCTGCATAGGTTTTTGACAGATCAAGCTTGTCAACGGGAGCTTGTGCCAGGAGCCGGGCCTGTACCCGGATCTCTTCTTCATCCAGTACAGGGGTTTTGGAAAAGTCTGTCATGATGTTTCGCGTTTAGGAAAAAAGCGGCCATAAAATTTTTGTAAATATACAACTTGTTGTGTAAATGAAATACCGGCGTAAGCAGAGGGAGAAAAATGCAACCCGGCATAAAGTCAAAAACTTGTTGTTTTGAAAAAGACCGGTAGAAGGCTATCTCCGAAACCCTCACCCGGCCGGCCAAAACCGAAAAAAAGGAAACATCCCCAACAGGTCACATGTGTGGATTTTTTTTCCCAACCTTGTAAGATATTTCAAGAGGCTGATCTCCCTAAATACAGCCTGAAGGAAATATGCCGATGGCTGCAATGCGCATTACATGCTCTCTGACAGACACTTACAGCACGACTTCTGAGCCCGGGCAAAACAACTGGAATATTTTTTGTTACAGTATTCTTCAGCAAAATTATTTTTTTAACCGGGACATCCAAATCATAAGCGGGAGCGTTGATTGTTATTGGAGATGAATCCATCAACAAATTCTACATGTGTTTGCTGCCCGTCTTTTGCAAGGAGTCTTAAAAAACAGATATTATGGATATTAAAGAAGAGTTTGACGCAAGGATTCAAAAACTTGAAAGCTTTATTGAAGACAAAGGAATCGGGTCCAGGCAGTTAAAGAGGGCCAAAAGAATACAGAAGAAAGTGAATGCGACGATTTTTCTGGGAGGGTTGATAACTATTGCCGGAATTGCGATTTGGGCACTTGGCAGAGACTAGTGTCGTGTCAATTTTACTATGTCGGTTAAGTCGCAGAGCTGTTCTGCCAGGAAAGGCGTTTAACCCGGAAAGGGACCAACCGGCAGGAAATGTGTAGTTGAATTCCCTATGCTGAATCTTTTCCCCACATTTTGTTCGCCTTGCACAGTCTGAATATCATCTAAAGAACACTTGCTATGAACAGCTAGCTGTTTGTCAGGGCGTTTGTATGCCGGATGATGCCGCAAGACGAGACATATCTGCCCGGACGGTATGTTTTTTGAATCTATGCAACAGGATACATCTATTCACCTATACTTAAACCTATGGACGACATTTATACGCAGATAAAAACCCTGATCATTTCTGTATTGCTGATATTGCTTGCTGCGCCGGGCAGCGCCCAGTATTTCGGAAGAAACAAAGTGATATATGATCGGCTGGACTTCAGGATTTATGAATCCCCCCATTTTTTGATATACCATTACCTGGAAGACGAGGAAGAGATCGGGCTTTTTGCCCGGATGTGCGAACGCTGGTATCAAAGGCATGTGCGTGTGTTTCAGGACACGTTGCATGCAAGGACTCCCATTATTTTATATAATAATCACGCTGATTTTCAGCAGACAACAGTGATCCAGGATTTGATAGGCACTGGTGTCGGGGGCTTTGCTGAAGGCCTTCGCAATCGTGTGGTAATGCCCCTTTCAGCCTCACGCCGTAACACCGACCATGTGCTGGGGCATGAATTGGTACACGTGTTTCAATATCATTTGTTTCAAACGGATGACACCCTTGGATTGAGCATCAGGGCTACGGAAAATGTACCTCTTTGGATGATGGAAGGATATGCCGAATATATGGCTGCAGGCAGGGAGGATTCTTTTACGGCCATGTGGCTTAGAGATGCAGCAATGCATGACAATATCCCAACGCTTTCGCAAATGACCAATAATCCGTTCGATTACAATCCCTATCGGTTCGGACATGCTTTTATGGCTTTTCTCACCGGGTATTATGGAGATGAGATCCTGCGTCCGCTGCATTTGCTAACCGGCGCCATGGGCTATGAATGGGCACTGGACAGCCTCACCGGGTATTCTGCAGACACCCTGTCGTTGTTATGGGCGAAAGAATTAAAAGAAGCATATTTGCCTGATCTGGAAGAAAGAGAAGAATCGGTGGGTGAAAAGTTGTTTGACGAAAACAACGCGGGTCGTCTGAATATCGCTCCATCACTTAGCCCTGACGGGCAAACCTTGGTTTTTATTTCCAACAAGAATATACTTACCACGGACTTCTTCCTGGCAGATGTCGAAGACAAAGAGATCAGGCGTCAAATTACAAACATCTTGCGGGATGCACATATCGACGACTACAACTACCTTGAGTCAGCCGGCACATGGGATCCTGATGGACAGAGATACGCGATCACAGTTTTTTCCGGCGGCCGGAACAAAATCCTTATTGCAGACCTGGAAGACGGACGCATCGAGCGCACAATAGCTCCTCCGGAGCTGCCTGCCTTTAACAATCCCAGCTGGTCTCCCTGTGGAAAAATGTTCCTGGTGTCCGGATTGAAGCAAGGTGCCAGCAATATTTACATGGTTCACCTGGAGTCAGGAGAAGCCGAACAACTTACCGACGACGGGTATTCGTCTTTGTTGCCATCATGGTCGCCGGATGGTGGCAGATTTGCCTTTATTACAGACCAGACAGGAGAAACAGACCTGGAGAAAACAAGGTTTGGGAAATTTAAGCTGGCCGAATACGACATGGCGTCGGGTAACGTACAAGTACTCGATGTTTTACCGGAAGCAGAATTGACCAATCCAAAATATAGCCCTGATGGAGAAGCCATTTTTTTTATTTCAGATGCAGACGGATATCGCAATCTCTATCGTTTGGAGCGCCAGTCAGGAGAAATCCGAAGGATGACCAACCTCCGAACCGGTATAAGCGGGATTACTGCATTGTCGCCAGGATTTGATATTGCCGGGAAAAGCGAAGAACTTGTCTATATCCTTTACAGGCAAGGGAGTTATGAGCTTCACAAAGTGCATATTCATGACCTTGACGGACCGGTTTTTTATCCAGACGATATAGATCTTCAGGCCGGAATGCTGCCGCCGGTGCCTCCTCCGCACCCACGGCAGGTGGTGGCAGAAAAACTTGAAACCTATCCCCAGGTTGATCCTGAACAATTCAGCCTCCGTGAGTATGACCCCCAATTCAAACTGGAATACATAGGGGGTGGAAGCATAGGTGTTGGTGTCAGTCGGCAAGGAGTGGGGGCCGGCGGCGGTGTGAGCTTTATGTTCAGCGATATTTTGCGGGAAAACATCCTGATGACCACCGTCTATTCGCAGGGGCGCTTGATAGACATGGGCGGCCGTGCAGTCTATTTTAACCAGTCAAGAAGACTGCAGTGGGGTGCCAACCTCTCACATATACCTTACAGATATGCAGGAGCGCAAATACGACCGGATACGATTAACAACACACTGGTTGAGAATCTGGTGCTAATGGAGGAAAGGGTTTTTGAGAATGAGCTGGGGTTGTTCGGCCAGTATCCTTTATCGAAACAACTTCGATTTGAAGGAGGAGGAAGCGCCACACTTTACCGGTTCAGAAGAGACAGCATCAACAATTACTATTCAGGGGGCTTTTTTTTGGATCGGGAAGAGTATGAACTGGACGCACCCGATCCTTTTTTCATTTACCGGGCACACATTGCTTTTGTAGGAGATGGCTCTTTCTTTGGTTTGACATCCCCCATGAGAGGTTACCGGTATCGACTGCAACTTGACAGAACCTTTGGGGAATATGCCTTTTGGGGTGCTACGGCGGATTACAGAAGATATTTTTTTATGTCACCGTTTTCTCTGGCAATCAGGATGATGCACTATGGGCGCTATGGGAGGGATGCACAAGAGATGCGGCCGGTTTATTTGGGAAACCCGTTTTTTGTAAGGGGTTACCGCTATCGTGATCTCAGAAGACCGGAAGAAACAGGGGAAGGTTTCCTCAGCCTTAATAACCTGCTGGGAAGCAAAGTTGCCGTGGTCAATGCCGAGATACGCTACCCTTTTACGGGCCCCGAGGAATTTGCCATCATAAGCTCGCGCATGATATTCAGTGACCTTGTTCTGTTCTCTGATGCTGGTTTGGCATGGCACGAATTCGATCAGATTGACTTTCGCTGGGATCCTCGCAGGGATGATAACAGGCGCATCCCTGTCGTAAGTGCAGGTGTGGCTCTGCGTGTTAACCTTTTTGGGGCAATTATTCTGGAGCCATATTATGCGTTACCTTTTCAGCGCCGGGCAGACCGCACAACAGGTGTATTCGGATTTCACCTGTCGTTTGGCGGATTTTAGGGCAAACACGGGTCAGCTGATTCAGCCTTGCTGCTAATCTATATATTTGATCGCTTCCAAAGGGCTCTCGTCCGCGGCCCCCTTGCTTTTTTCTTCGTACATGCCTCTGTTGACATCCTCTTATGATACAGCAAGGTCATCAGGGATCGTAAATGCCTCCGGACAGAGGTCTGAAAATAACTCACAACCGGTGCAGTCTTCTGTGAACCAAATTTTTTTGATTGCCATGATGAAAAGATACACACCTCTGCCGAGGTTTCCCTTACTAAAACGGCTGATGGCTTTGCCATAAGCGATATTTTGCTTAAGACCAAAGGAAGGGTGAAGGGTATTGAACACGAAAAGTTCCAGGAAATTGCCAACAAGGCAAGAGACGGCTGCCCGGTGTCTAAAGCACTTGATGTGCCCTCTGTCAGGCTCGAGGCGGAACGGGAATAACCAGGCACAACAAGGACGCGGTGGTTATATATTGCCATCATCCGCCGGGGACAGGTATAAAAAGCTGGTTTACCGGCTGCGGACAGAGTAATTTGAAAAGCACGCATGCGAACAATGCTGAAGCCCTATTCTCCTTTGTTAATTCTTCTTGGTCCCTGTATTATCATTTCGGCTTACGGGCTATGCTGAGGAGGTGTTTTGATTGATTCACCATATGCTTGTCCTCACAATGCTCAATGACAAATTTCATCCAGGCGTCTTGTAGGTCATCTTCCAGCGAAAGAAAAAGCTCGAACCGCTCTCCAAAAAGCCCTTCAGCACCGGCCAGGTGCAGTGGTTCAAGACCTGCTTTTTCCATGAGAGGGTTCACTTCTTCAGGATGTGCAAAATATGCGTGTGTAAAATGTTCGGTGCTTTCAATAAAACGGTTGTCGGTGCCGGTATTCCATAATTTCCTGGCTCCATCAGGATACAATACACCTCTTGGATTGTGTTTTACCCCATAAACCAATGCTCCTATGCGTGTCATAAAAGCAGAAAACACGACCCCTCCTGGTTTCAGGTGTTTTTTTGCCAGGGACAGCAGCTCAAGCCGTTTTTTCTTGCTGACCAAATGGTACAGTGGACCAAGCAGCAATATGCCATCCCACTGTTTGTGGCTCCAATGTTTGCTTTCAAGGGCTTCTGAGTTTTCAACAAACAGCAGGTTGCGATGGGTGTCAAGCCGTTCTTTCACCAGCTTGATATGCTGATCTGAAAGATCATTCACGCCAACAAAAAAACCCTTGTTAAGCAAGAGTGACGCATAACGACCAGTGCCGCAAGCGACATCAAAGATATGGTCACCGGGAACCATATACTTTTTTACAAAATGCATGGTTACCGGGATCTCAAAAGGATGCGCGTCCAGCCGTCTGTCTTCTTCTTCCTTATGTTCGTTATAATAGTTTTTTACCTTATTCATGGGGTGGTCAAATACTGATTTAAAGATTTCGCGTGGCCCTGGTGACACGGATGCACTGAGGTGCCTCTGAAGATGACCCGGATTTGCGGATAATTACATGAACTCCTTTCCATACTCGTCTGCCATTTTCAGCGCAGCAAATACCACTCCCGCCGAAACAGGAACGGCTTCATTATGTATTGTTTCTCCTTCTTTTACTGAAACCTCCGCTACTTTTTGAAGGTCTTTGTCGCTGACATCCTTCAGCCCGATCTGCTCCAGGGTAACAGGCAAGCCTATGCTTACGCAGAATCCATATACCTGGTCGATCAGGTCAGTGGGTTTTCCTGTAAGGAACAGGGATGCCAGGGTGCCGATGGCCACCTTTTCGCCATGAAAATATTCATGAGTGGGTTCCAGTGCGGTGAGGCCGTTATGGATGGAGTGAGCGGTGGCCAGTCCCCCGCTCTCAAACCCGAGGCCACTCAACAAGGTGTTGGCTTCAACCACTTTCTCCAGCGCCGGAGTGGTTACGCCTGCCTCGCAGCTCATCCTGGCGGCCTCACCATGTTCCACAATGGTTTCAAAACACAGGTGTGCGAGGTGGAGGGCGGTCATTGAACCATGGTTTCCTGTCATATTTGGTGAATAGGCTTGCATGCAGGATTGAGCCTCGAACCAGGTGGCAAGCGCATCCCCCATGCCCGCCACAAGGAAGCGGGTGGGAGCATCGGCCACGATTTGTGTGTCGACAAGCACCACCTCAGGATTTTGCAGCAGGAATAAATACCGGTCCACCTCGCCGCTTTCTGTATAGATTACAGAAAGCGCACTGCATGGGGCATCGGTAGAAGCCAGGCTGGGGATGATAATCATTGGTTTTTTTATTTTGTGCGCCACCGCTTTGGCTGTATCAATGGTCTTTCCCCCGCCAAAACCGATCACCACATCCGACTTTTTCTCTTTTATCAGGTCTGCCAGCCGGTTGATCTCTTTATCCGTGCATTCACCCTGAAAGCTTTCCTTGTTAACCTTCGCTTCCTTCTCAATGTCAGGAAGATATTCAGGTAATATCTCATCATGCACCAAGGGGTCGGCGATGATAAAACCCTGATCGCCATATCTTTTTATTTCTTCGCCCAGCTGCTTAATAGCATGAGGGCCCTGAATATATCTTCCCGGAAATAGTGTGGTAGTCAGCATGTCATTTTTTTTTTGGTTTATAATCGTTTTATGAGAAACAAATCTCCATTGTGAAAAAGTCATGCCATTCAAAACCCCAAGGTCGCATACTATCCGCAAAAACGTCTTGCGCGGGGCGTTTTTTGCAGGCATAAGTTGTTTCAGAGCTTGATTACCAAGGAGTTGAGCGGTTTTGCTGAAGCCTGATGATTTGGTTCGATCCGGAGAAACCTTAGAATAAGCCGGGGAACAGAATCAAAACTGTAGAATAGTTACACACCTTATGGGAGATGCGCATAAGAGCGAAGATAAAAGCACATCGAAAATGGACAATGACATTATTTGCATCCCTGCTTGGAGTAACGCCTGCCTATCTCGGCGAAGCAGTCAAGAAGGTTTACCATACTACTCCCAAAGATATCATCAACGAAATCATTTTTTTCCATGCCAAAACCCTGCTCTCCGGCACCGATACCGCCATCAAGGAGCTGGCCTGGTCGCTCAACTTTGATAATTACAGCCATTTCGTGAAGTTTTTTAAGAAGATGAGCGGGATTTCGCCGGCGGAGTTTCGAAAGCAAGCTTAAAAAATTACCAAACTAACCCCGTTTTTTACCACAACAATTCATCTATTTCCTGACTTCCTGATAAAAATTTTGTCTAATCTTTAACTGACAAACAAACAAACATATATAAATGTGTTTGATTATAAGTGGGTTTCCCGTCAAAAATCACAAAAACTCCTGAGTAAAAACCTGAACATAGTTTTAAGTTCTAAAACATTGTATATAAACAAATTGACAAACCAGTTCTTTTTGTTATGTGTTGTTTGGGTAAAAAAAATATGTCTTTTGATAAAGTGGGTGTCCTATCCGGAAAACAGGAAAAAGTATTCGTGGCCAAAAAAATAAGCCACGAATGCACGAATGAAGAATTAAAAAACTATTCGTGCATTCGTGGCAAAAAATATAAGCCACAAATTCACGAATGAAGAATTAAAAAAGTATTCGTGCATTCGTGGCAAAAAATATAAGCCACAAACTCACGAATGAAGAATTAAAAAAGTATTCGTGCATTCGTGGCAAAAAATATAAGCCACAAATTCACGAATGAAGAATTAAAAAAGTATTCGTGCATTCGTGGCAAGAAAAAATAAGCCACGAATTCACGAATAAAGAATAAAAAAGTATTCGAGCATTCGTGGCAAAAAATATAAGCCACAAATTCACGAATGAAGAATTAAAAAAGTATTCGAGCATTCGTGGCAAAAAAATAAGTCACGAATTCACGAATGAAAGAGAATAAATCTCCGCTTAACCGGTATAGTTGTTGTTGAATATCCGTTACCTCGGCACAGCTTTTCTTGGTAAAACAGGTTTCACTTTAAAATCGGAAAAGGAAGAAAACCCAGAAAACCAAAAACATTTCTCCCTGCCGGAATATGGCTGGCAACAAAATTTTTACGGCCCAATGCAAGCACAAAAGCACGACTTCCTGGGCGAATTTGGTTATGTGGAAGAAGCCCGCCAGGTTGTGGCAAACGAATTGGAGCTGGAAAGGAGCCTGTTCCTGAAGTACAAGGAGTTTTATGGCTATGTGTTATATGTTATGAGAAAACAGCAATAATAGCAAACGGGAAAACCTATTTTGCGCGAATCAAATACCAAGAAAAAAAATATATTCGGTCTATACATTATCCGTGCAAATGGATTAAGACTTGTCATTTCTTTAGAGCACATGCAGGGCAGATGTGTGCGGTTGCTCACAAATGTTTTGGGGCCAGTTAATTAAGCTTTGCCCTCACAGGCAGCAATGTCTGTTCGAATTGATCAACGCCGCTTTTATTTATATCAAGTCCGAATAACAATAGCCAAAGGCCACTTCTTTAAACAGATATATCTTTATATTTGTCCATAAGATTTTATCGGGGTTTTGTCTGCACCAATGGGCATGCACTTTTAAAAGGGTTTTGTCTTTAACTGGTTTGAGCCTTGCGGGATTATCAAACACCCGGTGTCTTGATGAAAAACCCAAATAGAATAACATAAACAACTCCTGCTACTATCAACAATAAAACTATTTGCTTATGGAAGTATTAGAAATTGCACGGTGGCAATTTGGCATAACCACAGTCTATCACTTCTTTTTCAGCCCGCTTACCATGGGGCTGGCTGTTTTGGTGGCCATTTTGCATACCTTTTATTACCGCACAAACAGCGAGCATTATAAAAGGCTGACCAAGTTTTTTGGGAAGCTGTTTGTGATTATTTTCGCACTGGGTGTGGTAACGGGAATCGTTCTGGAATTCCAGTTTGGCATGGCCTGGTCAGAGTATTCCCGCTTTGTGGGAGATATCTTTGGTATCCCCCTGGCTATTGAGGCATTACTTGCCTTTTTCCTGGAGTCCACGTTTATTGCCGTATGGATTTTTGGATGGGGACGACTTCCCAAAAAGATTCACCTGGCGAGTATCTGGTTGGTAGCCCTGGGCTCCAACCTCTCGGCCCTGTGGATTCTCATTGCCAACGCATGGATGCAATACCCCGTTGGATATGTGCTGAATGAAGGTCGTGCAGAGCTGGCCGATTTTGTGGCCATCATGCTCAACAAACAGATGCTGGTCATGGCGCAGCACACCATCATTGCTGCTTTTGTTACGGGCGGTTTATTTATGTTTGGCATCAGTGCCTGGCAGATCCTTCGCAACAACCAGGCGGAGATTTTCGCCAAGTCGGCACGGATTTCCCTTATCTTCACGGCGGTTTCTGCTCTGCTCACAGCTACCACAGGTCATTCACAGGCTCAGCATACAGTTCAGTATCAGCCGATGAAAATGGCTGCCATGGAGGGTTTGTGGGAAACGGAACAGCCGGCCAGTTTTTCCATGTTTGCCATCATCGACCAGGATAGTCAGGAGTCAAAGCGTGAGCTCAGGCTCCCCTACATGCTTTCCATACTGGCCTACAACAATACAACATCCGAGGTAAGGGGCATGCTGGACCTTCAGCAGGAGTACGAGGAGAGATTTGGCCCCGGCAACTACATTCCGCCTGTGGCTGTTGTGTATTGGAGCTTCCGGGTAATGGTCGGGCTGGGGATGTTGTTCATCCTTTATGCTTTTCTTGGGTTGGCATTATGGTTGAGAGACAGCCTTGAAAAAAGCCGCTGGTATCTCAAAATTGGCCTGGTGATGATGTTTATGCCGTTGCTGGCAAACAGCCTGGGATGGATAGTAACTGAAATCGGACGTCAGCCCTGGGTAGTATACGGACTGATGTTTACACTCGACGGGGTGTCGCCCAATGTAAGCGGAGAGGCTATGCTCATGACAACCATTGTTTTCACCCTGGTTTATGGTGTTCTTGCTGCTGTGGCGGTTTACCTGATTCACCGTTTTGCAAAACCGGGAACCCCCGAAGACACTGACAAATTTTTACATGCATACTAAGGTGCTTTTTTCAAAAACATAAAACACATCAGCAATGGAATTTCAGATTATATGGTTTGTCCTGATAGCAATCTTATTTATCGGCTATTTTATCCTGGAAGGTTTTGACTTCGGTGTGGGTATCCTGCTGCCGTTTATCAGCAAGGACGATACCGACAGAAGGGTGGTGATCAACACGATCGGTCCTTTTTGGGATGCCAATGAGGTATGGCTGATCACGGCGGGAGGTGCCATGTTTGCGGCTTTCCCACACTGGTATGCCACCTTGTTCAGCGGCTTTTATATCCCTCTGTTTGTCATGCTTCTCGGGCTGATCCTGCGGGCTGTCGGATTTGAATTTCGCAGTAAAAAGAAAGAAAAGTGGTGGCGGCGCACCTTCGACAATTTTATCTTCTGGGGAAGCCTGGTTCCTGCGCTTTTATGGGGTGTGGCTTTTACCAACATTGTTCAGGGCCTGCCCATTGGTGCCGACATGAACTTCACCGGCAACCTGTTGCATATGCTTAACCCGTATGCCCTGCTGGGGGGCATTGTTGTGGTATTGTTGTTCGTGCTGCACGGAGCCTTGTTTTTGAGCCTCCGAACCACAGATGCCCTGAAGGAAAGAGTTGAGAAGCTTGCCAAAAAGCTATGGATCCCCATAGCAGCCATCACTGCCGTNTTTGCCGTACTGGGATATGGCAACACAGTGTTGTTTGAGGGGCTGGGACTTGTTCCCGGCACCATTCCCACGCTGGCTATCCTGAGCTTTGTGGCATGTTTCGTTTTTATCAGAATGAAGATGCAAGGCTATGCTTTCGCCGCCATGGCGGCAACCATCCTCCTGGGAACAGCCGTGATCTTTTATGGCCTTTTCCCCAATGTCATGCCGTCATCGCTAAATCCTGAATACAGCCTCACGGTTTATAACGCTTCATCCAGCCAGATGACGCTGCGCATCATGTCAATTGTAGCACTGTTGTTCGTTCCTGTGGTATTGGCATACCAGGGTTGGAGCTATTATGTGTTCAGCAAAAGAATCACCCGGGATGCCATCCCCCGTGAAGACGTCTGAATGAAACATCCGCATGCCTGTGAAACAAATGATCTCCAATGACCCAGGCGGCAGCATGCACACCCACCGTAAGCTTTTCGGTTATGCGGTGGGTGTGCGTGCATATATGTGGCTCAATGCTTTATTGAGCTTCCTTATTTCCATCGTGGTTGTTATTCAGATGCTGAGTCTGAGCCTGATCGTCGCCGGCGTCTTTTCCGATATGAAGCCACCGGATAATATGCTCATGACGGTGTTTGTTAGCAGCGTGGTTTTAAGGAGCCTCCTGGTATGGTATCGTGAACGCAGTGCAAGGCAAAAAACGGTTGTGATCAAATCCACCATCAGGCAGGAAGCTTTCAGCCGTCTGTTGACATTGGGGCCGGTCTGCGCCAGGTCTGCCCAAACAGGCGGCATCATCCATTCGCTCACCGAAGGCACGGAAAAGCTCGACGATTATTTCACACATTACATTCCGGCACTGTTGCACATCGCCATTCTGCCGACGGTGATCATTCTTTTTGCTGCCTTCATTGATTGGCCCAGTGCCATTATCATGCTGATCACCGGGCCTCTCATTGTGTTTTTTATGTGGCTGATCGGCACCTATGCAAAAAAGCTCAGCCAGGAGCAGTGGCAATCTTTTAACCGGCTGTCGGCCGGGTTTCTTGATGCCATACAAGGGCTAAAGACATTAAAGTTATTCGGCGTCAGTGAACAGGAATCGGAAAATATTGCCCGGGGCAGCGACCGCTTCAGGATCATTACCATGCGGGTGCTGAGGGTGGCCTTTTTGTCAGGCATGGTGCTCGAACTGGCTGCCAGCATCAGCATTGCCCTCGTGGCTTTGCAGATCGGCATCAGGCTCATCGAGGGGATGATGGTTTTTCAGCCGGGGCTTTTTATATTGTTGCTTGCACCGGAGTTTTACCTGCCATTCAGGGCTCTTGGACAGCATCACCACGCCGGAATGGAAGGAGCTGCCGCGGCTGAAGAGATCTTTCGTTTGCCGGAAAGCCCCCCGCGGCAATCTGCCGTGAAGCCACCTCAGACGCTTAAAAACAAAGGACTGGAGATAAGATGTGACCATCTGCGATATACGTATCCGGAACAGAAGCACGCCGCCATCGACGGGCTGAGCTGTGTCCTGCCGCCGGGTCAGCTGACGGCAATTGCCGGACCCAGCGGTTCCGGGAAAACCACTTTCATTCATATGTTAATGGCTTACATCATGCCGGATGGGGGTACTATAGAAGTGAACGGCTTATCGCTCTACGACCTGGACCCCTCCGTGTGGCGTCAGCACGTAGCTTACGTGTCGCAGCATCCCTGGTTTTTTGATGGCAGTGTGCTGGACAACCTGCGGATGACCAACCCCGACGCCGGCATGGATGAAATCAGGGAGGTTGCCCGCCAGGCCGGTGCGGATGATTTTATTGTTGAGCTTCCGAAAGGGTATCACACCCAATTGCAAGACAATGCATCCAGGCTCAGCGGTGGTGAAAAGCAAAGACTTGCCCTGGCAAGGGCCTTGTTAAGAAAGGCACCGGTGCTGATCCTTGATGAGCCGACCGCTTACCTGGACCCCCAAAGCGAACAGCTAATCAGCGAAGCAAGCATCATTGCCGGCAGCGACCGCACAACCATTGTGATCGCCCACAGGCTTAAAACCGTAAAGCATGCGGACAACATCCTTGTATTTGACAAAGGCCGCGTTGCCGAAAGCGGAAACCACCGGGAGCTGATACAAAAAAAGGGGATCTATCATGCGTACCTGGCCACATTCCATGACAGGCAAACCGAATCCCAATAAATAAATGCAGCATTAATAAACAAGAGGCATCCACAAATGACGGGCAGACTGCTCACATACCTGAAAAACCATAAAGCCGAAGCGTTGCTGGCGGTTTTGCTTGCCACAGGAACCATCCTGGCAGGCATGGGGCTGATGACCTCGTCCGGATACCTGATCTCCCGTGCTGCAGAGCGCCCGATGATCGTCGAACTGTTTATGGTTACAGCTGCCGTGCGGTTTTTTGGCATATCCAGAGCGGTGGTGCGCTATTTTGAACGCGTGGTGTCGCACAACCTGACGTTCCACATTTTGCTTCGCATCCGCACCTCCTTCTACGAGCGGCTCAATGCCTTTTCCCAGAAATGGCTGATGGCTAAACGTCCCGGAGAACTGCTTACGGGCATGATATCCGACATCGAAACCTTACAAAATGTGTATCTGCGCATCATCTCACCGGTGACGGTCTCTGTGATCATCTGCAGCATCACATTCATTCTGCTTTTGTGGATTGCTGTAGTGCCAGCCTTTGCTGTGCTGGGGGTTTTTGTGGCAAATGCCATTTTGGTGCCGTCCCTGGCATTGTATCTGTCGCGGGGAACAGGAAAAACGGCAAGGGGGGCGCAAGGCAGGATGAAAGTGTTTCTGATGGAAAATATCCAGGGCATGCATGACAGCTTGTGGCTGAAAAAACAAAAAGAAATCAAGCAGGACTTTGATGCGATCCAGCACGACATCAATCATGTACAACACAACAATGCCGCCAGCTCCGGACTTGTGGAAAGCCTGAACCAATTGTTTGCCAACCTGGCCGTTCTGATATCCCTCATCCTGATCATACCCCTGGTACTGGGCGGCAAGATTCCTGCAGTGCTGCTTGCCGCGTTGGTGCTGGGCATATTCAGCAGTTTTGAAGCTTTGCAGGGGCTGCCCACAGCCTTCGTGCAGTACGACAGCTTCAGAGAGTCGGCCCGAAGCCTTGATAAACTGACCGATCCCGGAGAGATGCAGGCACCGCAAAAGCTGTCCAATGGCATTCGGATTCAGGGACATCCCCGCATTGTTTTCCAACATGTATCATTCTCATATGATCAGGCATATCGCGTGCTGGATGACGTCTGTTTTGAGCTCCCTCCCGGAAGCCGGACTGCAGTAGTCGGGCCGACCGGCAGCGGAAAAAGCACCCTGGTTAATCTGTTCAATGCCCTTTGGGAGCCGGCAGAGGGAGAGATCAGGGTTAATGATGAACCCTTGACCAGGATTGATATGCATGCCTACAGGAATTTGATGAGCGTGGTATCACAAGACACGTATATTTTCAATCGTTCGGTGCGGAATAACCTCTTGATCGCCAATGCCGGGGCTGATGATGAACAGCTCATGCAGGTGTTAAAAACGGTGGGCCTGGACTTTCTTTCCAGCAGATTAGACCTCATACTTGGCAGCCAGGGAATGAAGCTTTCCGGCGGTGAGCGCCAGCTCTTCGCGCTTGCCCGCGCCCTGCTAAAAGAGAGCCGGATATGGGTGTTTGATGAGCTGTCTGCCAATATGGATATGGGTACAGAAAGAAAAGTCCTGGACACCCTCTGGCAAACCCTTGATGACAGAACACTTCTTACTATCACACATCGCTTGGTGGACATGGAAAAAATGGATCAGATCCTGGTGATGCAGGATGGCAGAATCACCGAAAAGGGTGACCATAAGTCGTTGCGAAAAGCCAATGGGCAGTATGCCAAAATGTATGAGCAACAACTGCAACTATTCACTGATTAAGCCGTTCAAAGCGAAGGGATGCGGGCTAAACCGACCGATTACACCACCCTGGTTTTTATAATGTTAACCGATCCCTGTAATTTATTCATTAAACATGAGTATTAATTGCAGCATATTTGTAAATTTGTAGATAGACCAATGTGTCAAATGGGTGAAAAACAGCCTGTCACATATTATGCTATGGCTTTCTTTCTCCATCGTTTTTCAGGGGTACGGACAGCTCACCTTCTCGGATGAAAAAGAGGGAGAGGTGTTCTATTTCAGGCACATCACCCGCGAACAAGGCCTTCCCTCCAACGTCGTTCGCTATGTCACCCAGGATTTCCGGGGATATATATGGATTGGGACAGACAATGGCCTGGTGCGCTACGATGGCCATCAAATGCGGGTTTTTCGGAATAATCCTGAAGACCCGGCTTCTCTGTCCGAGGATGTTATTCATACCATTTTTGAAAGCACCGATTCACTTCTCTGGGTAGGGACGGGCCGGGGTTTTTCCGTGTATGACCCTTACCGGGAAACGTTCACCAATTATCATGAACGGCCGCATGCACATAATTGGTTTCCTGACGTGGAGATTACCCGGTTTTGGGAAGATGCGGAGGGCAGTATCTGGATTGGCAGTCATAATGGCCTGCACCATTATATAAGGCAGCAAGGTCAGATTGTGAGCACGTTGCTTTACGACCATGCCAATGGCCCACTGGAAAACCTGAGGTCTTATGTTAACAATATGGCGGCCTTCCCGCACCGGCCGGATACACTTATTGTGGGCACCCATGTAGGGCTACTGCTTGTGGACAAAAAGTCCTATGAAGTCATTCTGGACCTCAACGCGGGCTGGACGGAAAAAGCAGCGGCCAGTGCCTTCTTTTTTGAGGGAGACTCCCTGCTTTGGGTCGTTGACCGGGCTGCCGGTCTCAAAAGACTGAACCTGCAAACACTGGAATGGAAGCTTTTCGATTTTCCTGTCAGCCCACTGGATATTGCACCCAAAAGCATGGATGCATTATGGCTGGCCACTCCAAACATGGGGCTGGTGGTCTTTAACAAAACAGAAGAAAGTTTCACCCCCCACCAAAAATCGGCAGACAACCCGCGCTCCCTGCTTTCGAATCATCTGCAAAGCAATATTTTTATTGATAAGCAAAACAATTTATGGGTTGGTGGCAAGGGGGGACTGAATATGCTGGACCGGTACTACCGGTCTTTTCGCAAGATAATGCTTCCCTATGGCCTGGA
>SL_3KL_010_SEDDRAFT_10002541_pt1 | contig 16684 bp, 15 predicted proteins | sample SodLakKL_010_SED_2_FD_10381 | JGI IMG/M metagenome (IMG submission 10381) | reverse complement strand
GGCGGAGCCGCAGCAGAAGAAGCGGCAGCGGCCGCGGCAGCGGCCGAACCGCAGGTGGCCTTCGATGGATCCCTTGACGGCGGCTTGATCTACGAACGTGCCTGCGCAAGTTGTCATGATGGCGGCATTGCCGGAGCACCGGAAATGGAGGCCAGCGCCTGGGCCGGACGCCTGGACAAGAGCAAGGAAGAGCTGGTTGCCAACGCCATCAATGGCATTGGCGCCATGCCACCACGTGGCGGTCGCCGTGACCTCAGTGACGAGCAGGTCGAGGTATCCGTGGCCTACATGCTCGACATGCTGGAGTAACGCCAGCCGGCAGTTCGCGTCCAGACCTCGGGAAACACCGCGAGAAACAACGTTTCGACTTCGTCCTCATGGGCATCCAGAACCTCGAGGCCACGGGCCAGCGGGCTGACTCGACCATGTCGCCAGGCCAGCCCCTGGAATATGGCGTCGATGGTCGCCCTGTCCCCGTATCTCGACCACAGGTCCCGCCTTCGCGCCCAGTGCCTGAAGCGTTGCAGTCGAGGCGGCAGACATTCATCATGTCGCTCAAGCATCACATCGACCCCTTCGGCGAATTCCGCCAGGGGGCAGGGCCCGAACTCTCCCCAGTGACGAGCCAGCATGTGATCGAACAGGACATCCAGAAAAATGCCGCCGTAGCGACGCCACGGCGCATCCAGCCCGGCAATGAAGGCGCGAACACCCGGACTCGAATCACTGAGCGCATCGATCCGTCGATGCAGGCGCACCCCTCTAGCCCAACTGGCCGGAAGCTCGTCAAGCGCCAGACTCCCCTTGATGTGATCGCCGAGGAAAGCCCCGAGTCGCAGGCCTTCGTCGCTACCTGCCAGGACCAGATGGGCCAGATGGTTCATGCGAATTCAATGCGGATTCATGGGACATGCAGCGGCAGCGCCAACTGGGGTATCATGATGCCCCTTTTCATGGGCAAACGGCAACCATTGAGGGCTTTCCCGCGTGCTTGATCCTGATCAGTTTCCCGGAGAAGGTAGCGAATTCTTCCTGACCGGACCGGCCGGGCGCCTGGAGTGCCTGGCCGATTGCCCCAAGACCGACAAGATCCGTCAAGCCACTGCCGTGCTGTGCCATCCGCACCCACGCCATGGCGGCACCATGCGCAACAAGGTCGTCACCATAATGGAGCGTGCCCTGCGTGAGCTCGGGCTGTGTACGGTGCGCTTCAATTACCGCGGTGTAGGCGAAAGCGAGGGCGAATTCGACGATGGCATCGGCGAATCGGAAGACCTCTACTCGGTTGTTGAGTGGGTGCGCCGGGTACGGCCGGATACGGATCTGTGGCTGGGGGGCTTTTCCTTCGGCGCTTACATTACCTTGCAGGTCGCCCAGGAGCTTCCGGTCCGCCAGCTCATTACCATTGCCCCGCCAGTCGAGCGCTACGGGTTCGATCACCTGATGCCGCCCAACTGTCCCTGGCTGGTGGTTCAGGGCGAAGAAGACGATGTCGTTTCACCCCAGGCCGTTCAGGATTGGGTGAACGCCCTGGACCAGAAGCCCGACCTGGTGATGATGGAGGGCACCGGCCACTTCTTCCACCGCCGCCTGATGGATTTGCGCGGCCTGATCAAGAACCACGTCCAACCCAATCTGCCTTGAGCAAGCCATCGGCCATCGGCCCTCTTGACCGGCTACAGCAGCTGGTCGACGCCGGGTCCTTGCAGGCGGATCCGGCCCAGACCCGCCTGGCCGAGCATCTTCAGAAACGCTTCGAAGAGCTCGAAAGCCGGCGACCCTCGTGGTGGGCACGCGTGCGCGGTCGTTACCCCGCGCTGACAGGGCTCTATATCCATGGGAAGGTCGGTCGTGGCAAGACCATGCTGATGGACTTGTTTGCCGCCTGTCTGGAGGATGCGGAAATCGCGGTCTGGCGGATACACTTCCATCGCTTCATGGATGAAATCCATGATCGCCTCAACTTCATGAACAACAAGACCGATCCGCTCAGCCTGGTGGCCCGCGACATCGCCCGCCGTTCACGCGTGCTGTGTTTCGACGAGTTCCACGTCAGCGATATCGGCGATGCGATGATCCTGGGCACTATGATGGGGGAGCTGTTTGATCGCCAGGTGATGCTGGTGGCGACCAGCAACACCGCGCCGGATGACTTGTACGCCGATGGCCTCCAGCGCGCGCGCTTCCTGCCCGCCATCGAGGCCATCAAGTCGCGCTGCGAGGTGGTTTGCCTGGATGCCGATGAAGACTATCGGTTTCGCGAGCTCATGCGACATCCGGTTTATTACCTGGACGGCCAGTCCGAAACGGCAGACGACCTGGAGTCGGAGTTCCGTGCCCTGGCCGCCGGCGAACATATCAGCACGGCCGCGCTCAAGATCCGCGGCCATACCATCCAGCCGATCCGGCGGGCCGGTTCGGTCGCCTGGTTCGACTTTGCCGGACTCTGCGAGGGACCGCGCGCGTCCAGCGACTACATCGAGCTGGCGCGACGTTTTTCCACCCTGATCATCAGCGGGATCCCGCAATTGACCGAATCCGACAATGATGCCGCCCGGCGCCTGATTCATCTGGTCGACGAGTGCTACGACCGAGCCGTCAAACTGATCATCACCGCCGCCGTCGGCCCCGAAGACCTCTACATCGGCCAACGCCTGGCCGCCCCCTTCGAACGCACCCGCTCAAGACTGGTGGAGATGCAAAGCAGCGAATACCTGTCCCTCCCCCACAAACCGTGACCTCCGAATTCAAGGTTTAAGGTTTAAGGAATTCGGGTTCAGATACACGCTTTACGGTTTACGATTTACGGGAAAGATCAAGGTACAAGGCGCAAGGAAAACCCGGCAGCCTGTTGCCCCTACCACCGACCACCGACTACAGACCACCGTCTCCCGTCTCCCGTCTCCCGTTCAAACATCCACCAACGTCTCGATCACATGCTGCACATAACTGTCGAACTCCGGCTCGTCGCGGTCCGGCACCAGTCCCTGGGCCTGTAGTTGCAGGTAACCCACATAGGAGGAATAAACCAGGTTGGCGCGCTGGCGGGCGGCGTGTGCATCCAGACCAAGCTCCTCGAATGCAGCACCGAGTTGCTGGATGCGGCGACTGGTCACACGCTTGAGCACCGGCCCGACCCGCGAATCATTCGGCGCGGCGCACAAGGCCGTGTAAATACGGTGGGTCAGGGTCTGCCGACTGGTACGCCAGACAAATTGTGACAGTCGCTCGGCCGGCGCCAAGTCCGCCCCCAGGGCGAGCTTGAGGTGATAACGATCCTGATTCTCCCACCGTTCCAGGGCGCGTTCGAGCAACTCGTGCTTGCCCGGGAAGTGCCAGTAGAAACTCCCCTTGGTAATGCCCAGGCGGCGAGCCAGCGGCTCCACGGCCAGGGCACTGATGCCTTTTTCGGCAATCAATTCCAGGGCAGCCTGTTCCCAATCAGCCGGTGTCAGGCGATTGCGCTCAGTGCTTGAGCGATTGGCGGGGGTGGAATTGGACATGGGTTGCCATCATACTCTGAAACTCGGGGTGGTCGGCGCCTGGTTCATCGAGCTTGTTTCCGATTGACCGGGGACCAATATCACCATTGACTAACGCAAAGGGTAACCCCATACTCTGCCGTATGGAAGCTGTTCGTATGGAAGCTGTTCGCAAACTTCATGATGATATCCGTCGCCGTCAGATCTGGACCGATGACGGCGTCCGTTTGAGCCTTCGCTATTACGGCGATGACCGCGCCCCGTGTGTGCTGATGGCCCATGGCTTCGGGCAGACCCAGTTTTCCTGGGAAGATACCGGTCGTCGACTGGCCGCGGCCGGTTGGCAAGCGGTCAGCTATGATGCGCGAGGTCACGGCGAGAGTGATCGTTCCCCCACCGGCGAGTACGACTTCGAGCAATTCGTGGAAGACTTTCGCCGGGTATGCGCCTCGCTGCCCAACCTGCCGATCGTGATTGGCGCGTCCATGGGTGGGCTGACCGCTCTGCTGGCACACTCCGAAAAGCCAAAGGTTGCGGTCAAGGCGCTGGTGCTGGTCGATATTGCGCCGCGCTGGGACGAGCGCGGCGTGGCCGCCATGCTGGCCTTCATGCGCCAGAATCCACAAGGCTTCGAAACCATGGAAGAAGCCAGCGAGGCAGTGCGCGCCTTCCTGCCGCACCGCCGCAACAAGCGCCCGACCAATATCAGCCGCAACCTGCGACAGGCTTCCAATGGTCGCTGGTACTGGCACTGGGATCCGGCCATGCTCGCCCTGGCCGAGAAAAGCAGCAATCTGCAATCGCGCCTGCAGTCGGCCAGTCGCCGCCTCAAGATGCCCGCCCTGCTGATTTCCGGTGGCGAAAGTGAGCTGATCGGAGCTGAGCATTCCAAGGAATTTCTCAAGCTGGCTCCGCACGCCGAACACATTGAACTACCCGAAGCCGGTCATGCAGTCGCCAGCGACGCTCATGACAGTTTCATCAATGCAATCACTCCATTTCTCAAGCGCCAGGCAAGCCAGGGAGCGTAACTCCTCATGATGATTCTCCTGTTTCTGATTTCTTTGCTGGTCGTTTTCATCGCCTGCTCGTATTTCAAAACCCCGATCAGCATCTGGACCGGAGCGACCGCGGCGGTTCTGCTCGGCTTTTCGATTGCCGGCCAGCCGGGCTGGATCACGCTGACGCTGTTCTGGCTGCTGTTCATCGCCGTTGCAGTACCGCTCAATTATCTGCCGTGGCGGCGCCAGTGGCTGACCGCCCCCATTCTTGGCATGTTCGAGAAGATGACCCCGCAGATCTCGGAGACCGAGCGGGTGGCCCTGGAAGCCGGCACGGTTGGCTTCGAAGGTGAGCTATTTTCCGGTCGTCCGCGCTGGAACCGCTTCATCAAGAAACCACTCCACGAGCTAAGCGTCGAGGAGCAAGCGTTCATTGACGGGCCGGTCGAAGAGTTGTGCGACATGATTGATGACTGGGAGATCAGTCACTATCGCGGGGGACTGTCTGACCAGGCTTGGGATCATCTGCGCAAGTCCGGTTTTTTCGGCATGATCATCCCGAAGAAATACGGCGGACTGGAGTTTTCGGCCGTGGCTCACCGCGCGGTTCTGGAAAAACTCGCGGGCCTGAGTTCAAGCGTCGGTTCAGTGGTTGCCGTCCCCAACTCGCTCGGTCCGGCCGAACTGCTGTTGCACTACGGCACCGACGAACAGAAGGATCATTACCTGCCGCGCCTGGCCAGCGGCGAGGAAATTCCCTGCTTTGGCCTGACCAGCACCACCGCCGGCTCGGATGCCACCTCGATTGCCGACTACGGCGTAATCTGCAAGCAAAAGTGGAATGGCAAGCAGACCCTCGGCATCAAGCTCAATTTCGAAAAGCGCTACATCACCCTGGCCCCGGTCGCCACCGTGGTCGGCCTGGCCTTTCGCCTGTACGATCCCGACAGCTTGCTGGGTGACACCAAGGATATCGGCATCAGCGTGGCGCTGGTGCCCGCCGATACCCCCGGCATGGAGATCGGTCGTCGGCACTTCCCGCTCAATAACCCGTTTCCGAACGGACCGATCATCGGCAAGGATGTGTTCATCCCGCTCGACTACCTGCTTGGCGGCGTGGAATATGCCGGCCAGGGCTGGCGCATGCTGGTCGAGTCGCTGTCGGTCGGGCGCGCCATTTCACTGCCCTCGTCCACCAGCGGTGGTGCCAAGGCAGCGGCCCTGACCACCGGCGCCTATGCCCGCATTCGCAAGCAGTTCAACCTGCCGATTGGTCGTTTCGAGGGCGTCGAGGAGGCGCTGGCCCGGATTGCCGGCCATACCTATGCCATCAGTGCCTTGAGCCGCCTGACCGCCTCGGCGGTCGATGATGGCGAGAAACCATCCGTGCCCGGCGCGATCGCCAAGTACCACTGCACGGAACTGAGCCGCGACATCATCAAGGACGCCATGGACGTGCACGGCGGCAAGGGTATTGTGCTGGGGCCGAAGAATTACCTCGGACGCGCCTGGCAAGGCGCACCGATCTGGATCACCGTCGAGGGCGCCAATATCCTGACCCGTACGATGATGATTTTCGGACAGGGCGCCATTCGCTGCCACCCCTACGTGCTCAAGGAGCTCGAAGCACTCGAAATCAAGGACGATGACAAGCGCCTGGTCGAGTTTGATCGAACTCTGTTCTCCCATATCGGCCACAGTATGTCCTGCGCGGTTCGTTCCTTTGTTCTGGGCTTGAGTTTCGCCCGATTCGCCGCCGTACCCGGTGACCGGCGAACCCGCAAGTACTATCGCAAGCTGACCCGATACAGCGCCGCATTCGCCTACCTGGCCGACATCGTCATGCTGACCTATGGCGGCAAGCTCAAGCAGAAGGAAAAGATATCCGGGCGACTTGGTGATGTACTCAGCCAGCTCTACATCTGCTCGGCCATGCTCAGACGCTTTGAGCATGATGGTCGTCCCGCCGCCGACCAGGCGATCCTGGCCTGGGCATTCCATGATGCCATCTACAAGATCCAGGTGGCCATGCGTGGCGTCATCGACAACTATCCGTTCGCCTGGGTGCGTCCTTTCCTGCGCCTGGTGATCTTTCCGCTCGGTCGCGGCGAGCGGGCGCCCAACGATCGTCTGGGCCACAAGGTTGCCGCCTTGCTGCTGTCGCCCTCCGAGACGCGTGATCGCCTGACCCGTGGAATCTATGTTTCCGATCGCACCGGCCACCCGGCCGGGGTGATGGAAAAACTGCTGCCCGACGTGATTGCCGCCGAACCGCTCGAGCGTCGCAAGCTCAAGGCCCTGCGCAGCGGCCAGATCAGCGGTTACACCTTCGAGGAACAGCTCGACCAGGCGCGCGAGAAGGGTATTTTCTCCGACACCGAGGCTGACTTCCTGCTGGATGTGCGCAAGCGGGCCATGGAAATCGTTGCCGTCGATGATTTTGAACTGGCCGAGCTGCAGGCAGGCCTGAGCGAGCGCGGAGACAAGATCCGCAGTCAGCGTCGCAAGGCCGCTTGATCGCGCCTTGCAGTTCCTGCCTGAATCACTATAATCATCCCCCGACCCGGCCCTGCGGCCGGGTCTTTGTTTCCACCGGCAAGGTGCTTCGAAAGCAATTTCGGAGTGAAACGGGAATCCGGTGAAAGTCCGGTACTGCCCCCGCAACTGTAATCGGTGTCCGCCCGAATCGGACGGACATGGTCGAATGCAGCCACTCTGACCCATCGGTCAGGGGAAGGATTCGACCTTGCAGCACACGCTGCGAACGAAAGTCAGGAGACCGGCCTTGTCAGGATATTTGCTTGGGTTGCGGTGGGCAGCCGGGGTCGATCTGCCTGGCCAGCCCGCGGCAATTGACTTCTCGCCAGCCCCCAACCCGCCCACTGACATGCGCGGGTGAGCGCGAGGAGTCTTGAAATCATGTTTCCGAAAAATCTTTTCCGGCTGGCCGTAGCTGGCCTTGTCGGCCTTTCCGCCCCCATCATATCGGCCGAGCCGGCCGACCCCGACGAGCATATCGTCGTGACCGCCAGTCGTAGCGAGCAGGCCGTAAGTGACAGCCTGGCCTCGGTCACCCTCATTGATCGCGACCAGATCGAGATCAGCCAGGCGCCCGACCTGCTGGAGTTGCTTCGCAAACAAGCCGGCATCGACATGGCTAGAACCGGAGGACCCGGTGGTCAGACCAGCGTGTTTCTGCGTGGCAGCAACTCCAATCATGTACTGGTCCTGATCGATGGCGTTCGAGTCTCGGCGGCCGGGACCGGCGCCTTTGCCTGGGAATTGCTGGATCCCAACCTGATCGAACGTATCGAAATCGTGCGTGGACCTCGAGCCGCGCGCTGGGGCTCGGACGCGATCGGCGGTGTCATACAGATTTTCACTCGCCAGGCCGAGGGTGTCGGAGTTCGTGCGGCCTACGGGCGTTATCGTGACCGCTCGATCGCCGCCAGCATGGGCACCGGCCAGGCGGGCCTGACGGTCGCCGGCCGCCGGGTCGGTGGATATTCCTCCCAGAACGAACGCGGTTTCGCTTTTGACCCGGACGACGACGGTTTCGAAAACATCAGCGCGACAAGTAGCGGCAGCACCGAGGTCGGGCCCGGACACTTGCACTGGAGTGCACGCCTGGCGACTGGTGAAGCCGAGTTTGACCAGGGCGAATCGGACTTTCTCAACTATGCCGGTCGCATGGAGTACCGCTCGAACGGGCAGGGCCCGTGGCAATGGCTGGCCAGCGCAAGCCTGTATCGTGACCGCCTGGAAACCGAAACGCCTTTCGATGAATCCGAGGTCATCACGCGGCGGGTTCAGACTGCTTTTCAGGGACAGACCAGCCTCGATCAGGACAATCGCTGGATGGTCGGCGTCGATGCCTGGCGCGAATCCGGAGTCAGTCGCAATGCCTGGTCTGAGCAACGCTACAACGTCGGCTTGTGGACCGGATTCGATGGCCGCATCGGTCAACTCGAGCATGAAAGCGCCATCCGCCTGGACCGCGATGAGCTGTTCGGCAACGCCGTTTCGGGCAACCTTGCCGCCGGCTGGCCGGTCGCAGAAGACTGGCGACTCATGGCCAGCATTGGCCGGGCCTTTCGAGCGCCGAACTTCGATCAATTGTTCTCGCCCGGTTTCGATGGCCTGTTCGCCGGCAATCCGGACCTGGACCCGGAAACATCATGGAGCACCGAACTGGGGGTTCAGTGGCAACCGGACAGCCGGCAACGCGTGACTCTGGCGGCTTTCGAGAACCGCATTGATGACCTGATTGATTTTTCCGGGACCGACTTCGAGGCCATCAATATCCAGAAGGCCCGCATTCGCGGCGCCGAACTGGCCTGGGAATACTCCGACAGCGACTGGCGCAGCCGTGCCCAGATCAGCTGGCAGGACAGCACGGATCGCGATACCGGCCAGCGACTGCTGCGCCGCGCCCGCGAAAATGCCAGCGTGAGCCTGGACCGACTGTTCGGCCCGAGCTGGATTGGTGGCGAAATCGTTCATGTCGGCGATCGCGTCGATGTCGGTCAGCAACCCCTGCCCTCCCACACCCTGGTCAACCTGCGCGCCGGCTATGCACTACCTGCCGGATTCCGACTGGAAGGCCGGGTGGAAAACCTGACTGACCGGGAGTATGAGCAGGTGTTCGGATTCAATACCCATCGTCGTTCGTTGTTTGTTGCGGTGAGTTGGGAGCGGTAGGGTTCAGGGTTCAGGGATGTGAGGTGGTCTGTGCATTAAGTTCCCAAAACTGGAAGAATGCACAGTGACTGACCAATACGGCGGAATCTGAATGTGGCGTCACTGAAACCTGAAACCTGGAACCTGAAACCTTTCCTTTCACCGGAAACCGGAAACCGGAAACCGTCTCTATACATCCTCTTGCTGGCGGCGCTGGTCCTGGCCGGGTCGGCCTGCCAGAGGGGGGAGCCCGAACATGGGGCCACGTTCGCGGTATTCGGAACACAGGTGACGGTGACGGTCAGGGACGTTGAATCGGAGTTGGCCGAACAGGCGTTCGGTGAACTCAGTCGGGATTTTCAGCGCATGCATCGCCAGTGGCATCCATGGGCGCCGGGGGCGCTCACCGAGCTGAATGAAGCCCTGCCGTCAGGCGATTGGTTGGAAGCGACGCCTGAGCTGATCGAGTTGATAAAGGCCGCCCGGGCCATGGAAGTCCGTTCGGGCGGCCGGTTCAATGCCGCCATGGGCGGGTTGATTGGTTTGTGGGGCTTTCATACTTCGGATTACCCGATCACCGACCCGCCACCCGACTCGGAACAGATTCAAACACTGCTCGACAGAAAGCCTTCCATGCAGGATATCGAGGTCAGGGATGAGCAGGTGCGCTCGACCAATCCGGCCGTGCAACTGGATTTCAGCGGCATCGCCAAGGGTCTGGCCGCACGCCTGGCCTGCCAACGTCTGGCCGGATTCGACATCGAAGTGGCCATGATCGACCTCGGCGGCGATGTCATGGTCTGTGGCTCCGGTCAGAACCCCTGGCGGGTGGCGATTGCCGATCAGAACGACGCGATCATCGAAATCATCGAGTTGGACCAGTCCATGGCGGTGTTCAGCTCCGGCATCAGCCAGCGCTACCGGGAATTCGATGGTAAACGCCATGCCCACATCCTCGACCCGACCAGCGGGCAACCGGTCGATGCAATCTTCCAGGTCACCGTCATCGACCCCGACCCGATCCTGGCCGATGCCGCAGCCACCGCCCTGGTGGTTGCCGGCCCCGATCACTGGCAGTCTGTGGCCACCGATATGGGCGTGAAGCGAGTCGTGATCGTTGATGCAGAGGGATTGGTATTTCGAAGTATCAACGATTGATATTGAACGCTGTGCCGGTCTGCGCAGCTTCAACGCGCCAGTTGCACCACCGGGGCGAACAGCACGAACAGAAAGAAGATCGCCAGGGCCACCGAGGCCAGCACCCGGATGGGGTGGCGTTTGAACACGCTCCAGATGGTGTCTGCACGACCTTCGCGGCGGGCCTGTTCATGTTCACGCCGGGCCCGTGAGGCACGCTCGGCCTGGTAGTCGTCAAGCAGGGCGCGAGCACGCGGGTAGTCGTCGCGATGACGCAGCCAGATGCCACCGGCGGTAATGCCCAGCGGCCCCGGCGGCGTCCGATAGGTTTCGATGTCGTTGGCATCCATCAACTCGGCCACTTCACTGGCCTCATCGTCCGGCACCATGCGCAGGTTGAGCAACAGACGGGGCATGAACGTTTCCTCAGGGTCCCTTCAACACGGCATCGCGAAACCAGTGGACCCGGCACTCCAGGCCGCGGGGGCTTTTGCCGATGTAGACAAAGTCGATTCCGGGCCAGACCGGCATGCGTCCCTTTTCGAAAAAGCGCTGGTTCTCCAGCTCCAGCAACACGCCGATGCAGGGCCATTCATGTTTGCGGGCATCTTCCTCGAGTAGCCGCACGGCCTTTTTCAATAACCGGTAAACGAGCAGTGTCTTGCGATAATCGGGCGCCACGAAGCTGCGGTAAAAATACACCGGCTGCCCCAGTTGCGGCGGGTTCTGGGGAAGCGCCGTGCAGACCGCGGCAACCTCGCCATCGCCATCGCGCGCGAACATGACCACCTGGCTGACCCGCTGACGCGCAAGCTGCTCGCTCGGCAAGGCCTTCTCACGCACCCAGAATGCAACGATGTCATCGCTGTCGGCGCTGGTCAGCTCGCCCCAGCCGCGACAATAGCTGAACGCGGGTGCGGCGGCATGCTCGTCCGGCGCGCGCCGGTTCATCCGGACAGACCGCTCATTGGCCGTTGTCGATCAATTCCGGGCCCGAACCGAAATCGATGGGCGATTGGGCGGCCAGCCAGGCCAGGACTGCGTAGGCCGCGGCATTCTGGGCCAGATCTTCGGGGTCGATCTTGTCCAGTGTGTCGTTTTCGGTGTGGTGGTAATCGAAGTAATCGGTGCCATCCTGGCGCAGGTCGACAACCGCCAGCCCGTAAGGAAGGGAGGGAATGAAGTCCGGCCCGCCGAAGGCCTGGCGCCCCCCCAATTCGATACCCAGCGGCTGGAGTTCGCGCTGGATGGCCTCGATGACCGGCCAAGCGTGGTCGGAAACCCGCGCACCGATCTCGTAGACCTGCCCGGCGCCAAAATCGGACTCGGCGCCGAGTTGATAGTTCTCGAAGTTTTCACGATGTTTCTCCGCCCAGTGCCGACCGCCCCACAAGCCGACTTCCTCGGCGGCGAAGTAGATCACGTGAATGGACCGGTCGGGTCGTTCATCGCGCTCCAGGATCAGCCGGGCGGCCTCGGTGATGATGGCGATTCCGGCGCCATCATCAAGCGCCCCGGTGCCGACATCCCAGGAATCCAGATGCGCGCCCAATGCGACGATCTTTTCCGGATGCCTGGCGCCGGTGATCTCGGCAATCACGTTGTGGCTGGTGTAGGCCTCGGTTTTCTGGGCGTCGATTTCCATGTGCAGCCGGACCGGCTCGTCGAGCTCGAGCAGGCGCTCGAGCTGGTCGGCATCGGGATTGGATATGGCCGCAGCCGGCAAGCGCCGCTGGCCGACATCGAAGCGCATGCCACCGGTGTGGGCAAAGCGGTTGGTCGAGGTGCCGATGGAACGGATGATCACGCCCGCCGCGCCCATATCGGCGGCGACGATGGCGCCGCGTGAGCGCGCCTGCACGGCCGGACCGTATCCGGAGCCGTCACGTGCGCGTTCCATGCGGTTGGAGATGAACACGATCCGATCGGAGACTTCGTCCGGATCCGCCGCTTCCAGTGCTTCCAGATCGGCAAACTGCACCACCTCGGCCTCGATTCCGCCTTCCGGAGTGGGCGGTGAGTAGCCAATGGCCAGGGCTTCAAAGCGCTGCTCGACCGGCGCGGTCACATGCACCCGCTCGAAACCGCGTTCCCAGGTCGGAAACGTGACCGGCTCTTTCCAGACCCGGTCGAAACCGATGTCCTCGAGCGTCTCGACCGCCCAGGCCACGGCCCTGGCATCGTCCTCGGTTCCGGCCAGACGGGGACCGATTCGGGTGGTGAGGTCTGCAACGATCTCGAAACCGCCATCAAGTTGCAACGCGGATTCGCGCAGTTCGCGGGCGATATCGAGGTCAGTCTCGTTGAAAATCTCGGCACTGGCCGGCCAGACAACTAGCAGGCACAACAGAACGATTGAGGGTTTCATTTATTCAGGCATCCTTGGCAATAATGGGAAGCAATATTGGGGAAGCAATCGGGATCAGTCCGATTCAACTCGTGCCTGTGTCGGCAGCATGGGCTCGAGGTGCTTCAGTGCGCGCGCATACACTCTGCGCTTGAAGGGAATGACATGCTTGACCGGGTACCAGAAGTCGACCCAGCGATAGCAGTCAAATTCCGGATTTTCGACACAGTCCAGGCGAAATTCACTGTCGTCGGCCAGGAACTGGAGCAGAAACCAGACCTGCTTCTGGCCCACACACATCGGCTTTTGGTGACGTCGCCGGAAGCGCCGGGGCAATCGATATCTCAACCAGCCGGGCGTGGAGCCGAGAACACGAACATGGTGAGGCCCGAGACCGGTTTCCTCGGTCAGCTCCCGGTACATCGCTTCCAGCGGCGTTTCATCGGTGTTCATGCCGCCCTGGGGAAACTGCCAGCCATCCTGACCAGCGCGGCGTGCCCAGAAGACACAACCGTCATCCCTGGCCAGGACGATTCCGACATTGGGGCGGAAACCGTCCGGGTCAATCATGCGCATTGTTCAGGCAGCGGCTATGATAGCTTGCCTGGAAAATTTCAACTGCCTGCAATGTTAATCAATTCCTGTAAATCTTGCCAGCCATGTCCCTGGTTTTTCGGCAATCCCTGATCTGGTTCGGGCTGGTTCTGGCCATTCCGGCCAGCCTGTTGCTGGCATCGAGCTGGGGCAGCGGCGGCTGGCTATGGCCCTGGGAAGCCGATGGGGCCATGCAGAGAATCATCGCCGAGCTGCGCTGGCCGAGAGCCATAGCCGCCATGATTACCGGCAGCCTGCTGGCTGTGGCAGGGTGCCTGATGCAGGTACTGCTTCGCAACCCGCTGGCCGACCCCTACGTGCTGGGCCTGTCCGGCGGTGCGGCGGCCTTTGCCCTGGCGGGCATGATGTTGGGACTGGCCTGGGTGCCCATCCCCGTACTGGCATTCCTGGGCGCCTTGCTGACCATGGTGGTGGTGTTTGTTCTGGCCCGCGGCAAGGGCCCGTGGAGCACCACCCGGGTGTTGCTGACCGGCGTGGTTGTGGCGGCCGGCTGGGGCGCACTGATTTCGCTGATGCTGGCCACCGGACCGGATGCCAGCCTGCGCAGCATGCTCTACTGGTTGATGGGGGACATGAGTTACGCCCACTTGTCAGCCTGGTGGTTGGTGCCACTGGTCATCGGGCTGGGGTTGTTGTGGCTGCGCTCGCGCAGTCTGAACGTCATGGCCGGTGGCCAGTTGCAGGCCGCACTTCTGGGCGAGAACACCCGCAGTCGCTTCTGGGAAATCTATCTGATCGCCTCGGTATTGACCGGCCTGGCGGTGTCGATTGCCGGTGCAATCGGCTTTGTCGGGCTGATCGTGCCGCACTTGATGCGCCTGATCGTGGGCGCTGACCACCGTCGCCTGCTACCGGCCGCGGCCATCTTTGGTGGCGTGTTTCTGGTTGTCGCCGATACCTTCGCCCGGACCTTGTTGAGTCCGCGCCAGTTGCCGGTCGGCGTGCTCACCGCATTGATCGGCGTGCCATTGTTTCTGCTGCTGCTTCACCGCGCGGTCCGGATTCGCTGATGAGCAGTCCGATTCTTTCAGTCAGCCAGCTCGATGTGCACATTGGCCCGGTTGTCGTCACGGACCAACTCGACCTCGACATCGACACCGGGCAGTTCTGGGGATTGCTTGGACCCAACGGAGTGGGCAAGACCACCTTGCTGAAAACCCTGGCCGGCGTGCATCCGGCCGATCGCGGTGAAATCCGGCTGGATGGCCAACCCATGGACCGCCTGACGCGCAGACAAATCGCCCGGCGACTGGGCATGCTGTCTCAGCACACCGATTACGCTTTTGACGCCACTTGCGAACAGACCGCGCTGGTCGGACGTCATCCGCACCTGAAAGCCTGGTCGCGCGAAACTCGCGCTGATCGCGCCCTGGCCCGCCGGGCGCTGGCTGACCTGGGACTGTCGGATCTGGCCGAGCGAAGCTGCATGAGCCTGTCCGGGGGCGAATCTCGTCGCCTGGCCCTGGCCACGGTGCTGGTCCAGGATCCGGCCCTGTTGCTGCTTGATGAGCCCACCAATCATCTCGACCCGGCCAACCAGGTCACCATTCTCGATGTGCTCGTCCACAGGGTCAGAAACCAGTCCCGAGCCGCCATCGCCGCCCTGCACGAGGTCAATCTGGCCACTTGCTATTGCACCCATGTCGTCATGCTGATGGGCAATGGCCAGTGGCTGGCCGGCCCTACGTCGGAATTACTGAATACCGAAAACCTCAGCAAACTATACGGCTGCCGCATCCGCCTGGTCGACGACGGCCGCCAACGCGTGTTCGCCGTGGCGGGACAGTAGTGGAGCGGTAAAAGGTGAAAGGTGAAAGAGAGGATGGGGAGACGGGAGACGGGAGACGGGAAAAGCTTTCACCGTTCACCACCCCCTTTGGCTCGTTGCCCTTTTTTCTTTTCAGCCCTTTTACCTTTCACCTTTCACCTTTCACCTATACTCTAAGCCATGGATCTCAACAACTACTCCAGCAACGACTTCCATGACGAACTGATCGGGCCCGGCGGTCGGCCGCGGGCTGCGGCCCGGGCCATCTGGAAGTACCTCAAGGGCCTGGATTCCGAAGAAGTGGCTGAGCGCAAGGCGGCTTGCGAGCTGGCCGCCATGGTCGCCGGCATCACCTTCCGGGTCTATTTTGAGGACACCGGCATTGATCGAGCCATGCCGTTCGACCTGATTCCGCGGGTCATTTCGGCCAGTGAATGGCAGGAGGTCGAGCGCGGGCTGAAGCAACGGGTCCAGGCGCTCAACCTGTTCATTGATGACCTCTACAACGACCAGCGCATCATTGCCGATGGCGTATTTCCGGCCGAAATGCTGGAAGGCTCGGAGAACTTCCGTGAACAATGCCGTGGCTTTTCGCCGCCGCTGGGCATCTGGGCGCATATCTGCGGCTCGGACATCGTGCGCGATGGTGATGGCACGCTGTACGTACTCGAGGACAACCTGCGCATTCCCTCCGGCGTGTCCTACATGCTTGAAAACCGCCAGGTCATGAAACGGGTCTTTCCCGAGTTGTTCGAGGATTCCGGCATTCAGCCGATCGATGAATATCCCTCGCAACTCTACGACACCCTGGCCTCGCTGTCGCCGAGACCGGCCGATTACCCGACCGTGGTGGTGCTGACGCCGGGCATGTACAACTCTGCCTACTTCGAACACGCCTACCTGGCCCAGCAGATGGGCGTGGAGCTGGTCGAGGGCCGCGACCTTGTCGTCAACGAAAATGATGAAGTCATGATGCGCACCATCGCTGGCCTGGAACCGGTCGATGTCATCTACCGGCGCATTGACGATGCCTTTATCGATCCCGAGGTCTTTCGTCCCGACTCAATGCTTGGCGTGCCAGGGCTGATGCGTGCCTGGCGGTCCGGCAAGGTGGCCCTGGCCAATGCGCCGGGGGCCGGGGTGGCCGATGACAAGGTGGTGTATGCCTGGTTGCCGGAAATCATTCGTTACTACCTCGACGAAGACCCGCTGATCGCCAACGTCCCGACCTGGAAATGCTCCGAGCCGGAAGACCTCAAGTATGTGCTGGCGAATATCGGGGAGCTGGTCATCAAGCCGGCCAATGAATCGGGTGGCTACGGCATGCTGATCGGACCGCGCTCGACCAAAAAGGAACAACGTGAGTTCGCCCGTCTGATCAAGGCCGACCCGCGCAATTACATCGCCCAGCCGACCCTGGCGCTGTCGACCTGCCCGACCTTCATCCAGGGCCGGGTGTCACCCCGCCATGTCGACCTGCGACCGTTCATATTGTCTGGCCAGCAGACCTATGTCACCAATGGCGGTCTGACCCGGGGGGCGCTGAAAGCCGGCTCACTGGTGGTCAACTCCTCCCAGGGCGGCGGCAGCAAGGACACCTGGATCGTCGAGACGGGGAACTGAACCATGCTCTCGAGACTGGCTGAAAACCTCT
>SL_3KL_010_SEDDRAFT_10002540_pt1 | contig 16687 bp, 12 predicted proteins | sample SodLakKL_010_SED_2_FD_10381 | JGI IMG/M metagenome (IMG submission 10381) | reverse complement strand
GCGCTCGAGCACGTTGAGGTCGTACTTGAGGTGCTGGCCGACCTTGGGCCGATCCGAATCCTCCAGCACCGCTCGCAGGGCCTCGATGGCCTCGTCGGCATTGAACTCATTGTCCTGGTCGGCATGGGCCAGCGGTAAGTAGTAGGCGCGGCCGGCCTCGACGGCGAAAGCAAAACCGACCAGGTCGGCAACCAGCGCCTCCAGGCTGGTGGTTTCGGTGTCGAAGGCGAACAGTTCAGCATGCTCCAGCGTCTCGACCAGCGCCTTGAGTCCGGCCCGCGTGGTCACCGTCTCGACCTCCAGCTCGCTGTCGCGGGTTTCGTCGGCTTCGCTGTACTGCTTCAGCCAGGTCGCGAAACCGAAGCGCTTGAGCAGCTCGATCATGCGTGCCCGGTCGGGCCCGGCCGGGCGCAGGTCGTCCAGCCCGATGCCCAGCTCGACCTGCTCGTCGAGCGCGACCAACTCACGCGACAATGGAATCGTGTCGAGGGCCGCGCGCAGGTTGTCGCCGATCTTGCCGCCGACCTCGTCAGCGCGCTCAATGAGCTCATCCAGGCTGCCGAACTGCTTGAGCCACTTGGCCGCTGTCTTTGGCCCGACTTTTTCCACGCCCGGAATGTTGTCCGAGGTATCGCCGGTCAGGGCCAGCAGATCGGCGATGCGATCGGGTCCGACGCCGAACTTCTCCTCGACAGCGGCCGGGTCGTAGCGCTTGTCCTGCATGGTGTCTTCGAGCACCACGTGATCATCGACCAATTGGGCCAGGTCCTTGTCGCCGGAGGAAATCAGTACATCAAGACCGTCGGCGCGCGCCTGACGCGTCAGCGTGGCGATGACGTCGTCGGCCTCCACGCCCTCGATGACCAGGCGGCTCAATCCCATGGCATCGACCAGTTCGTGCAAGGATTCGATCTGCGCTTTCAGTTCATCGGGAATGGGTGGGCGATTGGCCTTGTAATCCTCGTAGGCCTCGTGCCGGAAAGTCTTGCCCGGGGCGTCGAAGATCACGGCGATGCGCTCGGGATCATACTGCTCGGTCAACCGCCTGAGCATATTGGCCACACCGAAAATCGCGCCGGTAGGCTGGCCATCGGCATTGGTCAGACTGGGCAACGCGTGAAAGGCGCGGTAGAGGTATGACGATCCATCGACAAGGCACAGTTGCGGCGACTTCGACATGGGCTTTCCGGAAACGTCTGTTTTGGAGATTCGCCATGATAACTGGACGAATCGAACAATCGGACGGAATGACGGCCGGCGGGAAAGGTCTATACGAATACTTTGCTAGACTGCTGCCATGAAATACTTTCCCGGAGACTCCCGCATGTTCCGTTTCCTTACCCTGTTCGCGGCCCTGTCGATGCTTGCCGCTGCATCCTTCGCCCAGAGCGAGGCGCCACCCGAAAGAGACGCTCCGCCGCCGCCCCCGATGCCGGAACATGAGCCGCTGCCGCCCAAAGTGCAAGACCCCGACGAGCAAATCGAGCCGCAGGTGGTGATTCGACGAGAGGATGATCGTATTGTCGAGGAGTATCACTCCGGGGGCGTGGTCTACATGATTCGCATCATCCCGGAGGTCGGCCCGCCCTACTACCTGATCGACACCACCGGTGACGGCAACTTCGATTCACGCCACGAGCACATGGAGCCGGTCCGGCCGGCGCACTGGAAGATATTCGAGTGGTGACAGGCCCGCGCGGCGGGCCGGTAACAGGTGACAGGTGACAGGTAACGGGCAAAAGGAGCATGGCTCACCAGTGGCGGAACTCGATCTACTTTGGTGCAGGACAGCCGACCGTTCACCCATTGACCCATTCCCCCGTTAACCCGTCACCTTCCACCTCTTCCGCCAGCTTTCTGAACTGCTCCACCGACAGCGTCTCGGCGCGCGCACCCGGATCGATGCCGGCGGCTTCGATCCGTGCTCCATCGACCAGCCCCTTGAGGCTGTTTCTCAGCGTCTTGCGGCGCTGGCCGAAGGCGCGGCGGGTGACTTCGGCAAATACCGGCAACAGCGCACGATCCTCGTCCGTCAGGGGGTTGGGCACCAGGCGGACGATGGCCGAATCGACTTTCGGCGGCGGCCGGAAGGCGCCAGGCGGCACGGTGAAAAGACGGGTCATGTCACAGTGGAACGCGGCCATGACCGACAGCCGGCCGTACTGACGACTGCCGGGAGCCGCGACCATGCGATCGACGACCTCTTTTTGCAGCATGAAGTGCATGTCGACGATATCGGCTTGGGCTTCGAGCAGGTGAAACAGGATGGGCGTGGAAATGTTGTAGGGCAGGTTGCCGATGATGCGCAACGGCCGACCGAACGCCAGTTCGGTGAAGTCGACCTTGAGCACATCGGCTTGCACCACTTCCAGACCTTTCGGTTGCCCCAGCCTTTCAGACAGGATTGCGGCCAGGTCACGGTCAAGTTCGATTACGGTCAGGGCACCGGCTTTTTCCAGCACTGGCGCGGTCAGCACCCCTTCACCCGGTCCGATCTCGATCAGGTGGTCGCCGGGGCGCGGTGAAATGGCAGCGACCAGACGGTCGATGACGTTGGCATCATGCAGGAAATGCTGGCCGAAGCGTTTGCGCGGGCGGTGCCGATTCACGACTGACGCGCCGCCATCTGACGTGCCAGCGCCACGGCGGCAGTGAGACTGCCGCCGTCGGCCTGGCCGCTGCCGGCGATATCCAGCGCCGTGCCGTGATCGACCGAGGTGCGCACGAATGGCAGGCCGAGGGTGACATTGACAGCATGACCGAAGCCGACATGCTTGAGCACCGGCAACCCCTGATCGTGGTACATCGCCAGCACAGCATCGTACTGGCGCAAGTGGGTCGGCACGAAAGCGGTATCGGCGGGCAATGGTCCGCTCAGACGCATGCCGGCCGCCCGCTTGCGTTCAATGACTGGCGTGATCGTCTCGATTTCCTCGCGCCCCAGGTGCCCGTCCTCGCCGGCGTGCGGGTTGAGCCCCAGAACCGCGATATGCGGGTCGTGGATGGCAAAGCGATTAACCAGGTCGGCGTGAAGAATGTCCAGTGTGCTTTCCAGTCGCTCTGAGGTGATGGCTGCCGGCACGTCTTGCAGCGGCAGGTGAGTGGTGGCCAGCGCCACGCGCACATTGCCGGCCACCAGCATCATCACGACACGCTCCACCCCTGCCCGCGCGGCCAGAAATTCGGTGTGCCCGGAAAACCTGATGCCAGCATCGTTGATGACTCCCTTGTGCACCGGAGCGGTCACCAGACCGGATGCGTTGCCGTGCAGACAGTGATCGGCGGCAACGCGAAGGCAATCCAGCACGTAAGCGGCATTGGCCGCGTTCAGCACACCGGGTTGCTCGGGCTCACTCATCGTCACCGGCAGACAGCGCAGACCGCCGGTGGCATCGGCACTGATTTCGCCCAGTTCGATGATATCGACGGTACAACCGATTCGCTGTGCCGCCCTTGATACAAGACCCGGATCGGCGACCAGCACTACAGAGGGATCCTCGATGGCCAGGCGCACGGCCAACTCCGGCCCGATGCCGGCCGGCTCACCGGGCGTGAGCAGCAACGGCCCTTTCATCGCATCCGCTGTCCGCTTCTAAAGCCGCACGTCGACAAACGCTTCATTGCGCATCTGGCGCAGGTAGCGTTCAATCTCTTCCTCGGCTTTCTGCTCGTGCAGCATTTCGCGTGCTTCTGCACGCATTGCATCCGCGGTGCGATCGGCCTCGCGCGAATCGATGAACTTGACTATGTGCCAACCCGCCTGGCTCTGGAAAGGCTCGGACACTTCCTCGGGCCCAAGTTGCTCGAGAACCTGCTGAAAGCCCGTTCCGTAGCGACCGGAGGGGAACCAGTTGAGCATGCCGCCCAGGTTGGCGGAAGTTTCATCGGTCGAATAGCGCCGCGCCAGTTCGTCGAACTCTTCGCCATCGCGGATTCGAGCGTGGATGTCGTGGATGCGGTCCCGGGCTTGCTCCGGCGAGATCAGCTCGGTGGGCTCGATCATGATGTGTCGCGCACGGTATTCGCGCACGATGACCTCGGAATGATCACGCACATCCTGCACTTGCAGGATGACGTACCCCGCCGGGGTCCGGATCGGCCCGGCCACCGTCCCGGGACTGCGACCCTCGATCTCGTCGGCAAACATCGGCGGCATTGCGTTGAGGTTTCGCCACCCCACGTCTCCGCCTTCCAGTGCATTCGGTCCCTGGGAATACGTAATCGCCGCCGCGGCAAAATCCATGCCCCCGCGAAGCTGCTCCAGAACCTCGTCGGCACGCGCTCTGGCATCGTTCACTTCGGTCGGGCTGGCCGCCTCGGGCACGTTGATGACGATCTGCGACAGCCGATACTCCGTACCCCCCAGGCGATCGGAGGCAAGCAGGATGTCTATTTCGGTTTCGGTGATTTCTTCCATCGACTGAACCACGCGCTGGCGCAGCCGGGAACTGAGCATTTCCTGACGCATGTCGTCGCGGAATTCCTCGAACTCGATACCGTCGGACTCCAGCGCCATGCGCAGCTGACTCAGCGTGAGGTTATTGTTGGCGGCCACCTGGTTCAGTGCCTGGTCGATGTCCGCATCCGAGACCCGGATACCGGTCTGTTCGGCACGCAGCACCTGGAGCCGATTCATGATCAGACGTTCGAGCATCTGCTCCTCGACGACGCTGCGCGCCGGCAATGACTCGCCGCGTGCCTGCACCTGCCGCTGGAGGTGGTTGATGGCCTCATCCAGTTCGCTCTTGAGGATCACGTCCTCCTCGACCAGGGCGATGATGCGATCGATCTCCTGTTCTGCGGCCGTTGCGGCCGAGAATGCCAGCAGACTGATGGTCAAGGCTGACAGTATCCGGATCATTGCTTGTTTCATGGCGATCATTGTGTCTCCGAGAGTGTCTTGCATTTCATCAGGGGCGTTCCCTGAACAATTCGTATGGCATGCGACCGAGGCTGGCGAGGCCGCGCAATTCCAATTCGAGGAAGACCGACGTCTGCCGCTCGCCCTGGCGATCCCGCACATAGTCGCGGCCGGTCAACCGTAGGGCCCAGCAACAGCTTTCGTACTCGATACCGCCGAGCACCTCGAGCGTATCGTCGTCTTCGAACGAGTAGAGTACCCGACCGATCAGGTTGAGACGCTCGTTGACCGGATACCGGAAACGCGCGTCGGCCTGATCGACCTGGTCGCGCCGCATACGGTAACCGAGTGCCGCCTGGCCCGCATTGTTTCCACGGTAACTCAGACCAAGTCGCGCGACTTCGGTTTCACTGTTATCCGTATCCCATTGCAGACCGGCGGTCACCGCAAGGGTCTGCGACGGTCGCCAGGCCGCTTCTGCCACCGTGGCCGAAAGGCTGCGTTGTTCGATCTCCCGCTCGGGCAATTGCACGCGACGATCGCTGAAGTGAAATACCTGCCCCACGCTGCCCTCCAGCAGGCTCCGACCGTCAGCGCCATCGAGCAGGCGCGATGTCACCGCCACGGCAACCTGATTGGCGTCGCCCTGACGATCGGCGCCGGTGAAACGATTGTGATGAAACAGCTGGCTGAAACCGAAAGTCAGATCGCGAGTGTCGAAATCCGGCAGATCATCCTGCTCGCGAAACGGCACGTACAGGTAGAAGATCCGCGGCTCGAGCGTCTGGGTACGCTCGGCAGTCGCCGCTCGTTCAAACATCAGGCCGGCATCGACGCTGGCGATGGGCAAGGTCCGTCCCACACTGCTGACATCGGCTCCGGAGAGTGCATAACGAGTCGCACGCAGCCCCAGCTCGGGCCGCACGAACCAACCCGGGGCCACCAGGTCGTAGCGCAGGCTTGGGTGGAGATCCAGGCGGGTGCCGGTCACACCAGCGTCACGATCGAAATGCACGAGCTCACTGTCAAGGTTCCATTCCACTCCAGCGCCCAGCGGCCGTCCCGCAAGGAACACGGCGCGCGGCAAGCGACGGTAGGGCTCACGACCTGCGGCCACATTGGCGTCGAGCACCTGAAAGTCGTCTGCCATGACATCCAGCGTCCAGTCCTTTCCGCTGCCGCTGACGCTTGCGACCGAGCGCAGAAACTGGACCGAGGAATCGATCAGGTCGCTTCCCAGGTCGATGAAGTAATCGTCGTCGCTGGCACGTTTGAAATCGGCACGTGCACTCCAGCGCGGCGCCAGGCGTGCGCGGTAATCGAACTGCCCGTAGTACCGGGTCGAATCCGCGCGACGGTCGTCGGGCAGGATCTCGAGATCCAGCTGCCCGCGCTGACGCTCGCCGAGGAAGCGGTACTCGGTATCGAGCATGACACCACGCTTCTCTATCCAGCGCCCGGTGAACGTGGCGTCCCGGTTGGGCGCGATATTCCAGTACCACGGCACGCTGATATCGAACCCGTCACCTCCGGAGCGCCCGAAACGGGGGTACAGAAACCCGCTTTTGCGATCATCGGTGAGGGGAAAGGTCATCCACGGCGAGTAGAGTACCGGCACGCCCTTGAACTCCAGTCGGGCATGACGCGCCGTGCCCACCCCCCGGTCCAGCGCCAAGTCCACGCGCGAAGCCTTGAGCTGCCAGTCCGGACGGTCGGGATCGCAGGTGGTGAAATCGAACCGCTCGAGTCGGGCGAGCCCAGGCTCGACCATCGCCACTGTATCGGCACTGCCCGAGCCATCGTGGCCGACCAGGCGATAGACCACCTGGTCGAACCGACCGGTGCCGTCGTCCACATCGTAATGGGCGCGCGCCGCTTCCAGCTGAATGAGGGCATCCGTGTAGCGCAGCCACACCGGAATATCGACCAGACGGGATTGCGGGTCGAAGAGCAGTTCGTCAGTCTCGAGCAACTGGTCGAACTGCATCAATCGCACATCGCCGGCAAAACGCACCGGCTCACCGGAAGGGGCACGGTAGTCCGCCGCCATGATCTGGCTTTCGGCCACCGGTTCGCGGGGCGTCATTTCGGCGGCTTCGTGCGGCGGGGCGCACCAGCCTGGCCGCTCACTCGGCGACAGGGCCTTGGCCGGCGACGACCACGGCAGACAGCAGACCACGACAATGGCACAAAAACGGAGCAAGCGGACTTCCGGAACGGAGACAGCCGGGTATGGTCGCGCAGAAGCGATCAGGGATCAATCCTCCCGGCCAAGAAAACGGGCCCGCCGGGCGGCGGACCAATCGGCCATATCAGCGGCTTTTGCGTGCAGGCATTCGATATCACCCCCGCAGTCAGCCTCGAGCAATTCGGCAAATGCCGCCACACCGGCCTCGTAGGTGGCCACTGAAGCGAGATGGGCATTATTGACATCGCGCGCCAGCCACCCCTGGTAGCGGTCGGTGCCTTGTTCATGACTGAAGGCCGCGATGCGATCGCGCAAGCGCTCGAACGTCGCCTGTTTGCCGGCCGCCATTTCCGGTTCCGGCAAGTCAGTGGCATACAACTCGACCAATTCGGCCCGCGCCTCCAGCAACAAGCCGATGAAGGCCTCGTGACGAAGCTGATCCGCCTCCCACTGCGCCAGGCGCTCGTTTTCGCCGCGCGAGCGCAGCCAGCGCCGCACGCCCTCGCGCTCGATGAGGCGAGCGTAAGCCTCGTTGAACGCGGTATCATCGCGCACGAAGAGTTTTTCATGGGCCAGTTCGTGGAAGATCAGCCCGGCCAGCCAGGTGTCGTCATAAGCCAGCATGGTATTGAGCACGGGGTCTGCGAACCAGCCCAGGGTCGAATAGGCCACCGCGGGCACCACCGCCACATCGTAGTTGCGATCAGCCAGTCGAAGGGCCTGGCGATCGGCGGCCGCTTCGCGGAAATAACCGCGGTAGGCAAGGCAACCGACGAAGGGGTAGCACCAGGTCCTGGGCTGCATGGAAAAGCGAGGCGTGGCGACCACGTTCCAGACCACTGCCTCGCGCTCCAGGTCGGCATAGTAGGTATAGGACGGGCTGTCGGGCAGCGCCAACTCGGCCATGGCGAATTCGCGCACTTCGAGCGCGGTTTTCAGGCGAGCACGCAGTGCGTCTGGAATGTCGGGATCGGCCAGCAGTCGATCGACGGGTTCGCGCTTGCACAGCATCTCGATTTGTCCGACCGCCGCCTGCCCGTACCAGCCGACCGTGGCACAGCCGCCCAGCCACAGCACACACAGNACGAGGAAAGCGAACTTGAACAGCAACTGGTATCTCGACGAGGAATTCTGGCGCACTTTCGGTCCGCTGATGTTCAACTCCGACACCTTCGCCCGCGGCGAGGAAGAGATAGAGCAATTGGCCGCCCGCCTCGGCACCCCGTTCGGCCGCGTGCTCGACCTGGGCGCCGGCCCCGGCCGTCACAGCCTGCCGTTGGCACGCTCAGGGTATACGGTCACGGCACTCGACACCAGCGCCCATCTGCTCGACCGGCTGCGCGAATCGGCCCACGGTCTGCCCATCGAGATCGTGCAGGCCGACATGCGCGAGTTCGTGCGCGAGCAATTCTATGACCTGGTATTGGCGATGTGGACCAGCTTCGGCTATTTCGAGGACGAAGCCGACCACGCCCGCGTGCTCGACAACATCCGCACCAGTCTGAAGCCGGGTGGGCATCTGGTGCTCGACCTGGTCGGCCTGGAAACCCTGTGCCGCACCATGGAGCCGGTGCACCTGACCGACTACCACGACGGTCGCATGCTCGTCGAACGCCCCACGCTCATCGACGACATGACCCGCCTGGACAACGAGTGGCTGCTGATCGACGGCGACAGCATCCACCGCACCCACTTCTCCCACCGCGTCTGGTCGGCCGGCGAGATCCGCGGCCTGCTCGAGCGCCACGGCTTCGACATCGTCGCCATCCATGGCGACTACCAGGGCGCCGACTACGATCTCGAGGCCGAGCGCATGATCGTGATTGCCGAGTCAATTGCCGGCGCATAGCCGGATTGCACGGGGAGGAATGGCAGAGGGCCTCGCCACGCGTCGAACCGATGCCATTCCTGCCCGTGCAATCCGGCCTCGAAGCCACCCGGGCCAACCACTCTTCGTGGGATCTTCGCGACCTTCGTGTTATCACTATCAAAGTATCCCAGGAGTGCCGCCCCGATGAGCGATCGACCGAAAACCGAACAGGAATGGCGTGAACGGCTGAGCGACGAACAGTACCGTGTGACCCGTGAAGCCGGCACCGAGCGTCCCTTCTCCGGCCAGTACAACGACCACTTCGAAGAAGGCGTCTATCACTGCGTGTGCTGCGACCACCCGCTGTTTGATTCCGACTCCAAATTCCATTCCGGCTGCGGCTGGCCCAGCTTCCACTCGGAACTCAACGAGGCCGGCATCGAGCAGCGCCCGGACACCTCACACGGCATGCGCCGCATCGAGCTGTTGTGTGCCAACTGCCAGGCCCACCTCGGCCACATCTTCGACGACGGCCCNCCNCCGACCGGCAAGCGCTACTGCATCAACTCGGTGGCGCTGACGTTCAAGTCGAAAGGCTGAAAGCAATGACCACGAAGGACACGAAGATCACCTCTTCTTCGTACCTTTCGTNTTCATCCTTTTGCCTCCCTCTTCANCCCACCAGGATNCCCGCCCAGGCGGCGTTGAGCAGCGAGACNATGGTGCCGCCGAGCACGGCCTTGAGCCCAAGCTGGGCGATGTGCGGCCGGCGCGAGGGAGCGATGCCNCCGATGCCGCCGATCTGGATGGCGATGGAGGCGAAGTTGGCAAAACCGCACAGGGCATAGGTGGCGATCAGCACCGAACGCTCCGACAGGTTCGCCTGCATCTCGGTCAGGGCGACATAGGCGACAAACTCGTTGGCCACCACCTTCTGGCCAATCAGGCTGCCGACTGCCACGGCCTCGTCGAGTGGCACGCCGGCCAGCAGGGCCAGCGGCGCGCCGATCCAGCCCAGGATCAGGGCCAGGTCCAGCGACTGGCCCAGCCACTCCTCCAGCCCGGTCACGCTGCCAAGCCATCCAAGCGGCCAATTGATCATGGCAATCAGGGCCAGAAAGGCCAGCAGCATCGCACCCACGTTCAGGGCCAGCTTCAACCCCTCTCCGGCGCCGCCGGCCGCCGCCTCGATCAGGTTGGCATGCGGCCGGTCAACCGCCACGTGCACCGCTCCCACCGTCTCCGATTCGCCGGTCTCGGGAAGCATGAGCTTGGCCACCACCAGGGTGGCCGGTGCGGCCATGATCGAGGCCGAGATCAGGTGCTTGGCGTAGAAGGCCTGCTCGACCGGGTCACCACCGCCCAGCAGCATCACGTAGGCGGCCAGCACACCGCCGGCAATGGTGGCCATGCCACCGGTCATCAGGGTAAACAGCTCCGAGCGGGTCATGCCGGAGATGAACGGTCGAACCACCAGCGGTGCCTCGGTCTGGCCGACGAACACGTTGGCCGCCGTGGCCAGTGATTCGGAACCGGAGACCCGCATCAATCGCGTCATGGCCCAGGCCATGGCCTCGACGACTTTCTGCATGACACCCAGGTGATACAGGCAGGCCATCAGCGAGGCAAAGAAGATGATGGTCGGCAGCACCTGGAAGGCGAAAATGAAGCCGAAGGCCTCGGTATCGACCAGCGGCCCGAATACGAACTCCGAGCCGGCACTGGTAAATCCGATCAGGGTGACGAAGGCCTGGCCGATGCGGTCGAAGACGAGCTGTCCGATCGGCACCCACAGCACGAAGACTGCCAGCATCAATTGCAGCGCCAGGCCTGCAACCACGGTCTGCCACGCCACCCGGCGTCGATTCTCGGACGTAATCCAGGCGAGCAGCAACAAGACGGCGATGCCCGCCAGGCCGGCGAGGATATGCATCGTAAGCAAGGTATTCAGTCGGTATTAAGGCGTTTACTTGTATCACATGTGGCGTGGGTGCCCGCAAGGTGGTACAAATTGATCTTGCGAACCCGGGAGGTCGTGAACGGAGCGTCGAGGGCAGGTCACCGGAGAAGGAGTGACCGAAATTTCCCGCAAAGTTCGTTATAGCCAGGTAACAGGAACAACAACGCCGTCGGCTGCAGAACTGCCGCGGCATCGAACGCGACACCGAGGCATCAAACCGAAAGTTCTTCAGGAGGATCAACAATGTACTGGAAGACAATCGCAGGAATCTGCGCACTGGGGCTGCTGACCGGCTGCCCGACCGCCGGCACCACCAGCCAGGTACGCGACAGCGGCTCAGGCGCCAGCGTGGCCGAAGCCCAGGCCGCGCAATACGATGGACCGCAGGCACGCATCGCCGTGGCACGGTTCGAGAACAAGGCTGGCAACCAGGGCCGCTGGTGGAATCCGTCCATCGGTGACGGCATGGCCGACATGCTCACCACCGCCCTGTTTCAGTCGGGCCGATTCATCGTGCTCGAGCGCAGCGCCATCGACGATGTCCTGGCCGAGCAGGACTTGATCGCCAGCGGCCGGGTGCGCGAAGGCGCCACGACCGAGATCGATCAGCTCGAAGATGCCGAGTTGCTGGTCGTCGCTGCAGTCACGGAGTTCTCCGAAAATGCCAGCGGCACACGCGGCTCGGTTGGCGGCGGTCGCCTGGGGCGTGTGATCGGCGGCATCGCCGGCGGTAGCAGTTCGGCCCACATGGCCATCGACCTTCGCATCATCGATACCAGCACCGGCCGCATCCTGGCTGCGACCAGCGTCGAGGGCGAAGCGCGTGACTTCGACATCGGCGGCGCCCTGGCCGGCTACACCAGCCGCCATGCCCTGGGCGGCGCACTGTCGACCTGGGAAAACACGCCGCGCGAGAAAGCGCTGCGCCAGGTGATCGGCGAGGCCGTGCAGGAAGTGGTTCGCCGCACACCGCAGCAGTACTATCGCCACGGCGGCACAGGCACGCAGACCGCGGCTGCCAGCGGCGGCCACCAGGAGACCGCCGGCAGCAGTGGTGGAAGTGGCGAGCGCGTGGTCATCACGGCCGGCTCGCTCAACGTGCGTTCCGGCCCGTCGTCGGAAGGCTCGGTGCAGTTCAGCCTCAGCTCGGGCACCATGGTCGATGTGCTCGCCCGTGCCGGCGACTGGATCCAGGTCGAGGACGATCAGGGTCGTACCGGCTGGGTCGCGGCCGAACACACGCTGACAGTACAGTAATCGGATCGAGCCGGCCCCACAGGCCGGAAAACGCAAAGGCCCCGCCAACACGGCGGGGCTTTTTGTTGCCCGGGAATCTGGTTCAGTCGAACTGCTGGCGATGATCGGATCGCCGTCGGTCATCGCCCCGGGGACATCCACGTCACAACAGGCAGTGAGCGACGACGATCCCGACGCTGCCGAATTTCAGGATTACACGGCCATTGGATTGACCGCCGGGGGCTTCCACCTTAGAGTGCCAGCTGCCGCCGGAACGCCTTGACGACCATGGACCCTGCACAGACTCACCGGCTCACCCCGACGGAGTCGCCAGAACAATGACCCAGCGTGACACCCGTCCGGCGGCCGGTCGGCCTGCACTCAGGTTGCGCGCCCTGAGCCCGGCACCACTGGATTCGGAATGCAGCATACCGGCCGACGGCCTGGTGATCGGGCGCGACCCCGACCACGCTGACGTGGTGATTTATTCCGCTCGCACCTCCCGACGGCATTGCCGGATAAGTGCCGCCGGCAAGGGCTGGCAGATCCAGGACCTGGATTCGACCAACGGCGTCTATGTCAACGGGGAGCGCATCGGAAAGGAACGGATGTTGACAGTCGGCGACGTCATCGGACTGGGGCGCGCCGATCCACCCGATTTCGAGCTGATTTCAGCCGGTGGAAATCTGCGCAGCCTGACCCTCCCGTCAGCCGAGCGCTGGACCATTGGCCGCGCTCTCGACTGCGACATCGCCCTGCCGACCGACCCGACCGTCAGCCACCACCACGCCGAGTTGCGCTGCGAGAATGGCCGGCTGACCATTCGCGATCTCAACAGTCTCAACGGCATACGAATCGACGGGCGCAGTTGCGCACGCAAGTCACCGCAGACCCTCAAGAACGAAGAGTGGCTGGAACTGGGCAATAGCCGACTGGCCGTGCTGCACCTGGATAACGGGGGACTGCTCGTGACCATCGCGGGCCGCTCCCGCGGCTTGCGGCTGGAAACCCGCGCACTCGTCGATGCCCGTGCCGGTGCCGAAGGCCTGGACTTTGCCGTCGAGCCCGGCCGAATGACCGGCATCCAGGCGCATGACAGACGCCGCGCGTCGGCCCTGCTCGAGTTGCTGGCCGGACGCCGGCACCCCGATGGCGGCAGCGTGCTCTACGACGACGTCCCGGTCGAAACCGCCCTGCATCAAAGGCGCCCTCGCATCGGCCATGTCGATCTNCTCNCNCCGCTNGATGCCGGGCTGACCGTCTGGCAGCANCTTCANTACNCNGCCGAANTGCGNCTNCCCACCGACATGGCGCCGGACCGCCGCCAGTCCCTGCTTGGCACCACCCTGGCCCAGCTCGGGCTGGGTCGNTTGCGCAANGTNAANATCGGNCGGCTGGACNTNGCCNACAGGCGCCTGGTGGCAATCGCNGCGGAGCTGGTCACCCGCCCCGCCCTGCTCTGCCTGGACCGGCCACTGGACGGTCTGGACGAGGAGCAGTCAAACAACCTGGTGCGACGATTGAGGCAGTTGGCCCGCACCGGGACCACGGTCGTGGTCACCGGTATCGAGCAGTCGGCGGACAACCGCCTCGATCACTTGATCGACCTCGACGAGCAACCGCCGGCCGAACACCCGGCCAGCAACGACAACGCGGCAGACCATCGCAACATGCCGTCAGGCCACAAAGCCCAACTCAGCCTTCACCGCATTCGCACCTTGCTGGCTCGCCAGTGCCGCCTGCGCCTGTTCGATCCGGGCATGCTGGCCCTTTACCTGCTGCTGCCGGTGCTGCTGACGCTGGCGGCCAGCGCCCTGGCCGGACCGTACCAACCACTGGAAACGGTGATGATGATGGTGGCAATGGCCACGGCGGTCTTCACCGCTGCCCCCGAAATCTGCGCCGATCGCTGGCGACTGCGCCACGAAGTGCTCGCCGGGATACTGCCGGGAGAAGACCTGCTCGCCCGGTTGGGTTTCCTGTGGCTGGTCGGGGCCGCACAGGTGTTGCTGGTCGGTGCGACCATGGCCTGGCTGAGCGGCATGGTGCTGGTCGAGGGTGCAGTGCTGGTCAGCATCATGGCACTGGTATCCTTCGCCGCCTCGGCACTGGGCCTGATGACCGGCGCCATCGACCCGACCCGCGCCCGGCTGGTCATGCCGCTGGCCGCGTCACTGGTCGTTTTGCAATGGATCGTCGCGACCGGAACGCCACCGGCCGGTGATGAAATCAGCGGCTGGCTGTTCGGGCGCAGCCGCGAACTGCTGCCGGCATGGTGGGGCATGGAGTTGCTCGCCGCCCATCAAGCGGGACTGGAACAGGAAACGCGTCGTGCCGTCCGTGCCGCGGCGTTCCTGGCCGGCCAGGTCATCACCTGGATGCTGCTGGCCCGGGCATTACTCGGCCGTCGCCTCAGGCAGCCTGTTCGGTAGTGACGTACACGCTGACCTCACGCGTGGCGCGGAAGGTGATCTCGGGATGGCGCTCCTCGGCCAGTTGCAGGTTGACCCGCGTCGGCGCCAGGTAGACCAGTTGCCCGCCGCCGTCCTCGGACAGGTACTGCTCGTTCTTGTTACGGAACTTCTCCAGCGCACGCTCGTCATCGCAACTGACCCAGCGACAGGTGGCCACGTTGACCGGCTCGAACACCGCCTCGACGTTGTACTCGGCCTTGAGCCGGTAGGCGACCACGTCGAACTGCAACACGCCGACCGCGCCGAGAACCAGGTCGTTGCCGATCAGCGGCTTGAAGAACTGGGTCGCGCCTTCTTCAGACAACTGGGTCAGCCCCTTGGTCAGGGCCTTGAGCTTGAGCGGGTCTTTGAGCTGCACGCGCCGGAACAGCTCGGGCGCGAAACTGGGAATGCCGGCAAATTGCAGCTTCTCGCCCTCGGTGAAGGTGTCGCCGATGCCGACAGTGCCGTGGTTGTGCAGGCCGACGATATCGCCGGGATAAGCGTACTCGGCGGTGGCACGCTCGTCGGCCATGAAGGTCAACGCGCCGTGGGTACGCTGTTCCTTCCCAAGTCTCACGTGGTGCAGTTTCATGCCCTTCTCGAACACCCCGGAGCACACCCGCATGAAGGCCATGCGATCGCGGTGGGCCGGGTCCATGTTGGCCTGCACCTTGAACACGAAACCGGTGCACTTGTCCTCGGCCGGTTCGACCGTGCGTCCCAGCGTGGCGCGCGGTTGCGGTGAAGGCGCATGCTCGACGAACTCGTCGAGCAGCGGGATGACGCCGAAGTTGTTCAGCGCCGAACCGAAAAACACCGGCGTCTGCTGGCCCTGCAGATAACGCGCCAGGTCGAAATCGTGGCTCGCACCCTTGACCAGCTCGATTTCGTCACGCAGTTCGTCAGCCATATCGCCCAGCGCCTCTTCGGCCTCGGCAGAGCCCAACCCGGAGATCACGCGCGGTTCCTGGCGCATGTAGTTCTTGCCCGACTCGTAGAGGTGAATCTCGTCGCGGATCAGGTGATAGATTCCCTTCAATCGCCGCCCCATGCCGATCGGCCAGGTCACCGGCGCGCATTCGATGCCCAGCACCTCCTCGACCTCGTCGAGCAACTCGATGGGTTCGCGGCCCTCACGGTCGAGCTTGTTGATGAAGGTAAAAATCGGCGTGTCGCGCATGCGACAGACCTCCATCAACTTGATGGTGCGCTCCTCCACGCCCTTGGCGCAGTCGATCACCATCAGGGCCGAATCGACCGCGGTCAGCACCCGGTAGGTGTCCTCGGAGAAGTCGGCGTGGCCCGGCGTGTCGAGCAGGTTGACGATACGTTCCTTGTACGGGAACTGCATCACCGATGAGGTAATCGAGATGCCACGTTCCTTTTCCATCTCCATCCAGTCGGAGGTGGCATGGCGCTCGGCCTTGCGCGACTTCACCGACCCGGCCAGCTGAATCGCCCCGCCGAACAGCAGGAACTTCTCGGTCAGCGTGGTCTTGCCGGCATCGGGATGGGAAATGATGGCAAAAGTGCGCCGGCGCGCGATTTCGTCGGTGAGTCGGGGCATGGGAAAGGCCGTCAATCAAACTGATAATTGTAACTTGGAGTCCAGCCCGGCTTCGACATGATCCACATGGCAGCCCCGTCGACGGCACACCTCCACCCGGTCGTCCCGGAATCGCCGCAGGCGATATCCGTCGACCCCGCACGCTTAAGGCGGCACGGCCTGTGGGCAACGTCGCTCGACAACTCCCGCCCGCCGTGCATATCTTCCACCTGCGAGATCCCGGATCAAGTCCGGGATGACGGGAACTCGTACGGGATTTATGGCTTGTATGGCCATCGCCACTAGATTTCCGGGGGGGGTATACTGTTGTAAATCCTTGCAAGATTGGCGTTTCATCATGCATCTCAGGATCTCCATCCCACTCCTTGGCAGCCTGCTGCTGGCCGGCACCACTCATGCGCTCTCACCACCGCCACCGCAGCCCGATGACGAATTGCTGCCGATGCTCTACGAGCAGCTTGACGGCGACAACTGGCAGCGCAACGACGGCTGGCTGGACGATGACGTGCACTGGTGCGAATGGTATGGCGTCACCTGCGGCGACGAGTTCTGGCCAGGGCTGTTCGAGTTCGAGGCGCTGGAGCTTCCCGGCAACAACCTCTCCGGCGA
>SL_3KL_010_SEDDRAFT_10002539_pt1 | contig 16692 bp, 11 predicted proteins | sample SodLakKL_010_SED_2_FD_10381 | JGI IMG/M metagenome (IMG submission 10381) | reverse complement strand
AACAAAAACGTCTGGTCGGCGATGCGCTGACCCATGGCAAAGGATCGGAGTGAATAACCCATGAGTGTTGAAGTCAAAGTCCCCAACCTGCCCGAATCGGTCTCCGATGCCACGGTCGCCAAGTGGCACAAGAAGCCCGGCGACAGCATCGCGCGCGACGAGAACCTGGTCGATCTGGAAACCGACAAGGTCGTACTGGAGGTCCCCGCGCCGGCCGACGGTGTGCTCAAGGACATCAGTGCCGAGGAAGGCGCCACGGTGACCGAGGGCGAAGTCCTCGGCCTGATGGAAGAAGGCGAGGCGCCGTCGTCCGATGAGGATGAGGGTGACGATGAGAGCAAGGACTCCGGTGGCGAGGAATCATCGAAAAGCGGGGACTCCGGCAAGGACACGGACGACCAATCCTCCGCGAAGAAGCGCGAGTCGGACTCGGGACGCGACAAGTCGGCCGAGAAAGACTTGCCGCCGTCGGCCCGCCGCATGGTGGCCGAGAACGACCTCGATGCCGGTGAGATCGAAGGCTCGGGACGGGGTGGCCGCGTGACCAAGGGTGATGTGGTCAAGCACATGGCCGGCGGCGCCACCGGACCGCGCCCGGAAGAGCGCGTCAAGATGTCGCGCCTGCGCTCGCGCATCGCCGAGCGCATGAAGGAAGCGCAGAACACCGCCGCCATCCTGACCTCGTTCAACGAGGTCAACCTCAAGGAAGTGATGGACATCCGTGCCCGCTACAAGGAGGACTTCCAGAAGCACCACGGCGTCAAACTCGGCTTCATGTCCTTCTTCGTCAAAGCCTGTTGCGAGGCCCTGCAGAAGCACCCGGTGGTCAATGCCTCGGTCGACGGCGAAGAGATCGTCTACCACGGCTACCAGGACATCGGCATCGCCGTGTCCACCGACCGCGGCCTACTGGTCCCGATCCTGCGCGACGCCCACCGCATGAGCCTGGCCGAGATCGAACAGGGCATCGCAGAATACGCCGAGAAGGCACGCAAGGGCACCATCCAGCTCGAGGACCTGCAGGGCGGCACCTTCACCATCACCAACGGCGGCGTGTTCGGCTCGCTGCTGTCCACGCCGCTTCTGAACATGCCGCAGAGCGCGATCCTCGGCATGCACACCATCAAGGAGCGGCCGGTCGCCGAGAACGGCGAAATCGTCATCCGTCCGATGATGTACATCGCCCTGTCCTACGACCACCGCATCATCGACGGCAAGGACGCGGTGCAGTTCCTGGTCGCGGTCAAGGAAGCGCTCGAAGACCCGGCCCGCATGCTGCTCGGCCTTTGATCCGCTTCGGCTATGGATTAACACGAAGCACACGAAGGAGGCACGAAGAACACGAAGTAAAACCTGACTGCTTCGTGCCCTTAGTGCAACCTTCGTGCCCTTCGTGTTAGGGCTTTTTAGATCCTGGCTGTTGGAAACTGCGCCAAACGAATTTGACAAAATCGTAAGGAATTACAGATGGCTGACAAGGAATTTGATCTGATCGTGGTTGGTGGCGGCCCGGGTGGGTACGTAGCCGCTATTCGTGCCGCACAGCTGGACATGAAGGTTCTGCTGGTCGACGACCGTCAGAACGCGGACGGCAAGCCGGCACCGGGCGGTACGTGCCTGAACATCGGCTGCATTCCGTCCAAGGCGCTATTGGATTCCTCCAAGCACTTCGCCCACGTCCGGGAAGACTACGCCGATCACGGCATCCAGGTCGACAAGGTCGACATCGACGTGGCACAGATGCTCAAGCGCAAGGACCAGGTGGTCAAGCAGCTCACCGGCGGTGTCAGCCAGTTGCTGAAGGCCAACAAGATCGAGTTCGTCAATGGCCGCGGCAAGCTCAAGGCCGAGCGCGAAGTCGAACTGTCACCGCACGACGGCGAAGCCTACACGGTCAAGGGCAAGCACGTCATTCTGGCCGCCGGTTCAGTGTCGTTTTCCATTCCCAACGTGGAGATCGACAATGAAACCGTTGTCGACAACATCGGTGCGCTCGAATTCTCCGAAGTGCCGGAACGTCTCGGCGTGATCGGCGCCGGCGTGATCGGACTCGAATTGGGTAGCGTCTGGTCGCGCCTGGGCAGCGAGGTGATGCTGTTCGAGGCCCTTGATGAACTGCTGCCCGCCCTGGACAAGGATGTTGCCCGTGCAGCGGCCCGCGAGTTCAAGAAGCAGAAACTCGATATTCGCCTGGGCACCAAGGTATCCGGCGCCGAGGTCACCGACGGCAAGGTCACCGTCACCTTCGAGGACTCCGACGGCGAACACAGCGAGACCTTCGACAAGCTGCTGGTGGCCGTGGGCCGGAAGGCGGCCAGCGAAGGACTGCTGGATGATGATGCCGGCGTCAAACTGACCGATCGTGGTCAGATCGAGGTGGACGACCACTGCCGCACCGCGGTCGATGGCGTATGGGCCATTGGCGACCTGGTACGCGGCCCGATGCTGGCCCACAAGGCCTCCGAGGAAGGTATCGCCGTGGCCGAAACCATTGCCGGTGGGCACGGCCATTTCGGCCTCGACACGGTGCCCTGGGTCATCTACACCGATCCCGAGATTGCCTGGGTCGGCAAGACCGAGAAGCAACTCAAGGACGAAGGCGTGGAATACCGTGCCGGCAACTTTCCATTCGCAGCGACCGGCCGCGGCCTCGCCATGGGGCATGCACCGGGTACCGTCAAGGTAGTGGCCGACGCCGAGACCGACCGCGTGCTGGGCGTTCAGATTGTCGGCCCCAACGCCTCGGAACTGATCGCCGAATGCGTGGTGACCATGGAGTTCGCCGGCGCCAGCGAAGACCTGGCTCGCATCATCCACGCCCATCCGACCCTCTCTGAAGCCGTGCACGAAGCCGCCCTGGCCGTGGACAAGCGCGCCATTCACAAGGCGAATTGATGGACGTTCGGCAGTGCACCGGCGATCAGCGCGTCTGCACGTCGGTGCATCGGTACGCCCGTGCGTCAGAACGTCGCTGACGCACCGACGCACCGACGTACGGGCGTACCGACGCACCGTCACACTGACCACGGACGCAGAGGAACCGCACCATGAGTACAGGGATTCCCGCGAAATTCCAGGCCTTCCGCATCAACGACGACGAGGACGGCTATCGCGCGGAGATTGTCGATCAGTCCATCGACGAGCAATCCGAGGGAGATGTCGTCATCCGGGTGGCCTACTCCAGCGTCAACTACAAGGATGCGCTGGCCGGCACCGGCAAGGGCAAGATCCTGCGTCGCTTCCCGCTCAACGGCGGCATCGACGCGGCCGGGACGGTGGTTCGGTCGGATTCCGATCGGTTTGTCGAAGGCGATGAAGTCCTGATCACCGGTTGTGGCCTCTCGGAGATCCGCGACGGCGGTTACAGCGAGTACATGCGCACACCGTCCGAATGGCTGGTGCCGCTACCAGACGGATTGAGCCTCGAAGAGTCCATGATCCTGGGCACGGCGGGTTTCACCGCCGCACTTGCCCTGTGGCGCATGGAGGCCAACGGCCAGAAACCCGACATGGGCCCCATCGCGATCACTGGTGCGACCGGAGGCGTTGGCTCACTGGCCATCGACATGTTCTCGCGCGCAGGCTACGAGATCAGCGCCATCTCGGGCAAGGTCGAGGAGTTTGACTGGCTGCATGAACTCGGAGCTGCCCAGTGCATTTCCCGCCACGACCTCTACTGGCCGGAAACACCACTGGCCTCGGCCCGGTTCGCCGGCGCCTTCGATAATGTCGGGGGCGACATGCTCTCCGGCCTGACCCGGGTCATCCAGCCCTGGGGCAACATCGCCTCCTGCGGCATGGCCGGCGGCATCGGCCTCAACACCACCGTGATGCCGTTCATCATTCGCGGCATCACCTTGCTGGGCATCAACTCCGCCGGCTGTCCCTACGAGATTCGCGAACACCTGTGGCAGAAACTGGCCGGAGACTGGAAACCCCGGCACTTGCAGACCATCGCCACTGCCAGCACCACCCTCGAAGACCTGCCGGGGAGCTTCGACAGGCTGCTGGCCGGCGGCGGTCACGGTCGCACCGTCGTGCACATCGGCTGACGCCCCCGTAACCGGCGGCATTTCGGGTATGATTGGCGCAATCGCACCGAACCAGACAACAAGGGAGCAACATGGCCAAGATTCTGATCGTTGATGATTCCGAGACCCACCTTTACTCACTGCAAAAGATCGTCGAAGGCGCCGGTCACGAGGTTGTGACCGCGTCGAGCGGTGAGGAAGGCGTGGAAAAGTCCAAGTCGCACATGCCCGACCTGATCCTGATGGATATCGTCATGCCCGGCCTCAACGGTCTTCAGGCTACACGCAAGATTTCCAAGGACAAGGAAACGGCGCATATCCCCATCATTTTCGTGACCACCAAGGACCAGGAAACCGACCGTGTGTGGGGCATGCGTCAGGGTGCCGCCGCCTACATCACCAAGCCGGTGGACAAGAAGGAACTGCTCAAGGCGGTCAAACAGGCACTGGGCGACTGAACATGACCATCGCTGTCGGCGAACGTGTCCCGGAGGTCGAACTGACCGTCATGACCGCCGACGGACCAGCGACCCGCACAGCGACCGAGTTGCTCGGGGTCGGCAAGGTAGTACTGTTCGCCGTCCCCGGGCCGTTCACGCCCACCTGCTCTGCCCGGCACCTGCCCGGCTTCATCGAACTGGCTGAAGACATCATGGCCGCCGGCGTCAACCGTATCGTCTGCATGGCGGTACAGGATATTTTCGTAATGGAGGCCTGGGGCAAAGCATCGGGAACCAGCGACGCAATCGTCATGGCGGCCGATGGCAACGGCGACTTCACGCGAGCCCTGGGGCTGGAGCTCGATGCTACCGCGTTCGGGCTTGGACACCGCTCCCAGCGCTTCGCAATGGTGATCGAGGACGGGGTCGTACGCCACCTTCTGGTCGACGCACCGGGTGAATTCCGCGTCTCGAGCGCCGAGCACCTGCTCGGCAAACTCTGATAGCGTCTCCTGTCAGCTGCCGGGGGCTGCGGGGTATCGCACGGGATTGACGCCTTGCGGCTCGATCCAGCCGAGATGAAAGCCGATCCACAACATGACGACCAGGCCCAGCGACAGGCCTACGCGCCAGCTCAACCGCTTGACCGTGCGTTCACCATCACCTGAGTCACTTACGAGAAAATAAAAGCTCGATGCCAGAGTATAGAGAATGACGCCGAACGCTCCGAAAATCAGTACCTTGCTCAACAATGCCGCTATCCGCTCTGAATGTGGCGGATATTATAGGCGGTGTCTGTGGTGAGCAGGACAAGCCCTTCCATCTGGCGGCGTGTACTGCCTCACCTGGCGGCACTTCTGGTTCTGGCGCTGTGCTTCAAGCTGGCGTTCTGGCAGCTGGAACGCGCCACCTACAAGGATGGCCTGATGCATGACTGGCAGGATGCCCCGGCCGTCATGCTGGATCGTGACGATTCGATCCAGCCCGAACGCTATGCCCGGATATCGGCCAGCGGCTACTTCGACACCGAACACCACGTGCTGCTCGACAACCAGGTGCGCAACATGCATGCCGGCGTGCACGTCTTCACGCCCTTCCAGCCGAGCGGCTCGAATCGAATATGGATGGTCAATCGGGGCTGGCAACCGATGCCGCAAAGATCGAACCTGCCCGAGTTCGACACCGCGTCGGGCGAAGTCACGATCCACGGTCGACTGGCCGAACCACCACGGGTCGGCCTGCAGATCGGTACCGCGGCGGCCCTGGATGCCGAAAACTGGCCCAACCTGATGACCTATTTCGATCTCGACAATATCCGCCAGGTGCTCGGCGACCACGTGCAGGACCGTGTCATCCTCCTCGATCCGGATCACCCGGCGCACTTGAGCGGCGATGAATGGCAGCCGGTCACCTTCGGCCCGGAGCGCCATCGCGCCTATGCATTCCAGTGGATGACCATCGCTGCCGTCGTTTTCATCATCTGGCTTGTATTGACCGTCAGGAGCTTTCGCCAATCATGAATCGCACCACCATTATCGCCGTGTTCGCGGTGTTCTTCCTGCCTGTAGTCATCGCCGTGCTGATGCACAGCGATTGGTTCCAGTGGCGCCCGGCCGAAACGCGCAACCACGGCGAGCTCATCCAGCCGCCGCACGCCTTGCCTGATTTCAGGCTGCATGGCACCGATGGTCGAGTGTTAGAACGCGCCGATTTGCTTGATCACTGGCAACTGTTGCATGTCAGCGCTGGTGCATGCGGCGAGGATTGCGTGGAAACACTGTACTGGATGCGCCAGGTGCGCCGCGCCCAGGACCGGCACCAGCCCGAGGTCGAGATCACGCTGGTCACCAATCAGCCGGTAGCGACGGAAGTGCTTTCCGAAATCGAAGCCCTGGAAGCGAATATCCGCATCATTGCCGCTCAGGCCGGACGCGAGCTCATCGACATGCTGCCGGAGAGCGAATCCGGCCCGGTCAGCTACATTCTCGACCCTCAGGCCAATATAATATTGCGTTACCCCGACGGCTCGGACTTTAACGGCATGCGACGTGATCTCAGGCGCTTGCTGACCTGGACCCGGACCGACTCGCCATCGCCAACTCTTCAGCAACCGGACTCATGACCGCCACGGCACTACAGCAAACCCGGCAGTTTCTCGCGCTGTGCAAGATGCGGATCGTCGCGCTGATCGTGTTTACCGCCGTGGTCGGCATGGCGCTGGCCACGCCGGGCATGATTCCACTCCATGCGCTCCTGGCCGGCTCGCTGGGTATCGGCCTGGCCGCGGCCAGTGCCGCCGCCATCAACCACCTGCTCGACGAACGTGCCGACCGTGTCATGACCAGGACACGCCACCGGCCGCTGCCAAGCAACCAGCTCGGCAAGGCCCAGGTCATCGGCTTCGCCTCGACCCTGGCCGTGGTCTCGATGGCCCTGCTGTTTACCTTCGTCAATGTGCTCACGGCCGTTCTGACTTTCGCCGGCCTGATCGGCTACGCCATCGTCTACACCGCCTGGCTCAAGCGCGCCACGCCACAGAACATCGTCATCGGCGGGGCAGCCGGGGCCATACCGCCGGTGCTGGGCTGGACCGCCGTAACAGGCGAGATTCACGGCCACGCTCTGATCCTGTTCCTGATCGTGTTCGTGTGGACGCCACCCCACTTCTGGGCACTGGCGATCCACCGGCGTGAGGATTACGCCGCGGCCAACGTGCCGATGCTCCCGGTCACCCATGGTGTGAAGTTCACGCGTTGGCAGATCCTGTTCTATACCATCATTCTTGTGCTGGTCACCCTTCTCCCCTGGCTGACCGGCATGAGCGGCCTGGCCTACCTGGCCGGCGCAACCGTACTCAACATCGGCTTCCTCGGCTATGCCATTGCGCTGATGAGAAGCGATGACGAGCAGTTGTCCATGCAGATGTTTCACTATTCCGTCGTCTACCTGATGGCACTGTTTGCCTTCCTGCTCGTCGACCATTACCTGTTCGATACCCCGAGAGTGATCACATGACCGATACCCACAAGGCATCGACCCCCTTACACCGCCTCGAGTCGCATGATGACTTCATCGACCGTCATATCGGCCCGCGCGATGCCGAGATCGCCGCTATGCTCGACACCATCGGTGCCGAATCCACCGAGGCGCTGATGCTCGAGACCATGCCCGGCAGCATCCGCCAGGAACGCCCCCTGGAGTTACCCCGAAGCGACAACGAGGAGCGCGTGCTCGAACAGATTCGCGGCATGGCCGAGCACAACACGCTCAGCCACAGCATGATCGGACTGGGGTATCACCCGACCATCACACCGCCGGTGATTCTCAGAAACGTGCTGGAGAATCCCGGCTGGTACACCGCCTATACCCCCTACCAGGCCGAGATCTCGCAGGGTCGCCTCGAAGGCCTGCTCAACTTCCAGCAGATGGTCATGGATCTGACCGGAATGGAACTGGCCAATGCCTCACTACTCGACGAGGCCACCGCCGCGGCCGAGGCGATGGCCATGCTCAAGCGGGTCAACCGCAAGAACAAGAGCAATATCTTTCTCATCGATGGCAACTGCCTGCCACAGACCATCGATGTGGTCGCCAACCGCGCCCGTCACCTGGATCTCGAAGTACGCGTCTGCGACGATCTGGAACAGGCGCTGGCCGAAACCGACTGCTTCGGCATCCTTCTCCAGTACCCCGGCAGCGACGGCCGGGCCGCCGAACTTGACGACCTGATCGCAAAGGCTCACGACAAGGGTGCACTGGCTGCCGTGGCCGCCGACCTGATGGCGCTGGTCTTGCTCAAGAGTCCCGGCGAGTCCGGCGCCGACTGCGTGGTCGGTTCGGCCCAGCGTTTCGGTGTACCCATGGCCTACGGCGGCCCGCATGCAGCTTTCTTCGCCACCCGCGAAGATTACCGGCGCAGCGTCCCCGGCCGCATCATCGGTGTGTCGAAGGACCGCCACGACAACCCGGCGCTGCGCATGGCCCTGCAGACTCGCGAGCAGCACATCCGCCGCGAGAAGGCCATGAGCAATATCTGCACCGCCCAGGCGCTGCTGGCAGTCATGGCCGGTTTCTACGCCGTCTGGCACGGCCCCGAGGGGCTGAAGAAAATCGCCGGGCGCATCCATCGCCATGCCTGCATCCTGGCCCACGGCATCCGCCGGACCGGCTTCGAGCTCGAGCACGAGCATTTCTTCGACACCCTGTCGGTGCGCGTCGATGAGCCGCAGCGCCAGAAGATCCTGCACCGCGCCCACGAGGCCGGCATCAACCTGCGCGCCGATCGCGAGGGATACATCGGCCTGACCGTCAATGAACAGACCCGAAAGCATCATGTCACCGCTCTGCTCGCACTGTTCGGTGACGAGGCGACCGACGTCCTCGCCATCGATGCCGAACTGGGCGATGACGGCAGCGCCATTTCCGAATCGCTGGCGCGGTGCAGCGACATCCTGACCCATGAGGTCTTCGGCCTGTACCACTCCGAAACCGAGATGCTGCGCTACCTCAAGCGCCTGGAAAACAAGGACCTCAGCCTGGCTCACGCCATGATCCCGCTGGGCTCGTGCACCATGAAGCTCAACGCCACCGCCGAAATGATCCCGGTAACCTGGCCGGAGTTCGCCGAGCTGCACCCATTCTGTCCCTGGGACCAGGCACGCGGCTACCACCAGCTCATCGACGAGCTGTCAGGCTGGCTGGCCGAAATCACCGGTTTCGCCGAGGTCTCGCTGCAGCCCAACGCCGGCTCGCAGGGCGAGTACGCCGGCCTGCTGGCCATCAAGGGGTGGCACGAATCGCGCGGTGAAGAACATCGCACGGTCTGCCTGATTCCCTCCTCGGCGCATGGCACCAACCCGGCCAGCGCCCAGATGACCGGCATGGACATCGTCGTGGTCAAGTGCGACAAGCAGGGCAACATCGACCTCGAAGACCTGGAAGGCAAGATCGAGAAACATCGCGAAAAACTCGCCGCGCTGATGATCACCTACCCATCCACGCATGGCGTGTTCGAGGAAGACGTGGTCACCATCTGCAACAAGGTGCGTGCCGCCGGCGGCCAGGTCTATCTCGACGGGGCCAACCTCAACGCACTGGTCGGCTGGTCGCGCATCGCCGACTACGCCGACGTATGTCACCTGAATCTGCACAAAACCTTCTGCATTCCGCACGGCGGCGGCGGCCCGGGCATCGGCCCGGTCGGCGTGCGCAAGCACCTGGTGCCTTTCCTGCCCGGCCATCCCAGCGGCCTGCTGGGACCCGATCATGGCGCCAACCCCGCCGTGGCCGCCGCACCCTGGGGCAGCGCCGGCATCCTGCCGATTTCCTGGGTGTACATCCGCCTGATGGGTGCCGACGGCCTCAAGCGTGCCACGGAAGCGGCCATCCTCAACGCCAACTACATTGCCAAGCGCCTGGAAGGCCACTTCGACATCCTCTACACTGGCCGCAACGGCCGCATCGCCCACGAGTGCATCGTTGACTTGAGACCGTTCAAGGAATCGGCCGGCATCACCGAGGAAGACGTGGCCAAGCGCCTGATCGACTACGGCTTCCACGCCCCGACCATGTCCTGGCCGGTGCCGGGCACGCTGATGATCGAACCGACCGAAAGCGAGTCGAAGGTCGAGCTGGATCGCTTTATCCAGGCCATGATCGCCATCCGTCGCGAGATCGAGCGGGTCGCCACGGGCGAATGGGATGCCGAAGACAACCCATTGAGGAACGCACCGCACACTGCATTGGAACTGGCCGCCGACAATTGGCCGCATGCCTACACGCGCACAGAAGCCGGCTGGCCGGTGAAGGAGCTGAAACTGCACAAGTTCTTTGCCCCCGTCGCGCGCGTCGACAACGTTTACGGCGACCGCAACCTGGTCTGCTCATGTCCGCCGCTCGAAGACTGGCTGGAGGCCGGCTGAGCCTGCGGGCTCCGGCTCATACATGCGGCAGAAACCGGAACATCGGATCGTGCCCTCGCCGGTCGCTCCACTGGCGGGCCTCGCTCTGATCGTTCTGGGCTGGCTGTCACCGGCCGCCGTGGTTGGCGAAGACGCAGTCTGGGTGCGGGTGCACCACGCATTCGACCATCCGGCCATTCAGCAAAGTGGCGCGGATCAGACACTGGCTGACTATGGTGCCTTCCAATGGGGACGGCTCCCTGCAGATCAGGCCGCCTTGCTGGAGCGGTCCGGGGGACGACTCACCCGATTGGAGAATCCCTTCGAGCTGCGACTGGGGGACAAACGCATCGACTTGCTCGACATGACAGCCAACGGCCGCTCGTTCGAGCCCTACCGCGGAGCTCCGGAAGGCGACCTTCACCTTGTCCAGTTCCGCGGCCCGGTGCGCAGCGAATGGTTGCGACGCCTGAGGGCTACCGGGGTGCAGATCATCCAGCCGGCCCACCCGTTCAGCTATTACGTGTGGGCGGACGCCAACCAGATCAGTGCCGCTGCCGCGCAGTCCGCGGTACGTGCATCGGCCACGGTCCGACCGGACTGGCGAATGCAACCCTCCCTGAGGTCGCTCGACGCTCGTCCGAGACCTTCCATGGCGCTGATCACTCGCCATGCCCGTCGCGCCACCCTTGAAAGAATGCAGGAGAAAGGCGCAAGCATTCATTCGATCACCCGCGAATCAGCCCATTTCGATGTAGTCCACTTTGACCTGCCCGGTCACCGCTACGAAGCCCTGGGCCGTATTCCCGGTATTTTTACCGTGCAGAGAATTCCCCCGGATGCCGGCCCTCGCGGCGAGATGAGCAACCAGTCTGTTGTCGGTGGCTTCGATTCAGACAACATGGTTCCCGGTTATGCCGACTGGCTGACTGCCACCGGCTACGACGGATACGGAATCACTGTCGGCGTGGTGGACAGTGGCGTGGCCGAAAGCCACCCGGACCTGATCGACAACATCGAGCCTTGCCTCGGCTCGGGAGGCAGCTGCACGGGCACCGCCAGCAACCATGGCACCCATGTTGCCGGCGCCATTGCCGGCAGCGGCGCCTCCGGCGTGACCGATGCCCAGGGTTTTCGGCGCGGTCAAGGCTCGGCTCCGGCCGCCGGCATCATCAACCAGGACTACCAACCCTTTCTCGACAGCAGCGGTGATGGCGGCATGGTGGCCGACGGCATGCTGCACATCATGGCCGATGCAGCCGTCAGCGGCGCCCTTCTGACCAACAATTCCTGGGGACCCAGCGGCACCCCGCAGGGCTATGACATTCCCACCCGACACATCGACCTGATCACCCGCGATGCCCTGCCCGACCAGCCAGGCCACAGCCCGATGCTGGCGGTTTGGTCGATCATGAATGGTTACGGTGACAGTGCCGGGGAATGCAGTCCCAGCTCGCTGGGCACACCCGACGAGGCGAAGAATCTGCTGGCCGTCGGCTCCACGGGCTTGCAGTCCCCGTCCGGGCACCAGTTGCCAATCGATCAGGTCTACAGCCTGTCCAGCAACTCCGCGCACGGCCCCGCCTGCGATGGTCGCCGCGTCCCGGACCTGGTCGCACCGGGGTGTCATACCGACAGCACACATACCGGCAACAGCCACGGCCTCGCCTGCGGCACGTCCATGGCCTCACCCGTGGTTTCCGGCGCGATTGCGGTTTGGACCGAACGCCACATCGATCAAACGGGCAGCCCGCCATCCCCGGCCCTGGTCAAGGCGGTATTCATCGCCGCCGCCAGGAACCTGGCTGGCGGGACCAATGCCGACGGCCATCCGCTGGGCCACCGTCCGGATCGTTTCCAGGGCTTCGGCCGCCTCGACCTGGACGCCGTCATGAATCCAGACGGAGGGCACGTCTACCTGATGGACCAGGAGGTCGTGTTCGACGATACCGGTCAGGACTGGTCGGCGACCGTTCAGGCCGCCAACCCCGACATGCCCATGAAGATCGTGCTGACCTGGACCGATGCACCGGGACCGCCCAACGGGGGCACCACGCAAGCCTGGGTCAACATCCTCGACCTGGAAGTCGACGCCGCCGACGGCAACACCTACCTGGGTAACGTAACCGGTCCCGAAGGGTGGTCCGAGCCCGGCGGCAGTCCGGACGACCGCAACAATACCGAAGGGATATGGCTTCGGCCCGACCAGCACCAGGGCACGATCCACCTGAATGTCCTGGCCGCCACATTGGCGGGCGACGCTCTGAATCCCTACGATCCCGGGCATCCCAGCCAGGATTTCGCCATCGCCTGCTACAACTGCATCGAGGGGGATCCCGTTTTCAACCTGGTCCTGGAGCCCGATTCGGTCCAGGCCTGCCTGGCGGATATGAACGAGCCGCTCTCAATCGAAGTACAGGCCGGGACCGTCGGTCCCTACACCGGCACGATCGATCTGGTAGCAGACGGTGTGCCCGCCGACATTGTCAGCACGCTAGACCCCGCCAGCATCTCGGTTCCCGGCGGTGCCACCTGGACCCTGGCAGCTGACGAGCACACCGCCCCGACCACCACCCTGGTGACACTCGATGCCACTGACGCAGACGGCCTGTCCCGAACCCGTGCACTGAGCCTGCGCCTTGACGACACCCTGACGGAAACACCCGGTCAGCAAACCCCGGCGAACAACAGCAGTGAGCAGCCACTGGCTCCCGAGTTCACATGGTCGCCTGCCGGTGGCGCCGAGACCTACCGGCTGCAGGTTGCCCGCGATCCGGACTTCAGCGAAGTGATCATCGATGAACAAGTCCGCAGTAACAGTTTCGTGCCGGAGCAACGGCTCGACAGCCTGACCGAGCATCACTGGCGGGTACGGGCAAGCAATCTCTGCGGTGCCGGCGACTGGTCACCGACCTGGCGTTTCATTACGCGCCCGCTGCCGAAAATCACCCTGTCGACCAGCGCCCTGAAATTCGTCATGCGGCCCACCAGAGAGACCAGGCAAGTGCTGGAGATCGGCAACACCGGCACCGGAGACCTCGGCTTCGACATCGCGACCAAGCGTCCGGAGCAGGCCGTGACCAACGCGCGGGCACTGCACGGGCTCAACGATCCGCAATCCTGGCAGCTGGTCAATGATCCGAACACGGTGAACGGATCGGTAGAGTTCAACGAAAACGAGGCACTGGAAATCCTGCTGATCGGCGGCGATGACGACATTGGGGGAAACACCGACCTGCAAACCAACATCCCGATGAGTGGCACCCTGCGCTTTGAATGGGGCTACCAGTCTGAAGATACCGGCCATTTCGATTCTGCCGGCTACCTGGTCAATCAGACCGTGACCCCGCTGGCCGACAACGACAGCCAGGTGCCGTATTTCGAGGGCCAGGCCTCGGTCATGCTGAGTAGTGACGACGTGTTCGCACTGCGTGTCAATACACACGACGGCCGGTTTGGTGCCGGCAAGCTGGGAGTGACTCGTCTGCGTTTCGAACCCGAAGCCTGCAACAGTTCGGCTTCCGCGCCGGACTGGCTGAGTGTGGCGCCTGCCAGCGGGCTGATTCCGGGCGGGGAGAGCATGTCGATCGAGGTCACAGTGAACAGTGACGGGCTGGCCGAGGGGATTTACCACGGCGCCCTGTGCGTTCAGAGCAATGCCGAGAACGCCGAACTGCTCGCCGTTCATGTGGAACTGGAAGTCGCAATTCCACCCATCTTCCAGGATCGCTTCGAAGCCGGCGACTGAGGCCGGCGACGAGTTACTCGCCGCTATCGTCGTCGTCTTCTTCCTCTTCGGCGGCAGCAACACGCGCCAGGCCGATCAACTCCTCCTCGTCGGCCAGTCGTATCAGTGTCACGCCCTGGGTATTGCGCCCCAGCTTCGAGATCTCGCTGACCGAGGTGCGCACCAATGTGCCGGCATTGGAGGTCAGCATGACATCATCCTCCTCGCTCACGCCCAGTGCAGCCACCAGCGGACCGTTGCGCCCGCTGGTCTGGATACCGATCACGCCCTGACCACCGCGGCGGTAGACCGGGAATTCGTCCAGCGCGGTGCGCTTCCCGTAGCCGTTGGCCGTGGCCAGCAGCACATCGCCGTCATCGGCGACCAGCATGGAAACCACTTCCTGGTCGTCCTTCAGGCGGATACCGAGAACGCCGCGTGTCTGGCGGCCCATCGGGCGAACGTCTTCCTCGTTGAAACGAATCGCCTTGCCGGCAGAAGAAAACAGAAGAATGTCTCGGGTGCCTTCGGTAAAGGCGACATCAACCAGTTCGTCACCTTCCTCGAGCAGGACGGCCCAGATGCCATTCGTGCGNATATTGGCAAAATCCGACAATGGGGTTTTCTTGACCCGACCGGCGCGGGTGGCGAAGAACACGAACCAGTCGTCGGGAAACTCGCGTGTGGGCAACACGGCATTGATGCGCTCGCCTTCGTCCAGCGGCAGCAGGTTGACCATCGGCCGGCCACGGCTGTTGTGACCGGCCTGCGGCAACTGGTAGACCTTGGTCTTGTAGACCTTGCCGGCGCTGGTGAACACCAGCAGGGTGTCGTGGGTATTGGTCACCCAGAAGCGCTCGACGAAATCCTCGTCCTTGGTGCGCGCTGCCGAGCGACCGCGACCACCACGCTTCTGCGAGCGGTAACGATCCAGCGGCTGGTACTTCGCGTAGCCGGCGTGAGAGAGCGTGACCACCACGTCTTCGGGGGTAATCAAATCTTCCATGGTCAGGTCGAGGTGATCGTGCACGATCTCGGTGCGGCGATCATCAACGTACTGATCGCGCAGTGCCTCGAGCTCTTCGCGGATGACCTGCATCAGGGCGTCCGGCTCCGACAGGATGCGCATCAGTTCGCGGATCGTGCCGAGAATTTCCTCATACTCGTCGGACAACTTGTCCTGTTCCAGGCCGGTGAGTTTCTGCAAGCGCAAGTCGAGAATCGCCTGGGCCTGTTGCGGCGAGAGTTGGTAGCCGCCCTCGCCCAGTCCATACTCCGGAAGCAGATCTTCCGGACGAGACAGTTCGGCACCGGCACGACCCAGCAGGGCCTCGACCAGGCCGGCATCCCAGCGCTTCGACTGCAAGGCCTCACGCGCGTCAGCCGGGGTCTTCGATGCCTTGATCAGCGCGATGACCTCGTCGAGGTTGGCCAGGGCCACGGTCAGGCCTTCGAGAATATGAGCGCGTTCGCGCGACTTGCGCAACTCGTAGAGACTGCGACGGGTCACCACTTCGCGTCGGTGCGCCAGGAAGGCCGACAAGGCCTGGCGAATCGTCAATAGCTTCGGCTGGCCGTCAACCAGCGCCACCATGTTGATGCCGAAGACGGTCTGCAGCTGGGTGAGCTGGAACAGGTTATTGAGTACCACCTCGGCGACTTCACCGCGCTTGAGCTCGATAACCATGCGCATGCCGTCCTTGTCGGACTCGTCGCGAAGTTCACTGATTCCCTCCAGCCGCTTTTCCTTGACCAGGTCGGCGATCTTTTCCAGCAGCCGGGCCTTGTTGACCATGTAGGGCAGTTCGTTGACCACGATGCGGGTTCGGCCGGAATCCTCGTCGGTCTCGATCTCGGTGCGGGCTCTCAGGTAGATGCGACCACGTCCGGTCTCGTACGCCTGGCGGATACCTGCCGCACCGTTGATGATGGCCGCGGTCGGGAAGTCGGGCCCCGGCAGGTACTCCATGATCCCGTCGATATCGATCTCGGGATCCTCGATCATCGCCAGCAACGCCCGAATCACCTCGCCGAGGTTATGCGGCGGAATGTTGGTGGCCATGCCAACGGCAATACCCGAAGCGCCGTTGACCAGCAGGTTGGGAACGCGGGTCGGCAGGACGGTCGGTTCGGATTCCGACTCGTCGTAGTTCGGGATGAAGTTGACCGTTTCCTTGTCGATGTCGGCCAGCAACTGGTGCGACAACCGGGCCATTCGCACCTCGGTGTATCGCATCGCGGCGGCGGAGTCGCCGTCGATCGAACCGAAGTTGCCCTGCCCGTCAACCAGCATGTAGCGCATGGAGAACGGCTGCGCCATACGCACGATGGTGTCGTAGACCGCGCTGTCGCCGTGGGGATGGTATTTACCGATGACATCACCGACCACGCGGGCAGATTTCTTGTAGGGCTTGTTGTAGTCGTTGCCCAGCACATGCATCGCGAAAAGCACGCGCCGGTGCACCGGCTTGAGGCCGTCGCGAACATCAGGAAGCGCCCGTCCCACGATCACGCTCATGGCGTAATCGAGGTAGGACTGACGCATCTCGTCTTCCAGGTTCACCTGGAGCACTTCACGTGCCATTTCCATCGGG
>SL_3KL_010_SEDDRAFT_10002538_pt1 | contig 16694 bp, 14 predicted proteins | sample SodLakKL_010_SED_2_FD_10381 | JGI IMG/M metagenome (IMG submission 10381) | reverse complement strand
CACATCCAGCCGCTATGACGATCGTTTGCTTTTGGAAAAGCTGGCATTGGAAGGGCTTGAATACCGCTATGGAAAAGCTCATCCACAAGCCCGTCAACGTGTTCTCCGGGAGCTGGACGTCATCGACAGGTTGGGCTTTTCCTCGTATTTCCTGATTACCTGGGATGTCATTCGCTACTCCATGTCGCGCGGAATGTACCATGTGGGGCGGGGGAGTGGCGGGAACAGCATTGTTGCTTACTGTCTGCGTATCACCGATATTGATCCCATTGAGCTGGATTTGTATTTCGAGCGCTTCATCAATCCACGCCGTACAAGTCCTCCCGACTTTGACATTGATTTCGGATGGACTGAACGTGACCATATCCAGGATTATATTTTCAAGCGGTATGGCCGGGATCATACCGCTTTACTGGGAACCATTACTACTTTTCGCGACAGGTCGGTAATACGCGAGATGGGTAAAGTATATGGCTTGCCTGCACAGGAGATTGACGATTTGGTTAAGAATCCTGGCTCGGGTAAAGGCGACCCGGTAGCAGAAAAGATACTTGACTACGGGGCACGTATCCTGGATTTCCCAAACCATCGCAGTATCCATGCTGGGGGGGTGTTGATTTCCGAAAAGCCTGTTTACTATTACACCGCTCTTGACTTGCCCCCAAAAGGTTTTCCGTCCACGCAATGGGATATGTATGTGGCCGAAGACATCGGTTTTGAAAAGCTGGATATTCTTAGCCAGCGTGGTATTTCTCACCTGCAGGAAGGGGTGAACCTGGTGTTGCAAAACAAGGGGGCAAAGATAGATGTACACAAAGTAGATGCATTTAAGAAAGATCCCAAAATCAACAAACGTCTCTATGAGGGAGAGGCCATCGGATGCTTTTATATCGAATCGCCTGCTATGCGTGGATTGTTGAAAAAACTCAAGTGTAGCGAATACATCAGGCTGGTGGCAGCAAGCTCAGTGATAAGACCCGGGGTGGCCAAGTCGGGCATGATGCGTGAATATATTAAACGCTTTCACAACCCCGAAAGAGCCAGCTATCCGCATCCCACTTTTAAGCAACACCTGGGAGAAACATTTGGGGTGATGGTTTACCAGGAAGATGTGATCAAAATAAGCCATCATTTTGCAGGTCTTGGGCTGGATGACAGCGATATTTTGCGCAGGGCTATGTCGGGTAAGTTTCGTTCGCGAAAGGAGTTTCAGCGCATACGTGACAAGTTTTTCGATGGATGCCGGGCCAGGGGGCATGATATGGCTTTGGCGCGTGAGGTGTGGCGACAGATAGAATCGTTTTCTGGATATGCTTTTTGCAAGGCACATTCGGCCTCCTATGCCGTGGAAAGTTACCAGAGTTTGTTTTTAAAAACCTATTATCCCGACGAGTTTCATGTAGCTGTGATCAATAATTTCGGAGGCTTTTATAATACCCGTATATATGTTAACGAGGCAAAGCGTTACGGTGCCCGCATCCACTTGCCTTGCATCAATCACAGCGTTTATAAAACAAGCCTCAGTGGGCGCAACATATACCTGGGGTGGCAACATGTAAAAGGCCTCGGCAGCACCCTTGCCGTTGCTATGATAAAAGAGCGGGAACAGAATGGCCCTTTCAGGCATTTACAGGATTTCATCACCAGGGTAGCTCCCGGGCTGGAGCAACTGTTGTTGTTGATTCGCTGCGGTGCATTTCGCTTTTGTGGAAAAACCAAAAAGGCCCTTATGTGGGAAGCGCACTTCCTGCTTTCGCGTCAGTCGCAAAAGCCTGCTTTACCCGCTATGTTTGATGTTGAAGAGCGGGAGTTTACCTTGCCACCCCTGAAAAGCAGTTTGCTGGAAGATGCCTGGGATGAAACAGAGCTGCTGGGTTTTGCGGTTTCACTGTCTTATTTTGATATGCTGCAGACCCCTTACCGGGGGAATACGCTTGCTCATGAGCTTATGGATAAATTGGGCCAAAGAGTACGTATGGTTGGCGATTTGGTCACCATTAAATATGTTCATACGGTCAAAAAGGAGTGGATGCATTTTGGCTGCTTTTTGGATGCAAAGGGTGAGTTTTTTGATACCGTGCATTTCCCTGCGTCATTACAGCAATATCCTTTTACCGGCCAGGGAGTTTATTTAATCCAGGGAAGGGTAGTGCAGGAGTTTGACTTTCCATCGGTGGAGGTAGAGAAACTGGCTCGTTTGCCATTTAAACCTGATGCGCGCATGCAGGAAGAGTGAAAAAGATGTTTTGTCCTGCTGGTTGGGGCTATACAGGCCAAAATACCGGCAGTAATAGCAAAACGATGATCATAATCACCAGGTTGAATGGCACTCCCACTCGGACAAAATCCTTGAATTTGTAACCGCCTGGTCCCATGATGAGGAGGTTTGCCGGATGAGAAACAGGACTCATAAAGGTTGAGGCGGCTGCAATGGCCACAGCCATCATAAGACTTTGGGGGGAAATATTGAAGCTGGCGGCAGCCTGCAAGGCTATAGGCGACATGATAACCACCAAAGCTGGGGGTGGGATCGCCAGGGCAGTGAGTGAGGTAATCAGGTAAAGTCCGGCTATAATGCCATAGGGCCCGGTATTTCCCAATAAGCTCAGAATACTTTCTGCAAGCAGCGACGCTGCCCCGGTTTTCTGCATGGCAATCCCCAGAGGTAGCATACCGGCTATCAAAAATACCGATCGCCATTCAATGGATTGGTAAGCTTCTTCCATCTTTAAACAGCCTGTGAGAACCATAGCTACCACTCCGATGATAGCAGATATGGCCAAAGGTACCAGTCCGGTAACCACAGGCACTAAAACCCCTATCATGATTAGCAGCGATATAATGGCTTTTTGGGGACGGATGGGCTTGCGGGTTTTTTCGGTGAGCAAAATCAGGTCAGGCTCATTGTTAAGCTGCTCAATTTTTTCTCTTTGGCCATACAGCAGCAAAGCTTCACCAAACCTTAGAGGTATGTTGTGCAAGTGTGTGCGGTGTGCTCTTCCTTCACGCCATATAGCCAATACAGTCAATCCAAATTTTTTCCTGAAGTTAACTTCGCGCAAAGTTTTTCCCTCCATAAGGGAGCGTGGAGCAAGCACAACCTCTGCCAGCTGCACCCTGTCTGATTCAAGACTTTGGGTTCCGGCAATTCTCTCTTCGGAGACTTCAAGGTCTTTGAGGCTACTGATTAATGGGAGATCTTTGATAAATCCCTTGGCCAGTAGCTTATCCCCCGGCTTTACTTCACTGTAAGGCTCAATCAGCCGGGGTTGATCGTCGCTGTCAATCTTAGCCAGAACCGACAACCCCAGGCTGTTGCCTATCTCTTCCTCCAGGGTTTCTTTTTTATAGGTTCGGCTTTCTGCTGATGTTTCAAGGATAAATAAAACTTCATGCAGGCGGTAACGGGCCGTGAGTTCTTTAGGAGGAATTTTTCGAAAACTTTCTATACTGCCTTCTTTCCGGAGTATCTCTAACTGTGCCGCTGAACCCTGGAGTAGAAGTAAGTCTGCCTGGGTGAAACGGTGTTCGCGCAGTCTTGTTCGTTTGGTTTTTTGCCCTTTCAATACTGCCAGTAAGTTGATGTTGAGACGCGACGAAAAGTCTTTGTCCAGCAGGTTTCTGTTTTCCAGTGGCGATTTTTCGGCCAGCACTGCCTCAAAGATATCCAAATCCCATTGCAAATAATGCTTGATGAGATCCATGTTTTGCTGCTGGTCATGAATACGCCATTTCTGTAAAGCGGTAATGGCATCCATTCTACCCGAAACAAAAAGTTTATCGTGGGCTTTGATAGTCGTGTTAGGGCCGGGATCAAGGATGGAGTTGTCTTCTCTGATGATGGATAAAACATTGATCCCCAGTCCTGCACGTAGTCTGCTTTGCGCAAGGGTCTTGTTTACAAGGGGTGAGGATGGCTTTACTTTGAGGGAGAAAGTACGCTCTTGTAAAGCATAAAAGCTGGGTATGGCATCCTTTGAATGGCCTTTAATCATGCTGTCTCTTTCGGGCAACAGCTTCCTCCCCACGAAAGCCATGAAAAGAATACCTCCCAGCATGGCTCCGAATCCAACAGGCGTGAAATCAAAAAGGCTGAATGGCTGATGTCCCTCAGCACGAAGTGCATAGCTGATAAGTAAGTTGGGTGGCGTACCAATGAGGGTTGTCAGGCCTCCCAGGTGACAACCAAAAACCAGGGGTATAAGGAGCCTGGAAGGGGCAATGGATGTTGCTCGCGAAAGGTCCATAACCACGGGTAGCATCAGGGCTGCCACACCGATGTTGTTGATAAACCCTGACATTATACCGGATGTAAGCATAACCAGGGCAACCATTTTAAGCTGGTTGGTGCCGGTGAAATTCAGTAGCTGCCGGCTTATGATGCGTGCCACACCAGTTTGATAGAGAGCAGCACTCAAAATGAACATAGCCCAGACGGTTATTACCGCAGGATTACTGAACCCAGACAGAGCTTCCTCCGGCGTTATGAGACCCGTTAAGCCCAGTATGCCCATTACCAGCATTGCCACCACATCCATTCTTATCCAACCCTTTATGAAAAGGATAATAGATGCAAATAGAATGGTCATTACCCCCGCTATTTCTATGGTCATATTTCCGGCCTTTGTCTTTTGGCTTTGTTAGCTAAATCTTTACGTTTTGGTTTTATTGAGTGTTTGTGTTATTATGCCAATGCTCATTAAACCCTGATGGTTTATGGTTTGTTCAGCTTTTATGGGCTTGTGTCATCTCCCCGATAGCTTCTGCTACCTCATCCATCAACCACATTGGAGTGGATGTAGCTCCGCAAATACCTGTTTTCTGGCTGTTTGCAAACCAGGCTTTGTCTATTTCACTGCTGTCAGAAATAAAATAACTATTGGGATTGTGTTGTTTGCACACATTGAAAAGGTATTTGCCATTTGAGCTTTTTTTGCCGCTCACAAAAATAATAACGTGATGATTTGCGGCAAATTGAGCAAGCCTGGGCCCCCGGTTTGATACCAGGCCGCAAATAGTTTGGAATGTACGGAGATTACAACCGCTATCGCATGCATGGGCGCTTATTTTTTCTTTGATGGTTTCAATAAGTTTTGCGTATGTCTCTTTGTTTTGGGTGGTTTGGCTGTAAAGGTAAACGGGTTTGGAAAAGTCGATTTTTTCAAGGCCTGAAAAATCACTTTCCACCACTATGGCATTATCCAGGGTTTGCCCCGTAAGTCCGTTTACTTCGGCATGCCCTTTTTTGCCAAAAATAACTATCTGGCCGTCGTTTTCCAGGGCTTCCGCAGCTCCGCGTTTTACCTTGTTTTGCAGCCTGAGTACTACCGGGCAGGATGCATCAATGATTTCAATATTGTTTTCAAGAGCCGTTTTATAGGTTTGGGGTGGCTCACCATGGGCCCTTATGAGCACCCTGGTGTTATGTAGTTGCGGCAAATCTTCATGCCGGATGGTGATAAGTCCTGACTTTTCCAGGCGCTCCACTTCTTTGTTGTTGTGTACAATATCTCCCAGACAATATAGTTTACCGTGTTTTTTTAGTTCACGTTCTGCAACTGATATTGCGTTAATTACACCAAAGCAAAAGCCTGAGTCTTTGTCAATAGTTATTTCCATAATGCCTGCAAACTAGGGTTCTGACTGGTTGTTGTCTGGACGAAAGAACAATGCCTCCAGGTCGGTGGTGATGGAAAAATGATTCGGAGCACCGGCCAGGTGGTATTTGGAGCGTCCATACTGGAACGTAAAGTTCGAAACTCGAATTCCTATGCCCCATGAAAGGCCTACGGTAGATAAGCGGGAGTCGACTGTCATTTCCTGGCGTCTGCGGTAGTTGTATCCAATGGATGCCATAAAGTTTTTGGTGGGAAGGAATTCCATGCCAACAACCACATGACGCAGCAAATTGTCCCCAATTTCCCTAAGCCTTTCCTGGGAGGTGGCATCTTCTTCGTCATTGATAATGAGTTGTCCCCCGGGAATGGGGTCTTCATAAGTTAGGTCGTAATGGTGGAGGTTATGCGCCACAAAGGAAAAACGTAAAGGAGCATTAACAAGTTTTTGAGAAACTCCCAAAACAATATCGAATGGTATGGGCTCACGCTCATTGTCATGGTAGGTTACAATTTGGCGCCCAATATTTCGAAATACCAGGGATGAAGAAAACAGTCGCTCCGGGTCGTGATAGGAAACCGATACATCGGCTGCCAACCCAAATGAAGAGTATTCATCAAGGGCCGAAAAAATGGCTTTCAGGTTACTCCCTATGCTGATTCGTTCTGTCAGGGGTCTGCCCCAGCCAAGGTTTATCGCATATTCACCGGAGGTGAACTCACCCGTTTTATTGCCAAATTCATCGGCTTCAATAAATGTTCCGTAATTGATATACTGAACCCCCAGGGAGAAACTGCCGGCTTGTTCAAAATGAGTGGCATAGGCGGCAGTACCATAGCTGATGTCTCCGAAATAATCCACAAAGTTGAGTGAGAGCTGGTGCTTCATGGAAGGATTCACCAGGGAAGGGTAAAAAAGAGCCATCCCCAGGTCGTTATCCTCAGCGGGTGTGGCATATCCTCCCAATGCTGTAATCCTGGCTGTGGAAGGCAGGTTGATAAATTCAAAAATCCGTCCGCTTTGCTGTGCCACCAATGGTTGTAACAGAATAAAAGGAAAGGTTAGGGATAGTAAAAATAGCTTGAATAAAGTATATGGGTTTTTATTTTTCACAAATCAGCTAATAATTGGTTATAGGATTTCACATAATGACCCCTTAAAAACGGCAAAATACGTTGATTATTGCTGCAAGCGGAGGCAATAAAATTTGTTGAACAAAAGTAGCACAATTTTCAAATTCTTTGGGTAACTGTAGTGATCAAACTCATTGTCTTCAATTATTCAAGGTAAGAGCTGGATGGCATAATCATTCTGGTTTTATGGCTCAAAACAGGTAAAGGAGACTGGTTGATCATTTGTTGTGCGTAAGATCCCATCAGCACATTGTTTGATGCAAACTCCTGTTCGGTCATGATGGAAATCAGGTCTGCGTTCCGTTTTTGTGCATAATCGATGGTGGAGCGGGTAATGTTGTCACACTCTTTTTTTTCATTGATATATCTTAACCCGCTTTTTATGATGAGCTGCATGGCCTCACGGGTATTGTTATCAACCCGGTCTTCAACGTTTTTTACCTTGGAGCTGTATAAAGACAGCAAATTGATTTGTGCTTTAAAATATTCAGCCAGTTTAAGGGTAAATGGAATTTTCTGCGTGGTTTCGAAGGTGCTGTCAATGGGGATAACTATTTTCTCGATAACCGGGGATTTAATTTTGTAACTTTTTTTGATGGTTAAAACCGGTTTTTCCGAATAGCCGATGATTTTATTGGCGTTGTTTCCAACCCAAAACTCCTCAAAGCCTGACATGCCATGGGCACCTGTAATGATCATTTCTGCATCTGTATACTTGGCCTGATTGGCTATCTCTTCATAAATTTTACCCTGGTGTATCTTGTAGCTGATTTTTCCTTTGATCTCCTTTTGATACTTTTGAATAAGATTGTTGAAACTGCCTTCTACGCTTTCCTCAACGCCCTCTTCATTTTTAACCAATGTGGAATCGGTATCTCGTTTTTTGCTGACATAAACCAGCTTGATGTCAGCGCCTGTAGCAGTGGCTATTTTTAGCGAATACTGAAAGGCCAGAATGGATGATTTGGAAAAATCTATTCCAACAACAATTTCTTTCATGATAGCTGTGTTTTAGGATGGGTAATAATGCATCTAAAATACAAAAATAGTAGGATAAAATGAAGGGATTGTTGTAGGAATATAACAAAAAAGACTGGAATATGTTCCAATGACTGTTATATGCTTGTGCTGGTTTGGCGGGCCAGGTGGATGAACTCTTCATGAAGGTTTAAAACTTCGGGAATTAATAATTGTGAATTGTCATTGTTGAGACGATAGTCTGCCAGGGCCATTTTTTTTTCCTGCGGCATTTGGTGGGTAAGGCGGTCTTTTACTTTTTGCAGGCTAACCTGGTCTCTTTTCATGACCCTTCTAGTCAATTCTTCTTCGGGGGCATAAACCAGTATGGTTTTATCAAAATATTTGTGCCAGCCTGTTTCAAATAATATTGCTGCTTCCTGTATGCAATAGGGTTTATGGGGTTGACGCTTTTGCCATTGCTCAAATTGTTGGAATACCCTGGGATGGATCAATTTGTTGAGGGTTTCCAGTTTGTTTTCATCTTTGAAAACAATGTCAGCCAGCGCCTGCCTGTTGAGTTGGTTGTCTTTGGTGAGAATTTCTGGGCCAAAAGTTTCGGCAATTTTTTTCAGGAAATCTTTATTGGAGTAAAGTTTCAGTGCATGCTTATCTGCATAAAATACGGGAACATCAAGCAGTTCAAAAACTCTGCAGATGCTTGTTTTTCCACTTCCCATATTTCCCGTTATGGCTACTTTAAACATATTGGCTGCACATTTATTGCTCTACCCAAATATATTCAACTTCCGAAGGGCTGATTCGAATAATATCAACAATACCCGGGTATTCCAGAACTTGTGTTTCTATCCGGTTCCTGCTGTGATCGATGGTGTCGGGGCAGTTCACTCCGGCTTTAAACATATGGGGAGAAACAGCCCGAACATCCTTCAGGGCTACCAGGTAGTATATAGATGCTTTATCCGGGAAAAGCATGATTGTATTTTGTTTGTTATCCTCATTAATTTGGGGACAATTGATTACCAGTGGAAGTTCTGCTGTTGCTTCGGTAAATTCCTCCACGTTGATGTAAACGCTTGTTGCTTCATCCGAAAGTTTAACCTGCCGGTTTTTCAGGGGGTTAAAAAGTTTCACACTGGTATGTATATCATTATCCACCCGGGTTTTATGTAAAGTATGGGTATGTATTTGTTGCACGGAGTCCTTCAAAAGTTCTGGACCGGTAACATAAACCGAATCAGGATCAAGCGCAGGGATATCATACAATTTGAAACCCGGATAGTACTGGATATCTTTTTCAAGCACTATAGGAACTTTTTTCCTGAAAGCTTCACTGGCTGTAAAAAAGATGGTGTCAGGCTGGATGCTTAAATCGGAACGGGGTATGTCGTTTCTTAAAGAAAAATCTGCTTTTGCTTGTGTGCCTGTTATGTAGTAAAGTGTCTCATTGTCACGCACAATCCTTTGCAACGAAAAAAACTCTGGTTCCATCTTGGATGCCGAGCGTGAAAAGCCTGATGATAGTATTTTTATTCCTGTGGTTTCCACGGTAAGTGCAAAAGCAGAGTCTGTTTGATTGACAAACAAAACTTCCTCTGGTATTTCCTTTACATGAACTTCCATGGGAAATATAGTCACTGTTTCCCTGGAAAGTTTGATAAAAAGCCAGGCAACAAAACTAAAAATTAAGCACAAGGTGAACGTGATAATTTTTTTTCGGTTTTCAGGCTTATTTCGGTTTTTTTGAAAGGATATACCAAGCATGATATTTCAAAACTTGTCCGTAATAAAAGGAGCTGTAACTCACTATGTTTTGTATTACACCTACAGTTTCACTGGTTTATGATGTAAAGCCACCGGATGAATGCCTGTCGGGCAAGTCCTGGTAGCTGCTGGCAAAACAATACTGCGGGAAAGCAGGTTTTGAGGTACAGCTCCTTTGAATATGGGTTGATTATCTTTTTTCAGAAAGTTGTTGCTCCTGGGGTCCATCCATAGCAACAGCAGACTTTTCTACCCTGAACTTGATGTCAGGAGCTACTTCAATAGTGAAGGTTTTTTCCTGTACTTCGGTGATTTTCCCATGAATTCCACCTATGGTGATTACTTTGTCACCTTTTTTCAGGCTCTCACGGTATTTTCTAGCTTCTTTCTGCTTCTTCAGCTGAGGCCGGATAAAGAACATGTAAAAAACAAGAATGATAAGTATCAGGGGAATAAAGGTTGCAAATCCACCGCCTCCACCTTCTCCGGGGTCAGCCATTAATAAAATGTTTAATAAATTCATAATGATTTCAATTTGACGATTTAAAAAATTGATTTATTACTTATTGTTGCAGCACCTCGGCTGTTATTCTCAGTCTTACAGCGGATTGTTCTGCGTTGGTTATTACTCTGATTCCTTCGGATTGAAATCCGTTGCGACCGGCAGAGTTAAAAACTACGTTAATACGACCACCTTCACCCGGCAATAGAGGTTCTCGGGGATAATCTCCCACCGTGCAACCACAACCGCTGCGAATGCCTGATATTAGCAAAGGGCTGTTGCCGGTGTTGGTGAAACGAAAGCCATAGGCTACTCTTTCGCCCGTGATGATTTTGCCAAAATCATGTTCTGTCTTTTCAAACTCAATCTTGGCTTGACCATTTTCGGCCTTGTTCTTATCTCCCTTGCTTTTTTCTCCACTTTGGTTGCATGCGGGTAAAATTAACATTAAAATGCCCGTCAGCAAAATACTATGAAAAATCAAAGACCTTTTTTGCATATTTTGGGTTTTGATTAAACTTGGGATTATTTGACAATTTTGTTCTGGGTTGTAAGCTCTTCCACAAGCTTATCAAGGACACCATTGACAAATATCTTGCTCTTGGGTGTACTGTACATCTTTGAGAGCTCAATGTATTCATTGAGTGATACCTTAACCGGTATTTCAGGAAACTTGATGATTTCAGTCAGGGCCATCTTCATGATGATAATATCCATCAGGGCAATGCGGTCGATATCCCAGTTTTTGGTTTTAGCTGCAATGAGGGGGGCAAACTCGGTGTCGTTCAAGATGGTTTTGGCAAAAAGTTCCATGGCAAACTTTTTATCTTCTTCCTCCTTGTAAAGTTTCATGGGTTTAAGCTCAGGCGTTTCATTGGCTCTAATCTCTTTGATGTTCTTGATGATCATCTTGTTGATAAGCTCCCAGTCATCAAGCCAGTAAATGGATTTTTCTTCGTAAAAATGGTGTAATAACTCAAATTCACAGATAAAGTTTTTCAGCAACTTGAGTACAAGATCGCAGTCCTGTTGAAAGGTGCTGGTTTGCATACCCACAAATTGTTGGTAAGTTTTACTCTCTTTGAATTGCAGAAAAATCTTTTTGGGTATTTCAGGGGCTTCTTCCCATGAAATACCTCTGCTCTTGAGGGTAGCATCCAGAGCAGTACTTTCAGCAATGCCTTTCAGACATAGATTATTGATGAATCTTGTGTTAGGTGTGAGATCCTCCTGGGTGGGAACCCTCTTGGCTTTGTTGTCTTCAATTGTTTTTTCTGCCTGCCATTTAATACCAATTATCAATGATAACTGGTATAAGTAAAGGTCATAAATTTTTTCAATGCCAAATAGCAGTTCTTTTTCACCGGCCTGAAGAGAGTCGTTGCCGGATTGAAAAAAAGCATACAAACTTTGTAATACTTTAACGCGTAAATGCCTTCTGTTGAGCATAAGGGATAAAATTCATACTTTTTAGGAACGAATACTTCAGGTATAAACCTGAAAAAAACTATGCAAAAGTAATTCATTTTTAAAAAAAATGGCAGCTATATGTAATAAAATCGGTACAAAAATGTTTGTCCTAAACAAACCCATCTTACACTTGTTTGATTATAGTAAGAACAGGCAAGGCTGACGGGGTTTGTTTTTCTTATGATAAATTTGTTGATGTCAGGGTGGGATATGGGCTGCATTTTAGAATAGTTTAAGGGAGTGTTAGCCCAATATGAAAAAACTTTTTTTATTTTTGCCCTGTTAAACCAAAAAAAGAGGATTGTATGAGTAAGGAAGATTCAGGAAAAAAGTATAACAACGAAGAGTTGTTTTCGAAAGCAGTAAGAGCAGGAAAAAGAACTTACTTCTTTGATGTGAAGGCCACAAGAGCTGGCGAGCAGTACCTCACCATAACAGAAAGCAAAAAACGTTTTGACCAGCAAACGGGAAAGTTCTTTTTCGAAAAGCATAAGTTGTTTCTCTATCAGGAAGATTTTGATAAGTTTGAAACAGCACTCTCTCAAGCCTTTGAGTATATTAAAACTGGAGAGGTACCACAATCGTATCTTGATGAAATGGAAGAAATAGAAAGAAGGAAGCAAGAAAGAGAAAAGGAGAAGGAATTCACCAATATCGAATTTGAAGACCTGGAAAAGAAGGACGATGAAAAGGATGACAGCGAAGAAAAAAAGGAAGAAGATGAGTAGGCTGTCTTATCAAAGGCAATAATTTTTACTAAACAGAGGGCTGTATCCGTTTGATTACAGCCCTCTGTTATATGCTATTCTTCTCAACCAAAAATATATCCTAAGCCAAAACCCAAAGTCAAAGGCTTTGTTGGTACACGTTTTTTGGTCCCCATGCGATGTTTTGCAAGGGAATTTTACATTGCGTTTTATTAGTTTATTTTATATGTTTGCCAAATAGCTAAATGGCCTTAGGGGGTAAGTTACTTTATAGCTTAACCTTAGCCCTCCCTTTAGGATTTTTTTATAAAAATTCCTAATTCAACAGCTTATTAATTGTAAATTTGCATCTCATTAAAAAAGGGTAGTAAAAAACATTTCTTCCGCTTTTACCCGGGAAAAAATTAATAATCAAACCATTAACATCATCATTTAACCAAATACCCTATGAGTAAAGTTATTTCGATTGCAAATCAAAAAGGCGGTGTAGGTAAAACCACTACTGCCATCAACCTTGCCGCTAGTTTAGCGGTACTGGAATACAAAACCTTGCTGATTGATGCTGACCCACAGGCGAATGCTACATCAGGGGTTGGTTTTGATCCAAAGGTTATTAAAACCAGCATTTACGAATGTATCATTGATGATGTGAATCCCCGGGATATTTTGCTGAACACCTCCACACCAAACCTTGACTTGATTCCAGCTCACATCGATTTGGTGGGGGCTGAAATAGAAATGATTAATATGCCCAACCGTGAATTGGTTATGAAACGGGTTGTGGATAATGTAAAAGAAGATTACGACTTTGTCCTTATAGACTGCTCTCCATCTCTTGGCCTAATTACTGTTAATGCCCTATCGGCAAGCTCTTCAGTAATAATTCCCGTACAATGTGAATATTTTGCACTGGAGGGTTTAGGAAAACTTCTGAATACCATCAAAATTGTACAGTCACGCCTGAACCTGGACCTGGAAATAGAAGGAATTTTACTGACCATGTACGATAATCGTTTACGGTTGTCAAACCAGGTTGTGGAGGAGGTGAGAACCCACTTCCAGGATCTTGTTTTTGATACCCTCGTACAACGCAATACTAAGTTGGGAGAAGCCCCCAGTTTTGGTGAAACCATTATTATGCACGATGCACAAAGTCGTGGAGCATTGAATTACCTGAACCTTGCCCGCGAAATATTACAAAATAATCAACTCACAGAAGTAGACGAGCAAGAAAAAAAAATTAATGTAAAAGAAGAAGATGAGCGCTAAGAAAAGAGCATTAGGGAAGGGCCTTGGTGCTTTACTCAATGACCCTGCCACAGAGGCATCCCCCAGTTACGATATTGAAAAAGATTTACATGCAGTGGGAACTGTTGCCGAGGTTCCTCTGAAACTTATTGATAGTAACCCCTTTCAGCCCAGAACTGATTTTGATGAGGAGAGCTTGCATGAACTTGCCAGCTCTATTAAGGAACAAGGAGTCATCCAGCCCATTACCATCCGCAAAATGGATGATGGTAAGTTTCAACTTATTTCAGGTGAAAGGAGGGTAAAAGCTTCTCAACTGGCAGGCATTGATACGGTTCCGGCTTACATTCGCGCAGCCAATGACCAGGAAATGCGGGAAATGGCCATTGTGGAGAATATCCAACGTGAAAATCTTAATCCCATTGAAATTGCCATGGGATACCAGCAGCTCATCGATGACTGTAAACTCACACAGGAGTTATTGTCTGAAAGGCTCGGAAAATCAAGGTCTTCCATTACCAATCAGTTAAGACTTTTGAAATTGCCTGCTGATATTCAAATTGGCCTGCGGCAGGAGTTGATATCATCCGGGCATGCCAGGGCTTTACTGGCCATTGAAAACGTACAAACCCAGTTGGAAATCTACCAGGATATCATTGCACAGGAACTTTCGGTCAGGGATGTGGAAGAGATTGTAAAAAATCTGCGGGAAATGGCTGAGGAAAAAGAAGAAGAAAAGCCTGACAATGATAAACCCTCCAAAAAAGATAACACAAGATTTAAAGAATTACAAAAGTCACTCTCTTCATTTTATGGGTCTAAAGTACAAATCAAAACCCGTAAAGGTGGCAAAGGATCTATTGTAATTAACTTTTCGTCGGATGAGGATTTGGAGCGGATTTTAAATCTTGTGCAACAAAATGATTAACCGCTTTAATGAACCGGATTTTAACCACTTTTGAAAAAGGGTACATAAATGTATTGTCCACAGTCAGCCACAGTAAATTGTTTCGGGCTGTGGCTGTTGTGTGTTTAATGGTTATTTGTCCGTTGAGCTCCCGGGCCATTGAAGCCTCAATGGTAACAGGGTTTTACCAAAACCATACCCTGGATACCCTTGTTACTGAAAGTGAAGATCCCATTAGTGAGGCAGATACGCTTATAACCGAAACAGAAGACCTAATTGAAGAGTCGGATACCCTGGTTCCTAAACCCGAACGTGCCGTGTTGCAAGCCGATACACTGTCCGATGAGCCAGAAAAAGAGGTAGTACATTCGCCTACCAAGGCAAGTATGCTTTCTGCAACACTCCCTGGTCTGGGTCAGGCCTACAATGGCAAGTACTGGAAAATTCCGGTTATTTATGCTGGATTTGGTGTGGTTGCCTATTTTTTAGAAACCAACAACCAGGAATATCAAAAGTTCAGAAGGGCATGGGTGGCACGCGTAGACGGAAATCCTAATACGGTAGATGAGCTCCCCCAATGGTCTACTGATAATCTTGAAAGGGCAACAAATTTTTACAGGCGCAACCTCGAAATAACCTATATTGCAGCTGCAGCACTGTATATTTTAAATATTCTCGATGCAACTGTTGATGCTCATTTGCTTGATTTTGACGTTAGTGAAAACCTGGGATTGGATATTATGCCTTCGGTAAGCCCGGCTATACCTGGTATACAAAACGGAGGCACTTCATTTTCTTCCTTAAAACTTACTTTTCGGTTTTAGCTGTAGATGTGAAAAATAAAAATAGAATAATCCTATTGACAATCACCCTTTATGAAAATAGCAATAATCGGATATGGAAAAATGGGGCATGAAATCGAAAAATATGCCCGCCAGCAGGAAATAGACATCAGCTGTATTATTGACAACCCTTCAGACTGGCAAAAGTATAATACTGAGTTGCGAAATTCAGATGTGGCCATTGAGTTTACCGCCCCATCTGTGGTGGTTAACAATCTGAAAAGGCTGATGGATTTGGGGGTGCCGGTAACCACAGGAACCACGGGATGGGATGAGCAGCTTGAGCAGGTTGAAAATCATTGTATAAAAAGTAACGGTAGCTTGTTTTATGCGTCTAATTTCAGTATTGGGGTTAATCTTTTCTTTGCCCTTAATCGTTATTTAACCCGCCTTATGGCTGATCATAATGAATACGGGATTTCACTGGAGGAGACCCATCACACGCAAAAAATTGATGCCCCAAGCGGCACTGCCGTGAGCCTGGTTAAAGATATCATAAAAGAACAGGATAATTACCAAACCTGGAAACTAATGCCGGGTGAACTCCAAAGGGGAGAGATACCGGTTACCGCCCACCGCATTGAAGGGGTTACCGGAACGCATAGGGTGCAGTTTCAATCAAAAATAGATACCATTACTATTGAGCATGCAGCTCACAGTCGTGAAGGCTTTGCTCAAGGAGCTATCATGGCAGCCCGCTGGTTGACAGGTAAAAAAGGTGTTTTTACCATGAAAGATTTGTTGAATATTTAATTATTTGTGAGATATGAGTATATACATGTTGATTGTCATACTGTTTTTTGCCGCCAGTGTAGTTGGATTGTGGCGTATTTTTGAGAAAGCCGGTTACCAGGGATGGATGGCCATTGTCCCTTTTTACAATTTCTATATCTGGCTAAAAGTTATCAAAAAACCCCTCTGGTGGTATATCTTCATTGTTCTGCCATACATTAATGTTTTTACCTTGTTGTTGATGGTTGTGGAAACCTTGAAGTGTTTTAAAAAAGATGGACTGGGCCAGCAAGCTCTGGGCGTTTTATTTCCCTTTGTATACCTACCTTACCTGGGGTTGTCTTCCCGCGAAAAATACACACATCCCGATAAGCTGGTTCATGTAAAAAAGAGCAGTATGCGTGAATGGGCCGATGCCATTATTTTTGCTGTAATTGCAGCAACCATAATCAGGACCTTTTTTATTGAAGCTTATACCATTCCTACCTCCTCCATGGAAAAGTCACTTTTGGTTGGGGATTACCTTTTTGTGAGCAAACTAAGCTACGGGCCAAGGGTACCCATGACTCCCATTGCCTTCCCCTTTGCACATCACACGTTGCCTCTGACCCAGAGTATTAAGTCATATTCGGAGTTGATAAAATTGGATTACTACCGTTTTCCGGGGATGAGAACCATTGATAACAATGATGTGGTTGTATTTAATTATCCTGATGGAGATACCCTAAGTCTGAAGTTTCAAAGTAATATCAGTTATTATAGTCTTGTACGTGAATACGGCCGAGAAGCTGTGTG
>SL_3KL_010_SEDDRAFT_10002537_pt1 | contig 16700 bp, 15 predicted proteins | sample SodLakKL_010_SED_2_FD_10381 | JGI IMG/M metagenome (IMG submission 10381) | reverse complement strand
CGAGCTGGGAGGGAATGATAATTATTTTAACCACGGCCATTATTCTTCAGGGTGGACCTATTATATGTACACGATCGGCACTCCGATGATAACGTCACCGATTCTGAATGATCCGCCGGCTGACAGGATCAGTAACAACAGGGTAATTGCCCATCATATTGGTTTTGAGGGGCATGTTACAGGTAATATATCCTACAGGAACTTTTTTACATTTTCAAGAAATTTCGGGACTTTTAATAAACCTTTTGAACAAAGAAGGGATCAGTTCAGCTGGATGATCGAGTTAAGCGGACCTTTGACATTATTTGATATTGATGCAGCAATAACGCTTGCTGCCGATTATGGAGATATGTATGGCAACAATATAGGGATTGTTTTCAGCCTTAGAAAAAGTGGAGGTTTATTGAATTAAGGGAATTAATGTACATAGCTCTAAATGAAGGACTGTTTTAAAATACTTATTAATGAAACTAATTTTCAAAAAAGGCGTATTTATTGGTAAAAATGTTATTTTTGTTTTGCGGTACGATAATTGTTAAATATAAGTGCAATTATTTACACTGAGTTTTTATTGAGGGGTTTGAATTTTAAGGGTATTTAATTATTTGTATCTTTGTGCTTTTTTAAGCTTCTGTTATCCGGTTACAATTATATCTTTATGAAAGATAGAAGAATACTAAAGTTTTTTATTGATCTGGTTTTATGGACTGTTACTCTCCCGGCCGCATATATTCTCCGATTTGAAGGGCAATGGTTACCTTATCTTCCTGATATTAGTTTATTGATTATTTTTTCGCTGCCGGTGATTGCCGGTATTATCCATTTTGTTGGGTTTAACAGGCAATCATGGCATAATATCAGTATACGCGATCTTATTTCCCTGTCTAAAGGTATTGGTCTGTTTGCCGTTATTTTTATCCTTGGGTCTCTTGTATCAGGCGATGCAGTTTTGATACCTTTGTCTGTTCCGTTGATTTCGGCAATTCTTACTGCCATATTTCTTGGAGGGGTCAGGGTAATGGCACGATTGCAGATTGAATATTCCGCTAAGCGTATTGTCAAAAAATCAAAGCAACCCGCTAAAAAAGTCCTCATTATAGGTGCAGGTGCAGCCGGAAACCTGCTGGTAAGGGAGATGTTTCGCCATCCCGGTGTCAGGATGAAACCTGTCGGTTTTCTTGATGATAATGCTGGCAAGCAGAAAGAGATATATATGGGTGTGCCTGTCGTCGGAATGTTAAACGATCTTCCCGAGGTGGTAAAAGAGAAAGATGTTGACCTGGTTCTGATAGCTATGCCCACAGCTCCCGGGAGGGTTATCCGCGATGTTGTTGAACTTGCCAAATCGGTTGAAATAGATTTCCAGATAATGCCTGGTCTTTATGAGCTGATGAGCGGTAAATTCAGCATATCCCAGTTAAGGGAGGTTGATGTTCAGGATCTTCTGCGCCGCGACCATGTTGAGCTTGATTTTGAATCAATTTCACAATACCTGTACAATAAAGTTGTGATGGTTACAGGTGCCGGCGGATCGATTGGGAGTGAGATAGTCAGGCAGATAACAAGATGTGACCCGAAAAAGATACTTCTGCTTGGAAGGGGCGAAAACTCCATTTTTAAGATTGAGACCGAATGCAGGCAGTTGTTTCAGCATATAGAGTTTGCCAGCCTGATAACCGATGTAAAGGATATTGAATCACTGGAGAACAACTTCGCCAAGTACAGGCCCGATGTGGTTTTTCATGCTGCTGCACATAAGCATGTGTCGCTGATGGAGAATAATCCGGAGCAGGCCATTCTTAATAATGTAGGGGGGACACGGAATATGGTCAACCTTGCACTTAAATACAGTGTCAAAAGGTTTGTGAATATATCATCAGATAAGTCGGTAAACCCCACCTCGGTGATGGGGGCCTCAAAACGTGTTGCCGAATATATAGTTGAGTGGGCCTCATGCAAGGCTAAAGAGGGACAGGAGTTTGTTTCGGTAAGATTCGGCAATGTTCTTGGAAGCAGGGGGAGTGTGGTGCCGCTTTTTAAGCAGCAGATTGAGAAAGGGGGGCCAATCACCATAACTCATCCTGATATGACCAGGTATTTCATGACCATTCCGGAGGCTTCGCAGTTGGTGATACAGGCCGGCGGACTGGGTGGGAATGGTTCGGTTTATGTGCTTGACATGGGTGAACCTGTAAAGATAGTGGATCTTGCCAATGATCTTATTAAGCTTTCGGGACTTATTCCCGGCGAGGATATAGAGATAGAGTATTCAGGTATCAGGCCGGGTGAGAAGATGTATGAGGAGCTGCTTACAGATGAAGAGAGCACCTCTGCTACTCATCATGCAAAGATATTCTCGGCCAAAACATCAGGCTTGCCTGAAAATGGTTTCGACAATATGCTCGAAGAGCTGTTCAAAAGATCCCATGATAATGATGGTTCTGCCATTAGGGAACAATTGAAGTCCATTATTCCTACATATGAGTACGAGACGGAGAAGATGAAATCCTGAATGCTTCAAAATATTGGTGCCAGGAGGAATGATCAAAATATGAGATGATTGCCGGTAGTGACTGACCGGCTTTTTTATTGGTAAGCTCATCCATTATAAATGTGGACTTTTTTTGTCCATTGTAGGGTATTGGAAAGTAGATAGTGTTAGATTTTGACTTACAGGAGGAACCGCTTCGCTTTAACATAAAAATTTTTTCATCCGTCTGTGTTTAAATTGGCTGAAAAAAATTTAATGTACATTTGTTACAGGAAACATTTGAGCCTTTGGCCTGTTGAACAATATTTAATAAAATGAACATCCTGTTTGTCCACTCAATTGGCAGAAATAAATATGGCGGTGGTGAGAAATGGGTTATTGCTGCTGCCGGGGGACTGATGGACAGGGGGCACAGGGTGATAGTGGGAGGCAGGTCAGGTTCAAAGTTGTTGAAAGCGGCATTGGAGAGGGGACTTGAAATTGTGGAGTTTGATATACTGAGTGATATCAGCCTCTGGCAGGTTTTCAGGGTTGCGGCTTTTCTGCGTAAGGTGAAAATAGATGTGATTATTACCAAAGGCAGGGAACTGTTTGTCGCCGGACTTGCTGCAAGGTATGGGGGCAAACCGCTGGTACTGGTCCGCCATGGTTCTCCTCTGCGTTCGAGTTTCAGAAAACACTCGTTTTTGCACAGAAGACTTGCTGACGGGATAATAACAAATACAAAGACCATTAAGGACTTTTTTGAGGGGCGGCGACTGGTACGGAAGGGTTTTGCGAGGGTTATATATAATGGATTAATAACAGATAGTGATAGCCTGCCATACGATTTCTCAGCCAGGTTTCCCGGCAGGAAAATAGTTCTTTCAGCAGGGCGGCTTGATGTGGCCAAGGGTTATCTGTATCTTATTGATGCCATAACAATGCTTAAAGACAGTCGTGATGACCTGATGTTTGTAGTGCTGGGTGAAGGGAAGCATCTCGACAGGTTTGTTTCCTGCGCAAGTAAAAAGGGTGTTTCTGACCTGATCAGTTTTGAAGGATATGCCGATAATGTTGTTCCCTATTTAAAAGGATGTGATATGTTTATTTTACCTTCTCTTTATGAAGGAATGCCTAATGCGGTTATGGAGGCTATGGCTTACGGGAAGGCAGTTATTATGACCAGGGTGAACGGAGCTGAGGAGTTAATACCCGATACGGGGAAGGGTATACTCATACCTCCGGCTGATGCAGATGCAATAGCCGGTTCGGTTAACCGGCTGGCTGAGAGTGAAGAAATGCGTGAAAAGATGGGCGGGGAGGCTGCAAGGTTTATTAAGGAAAATTTTTCTGTTTCAGGTATGATTGACAATATTGAATCGTATATCGAAGAGAAGCTTGAGGAAAAAAGTGCTGTAAACAGGTAATTTAACCATGTAATTTGTGTTTTGATGAGATTTTTATCAATAATAGTGTTTTTCATTTTAACATCGGCCATCCTATCGGCTGGGCAGGAACGGTGTATTCCGTATAATTTTGCCTTTCAGCCTGGTGAAGTGGTCGAATATTCTGTTTATTATAACTGGGGATTCATATGGGTGAATGCGGGCCTGGTTACCTTTAATGTCCACCAGCGGCTTTATAATAACAGGCCGGTCTACCATTTCGACAGCTATGGGACGACTCACAGGAAATATGACTGGTTATACAAGGTCAGGGACCGTTTCCAGTCTTACGTGGACAGGGAGACGTTCAGGCCGCTGTGGTATGAGATGGATACGTATGAGGGTGGTTTTGTGGCGAAGGATGAGTACCATTATTTCCCCGAAAGGGATATTGTTATTACGACGACTGAAAATTCTGAGAAGCCGCGGCGCATAGATACTCTTAAGATTGAGCCGTGTTCTTTCGACGTGATAACTGCCATCTATGTGGCAAGGAACCTGGATTTCGATTCATACAGGATAAAAGAACCCATTCCTCTCAGCATTCTGATAGGCAACGAGCTGCATGAACTGAGTCCGCGTGTTCTCGGCAGGGAGCGGATTGAAACCAGGGAGGGTGAGGTATACGACTGCATAAAATTTTCTGTTGAGCTGGTTGAAGGGTTTATCTTCAAACCGGGTGATGAGATGTTTGTCTGGGTTACCGATGATGATAACAGGGTGCCAGTGCTTGTCGAGGCGCAGATCCGTGTGGGGTCGGTCAAGGCAATGCTGAAATCAACCAGGGGGTTGAGAAATCCGGTGACGGCCAGGAGGAAATAATATTGTATTTGTTCTGCGCGTCAACTCAGTGGTGTTTCATGATGTTAAATCGGGAGTGGGCAGGTTAACTGGAGCCCTAATAATACCCTTATAAATTAAATTCCGGTTCTGGTTTCTTCAATAGAACCCTCCAGGCGATCCAGCCGGGAAAGAACCCCAGTATGTTGGCGAGTATGTCCATATGGCTGAAGTTGCGATATCCTCCCATGCCCTGCAGTATTTCCATGCCTGTGCCCCATATCACGACATACAGGAGCGGCAGGAACTGACTTTTCTTACCACTGAATTTTACAGGAAAAGCGAAGAACAAAAGAAATGTAAAAGCCGCATACATCCCGAAATGCACTACCTTGTCGGCATGCGGAAACAGTCCTGATTTGGGAATAGGTAGTGCGCTGGCCGGCAGAAGGCTCATGGCGGTAATAACAATTACGTATATGAATAACAGGATTCTGCGATATAACATTATAAAAGATTAATTGATTGGGTTTTGTGTAAAAAAAAGCCAATCGGGTTACAGAAAAAATAACTTGTAAATAACCGGCTCGGTACTGTGAATATTGTGTCAGATAAATTAATTTTTGCTGCAAATGTTATCGGGTTATCTGCCATTATTATGCCGGTTTGAATATTTTCAGCAATTCATGCAGCTCTTTTGATTTATCAGGAAAACCCGATTTTTCATAGGAGTAGACAAGATTGTGCAGCAACCTTTCTATTATTGCCTCGTTGGTGCATGGCTGGTAAAATGATTTATGCGGCTCAATCTTCTGCTGCGCAAGGTACTGGTCTATCTCGCGCTTACCGAGCACTGCACCTCTCTGGTATGGGTTGATATAAAAAAGCACCTCCTTTAAAGTGTTCCTCTTCAAAAAGGAAACCTTCTGATCCATATATGCGAGAATAAATATTTTCGGGAGGTTAACTCCCATTATTGGCAGGTCAAGGCGTTTGGCCACAAGCATATAGATTATGGCAAGTGAAACGGGACTACCTTTTTTCCCTTCCAGAACAAGATTGATGTAGGAGTTGCGGGGGGAGAATATGTTTTTGTTGTTTTTCGAGAATTTGTGAACATCAAAGATAAAATGGTTAATTATTCTAACCTTCTCCAGTGCGGTTAACTTGTTATTGATCTCCAGCCAAATATCTCCCGATATTTTTTGTATTTCCTTTTTTATATCATTTGTGTCAAGATCGGGATACCGGTAACGGGCCAGCCAGCAGGCACCTTCGAGCAGATCTGTTGCTCCTGACTCTTTCCACTCTTCAAGGTTCTTTTTAACATTCCTGAACTGTATATCGCGTATGATATTCTCGATCTTCTGCTGATAGTCCTGGTCGACGGTCCTTTCCCATGCGCTTTCCAGTTCGGGAATGACATCAGTGCCAAGTTCCCTGAGGTTGCCTGTTACAACATCGCTGATCTCGGTATCGGGGTCGTCAAGCAGATGTATAAGCGCACGTATGTCCTTTTTCTCCATGGTCCTATTTTTCGAGTTGGTCAAGAACTTTTTTGATAAGCTCTGACATGGTCTCCTCATGCCGGTTGCTGTATTCTTTTGTGCTTCTGTTTGCTATGATGGCGCATATGGTAAGGGCGTTGTGCCCGAGTAACTTTGATAATCCGTAAATGGCCGAGCATTCCATCTCATAATTTGTTATCCTGTATTTGCCGAAGCGGAATTTCTCAATCTTATTGTTTAGTTCCGGATCAGCTACGGGCAATCTTAACTCCCTTCCCTGCGGACCGTAAAATCCGGGAGCCGAAATGGTTACTCCTGGTATCATCCCTTCTCCGCTGAACTGCCTGAAGAGCTTTTCTGATGCATTTGCAACGTATGGTGCAGCAAGCTTTTTGTTCCAACCGACTGCCTTGGTGAATGCTTTTTCAAATTCCCTGTCACACACTTCATCCCTTCCGGCATAAAAGTTCAGTAGTCCGTCGAAACCTATGGCTTTTTCAGATATCAGGAATGAATCTACAGGAATATCATTCTGCAGTGATCCCGATGTTCCGATCCTGACAAAGTTGAGAGTACGGTGCTCCTTTTTGGGCTTTCTGGTGTTCATGTCTATGTTTGCCAGCGCATCCAGCTCGCTTACCACTATATCTATATTGTCCGTTCCGATACCTGAAGAGATGGCTGTGATCCTGGTTCCTTTATAATGACCGGTATGGGTAATAAATTCCCTTTTTTGCTTTTTAATTTCTACTGAATCGAAGAAAGATGTAATTATCTCTACCCGGTCTGGATCACCTGCCAGGATTATATTATCGGCTATATCGGCGGGCATCAGATTCAGGTGATAGATGCTGCCGTCAGGATTTAGTACAAGTTCAGTCTGAGAGAGGTCCATATTAGCAAAAAACAGTATTTATTAACTGGTCAAATTCGAAACGCATTTGTTATTTAGTGCTGTCTTTAGAGTCAGACTATGACTATGACTATGACTATGACACTGACACTGACTCTAAGACGGACTCCAATTATTACTAAAGCAAAGTTAAAATAATTCGTGAAATACTGATTGTGAATTTTTCAATACATTTTAACAGTGGAGATTTAATTTTTTATCTTTGCTTATTGAATTATTTAATAAGAAGCCAGCTCCAAATTATTGACATAAGCCGGGTAACATCGGAGTTTCAGCAGAGACTTGATGATAATTATTTGGTTGCTAGCTGAAAATATTTTATTATGATACAACGGATACAGACAATTTACCTGTTTCTTGCAGCGGCAATAATTTTTTCGATGTTTCTCTCTCCGCTTGCCGAAATGGTTGATGCTTTTGACCAGTACTACTATTTTGATCTTACCGGAATATACGCAGGTGTGGGAGATACGGCCAAAATGATCGAGTCTGTCCTGCCTTTGCGCTTTTTGGTAATAGTAACGGCTCTTCTGAGTCTTCTTACAATCTTCTTCTATAAGAGAAGGATACTGCAGATAAGGATCAGCATATTTAATTTAGTGCTGCTATTAGGCTTTTACGCACTCTTTTTCTTTTACTACTTCCATGCAAAAAGCAATCTTTCTGCCATGGCCAACTTTAAGCTGCCTGTTATGTTCCCTGCCATTGCAGTGATACTTGTTTTTCTTGCCGCACGGGGGATCCGCAAAGACGAAATGCTGGTGAGGTCTTACGACAGGATCAGATAGTATCTCTCCACAATGTCCGAAAATTTTGATCCAGACACTGACTATATCGACTGACTCTAAATAAAAACCATATGTGCCTGGTCGGTTATTTTTTCACAATAGTGGCATTTGAGTGACACCTCCTTTTTTGAGATCACCCTGAATTTCTGCTTGACATCATCGTTATTGGTGATGCATTTGGGGTTTACACATTTTACTATACCGGTAAATTCGTCGGGCACTATAACCTCCTTTTTCTCCTCAACCTGGTAACGCCTGATAATATTAAGTTTGGCTTCAGGTGCAGCCAGAGCGATCCGGTTGATCTCCTCATCAACAAAGAACTTGTCCGATATCTTCACTATCGCCTTAAATCCAAGTTTTTTGCTTTCAAGGTTGGTGCCGAATGTGATCTGGTTGTCGATCTTATCCAGACCCAGGATATTGATTACCTTGAACAGGTTATTGGCGGGAATATGATCTATTACAGTGCCGTTTTTTATGGCGCTAACTTTAAGTTGTTTTATATCTTTAGCCATGGTATGGTTAGTTTTTTAGTCCCAGAATAAGCGAAATAATAGCCTGACGGGTATAGACACCGTTGAGTGCCTGCGTGAAATAGTAGGCTTTTTCGTTGTCATCAACATCGGTGCTTATTTCATTCACACGTGGCAGCGGGTGGAGTATTTTCAGATTATCCCTTGTGCCCTCAAGCATGCTGTTTTTCAGCACATAAGCATTTTTAGTCTTTTCATATTCGATAGGATCTGAAAATCGCTCCTTCTGCACCCTTGTCATGTAGATTATATCAGCTTCGCCCACGATATCTCTGAAATCGATCTGCTCATAGTACTTCAGGTTCCTCTGGTCCAGGAACATCTTGTATTCAGCCGGAATGCGCAGTTCTTTGGGTGATATGAAGTAAAAAGTTGCATTGAATCTGGCCATTGCCATCAGGAGAGAATGAACGGTCCTTCCGTACTTCAGATCGCCAACAATGAAAATGTTCAGGTTTTCTAGCGTACCCTGGGTTTTCCTGATGGAGTACAGATCCAGGAGTGTTTGTGTGGGATGCTGGTTTGCGCCGTCTCCTGCATTGACAATGGGTACCATGCCAATCTCGCTGGCATAGCGGGCGCTACCTTCTATTGGGTGGCGCATAACGATAAGATCGCTGTAGTTGCTTACCGTCTTAATAGTGTCTTTCAGGCTTTCTCCCTTGGTTGAACTTGATGATGAGGAGTCTGAAAACCCTATGATCTTGCCGCCAAGCCTGTTGACTGCGCTTTCAAAACTAAGCCGGGTCCTGGTGGATGGCTCGAAAAAAAGTGTGGCAATTACCTGGTTTCTGAGGATATCCTGGGAGGGGTTCTGCTCGAACTCACCTGCCAGGTCCAGCACCCGAAGGATCTCTTCCTTCGAATAGTCGTTGATTGATATTAGGCTTCTGTTTTGCACGGAGTTAGGTTTTTGTGGTTATAAGGGTAAATGTAAGCAAGATGTTGCAGCCGTGAAACAGGTGTTGATATTTTATTAATAACTTATGGGGTAAGCAGGGATATTTTAACCTGCTCTATTCCACCCAGCCGGCCGGTTAGCCTGTCCGAACGTTCGAGAGGGATGGTTACAAGAATGCTGCAGTCCATATCAAAATCCTGGCTGAGCTGATGGGCCTGTTCCTCTTTGAGCACTTTCATAACATCATTCATGGCTGAGTAGGGAAACTTTACCTCGTACCTCTCTTTTACATCCATTCTTATTATCTCTGCCTGTTCAAGTGCATCGGTGGCAGCCGACCGGTAAGCATTTATCAGTCCCCCGGTTCCCAGCAGCGTACCCCCGAAATACCTTACAACCACAATAAGGATATCGGTTAGTTCATATTTCTGAATTTGTCCCAGAACAGGCCGCCCGGCAGTTCCCGACGGCTCACCGTCATCATTGGCCCTGAAATGCTCCAGGTCTGCTCCAAGCCTCCAGGCATAACAGTGATGGCGGGCATCATGGTATTCCCGGCGGAGGTTGTCTATGATCTCTTTTATATGATCTTCGGTTGATACCGGAAAGGCAAAGGCGAGGAACTTGCTGCCCCTGTCCTTAAATATTCCTGCTGACCGGTTTCTTATTGTTTTGTAGTTATAATTGCTCATAACTGTTCCCGCGATCAAACCAGCTCCGGCTGTCCTGCAAAAAATTCGGCAGTATGCCTGAGCACGATCTCCCTCTGCTCATGATGCGGTATGTGACCGCAATCGGGTATGTGTAGTTTCCTGCTGGGACCGTTAACATGTGCTGTTATCATGTCAGTCTGTACCTCCGTGCCGTAATTGTCATCATTGCCCTGTATGGCAAGCACCGGCGCTTTTATTTCGGGCAGGATAAGCTCGATGCTCCATCCCGCGGTTTCCGGAGATGTCCATACATCGGCCCAGCTGTAAAACATTGAATCGGTTTTTTCTCCGTGGTATTTCACCAGCTTCTCCTTTAGTCCGTTATTCCTGTAGGCATGGATTGCATGTTTTATTCCCTCCAGGGTGACCGGCTCGACAAATATGTGTGATGCTTCTGCTACCAGGGCTGCCGACCTGTCAGGATAAATAGCCGAAAAAATGAGTGAGATGGTGCCGCCGTCGCTGTGACCGAAGAGCATTACCGGCCGGGTAATCATAAGTTTTTCGAGCAGCTCGGGTAATACTTTGGCAGCTTCGTGATAAAGGAAATCATTTTCTCTCGGTTCCTCTATTTTGTCCGACTCGCCATAACCATACCGGTCGTACATCAGTCCCCTGCACCCGGTCATTCTGCACAGCTGGACAGGAAAATCTTTCCACAGCTTCATACAGCCGAGACCTTCGTGCAGAAATACAATTACCGGTTTTTCAGAATTGGATGAATTATTGTTAATCCACTGATAGGCAAGCTTATGACCTCCAACTACCAAGTGTTTTATCATATGAATCAAGAATGATTGGACGTCAAATATACATGAATTTTGCATCTAAATAAAATCGAAAAAGGAATTTTTGTTAACATGCAAAATCGACCTTTAGGTCAATTTAGCATCTAAATAAAATCGACCTTTAGGTCAATTTTGCATCTAAATAAAATTCACACCGACAGAAGAAAAAAGTTTTATGGGAGATACCTGCCAGTCATTTATAAATCATATGATCAGCTTACTGAACCTTCCACTGATGCCGGCCTGAAAGCTTTTACTGCCGCTATGAGTCTGGGCATAACCTCCTGTATGTCACCCACAATACCATAATCCGCCCTCATAAATATGGGTGCATTGGGATCTTTGTTTACGGCAACGATCAGTTTTGACGAGCTGATACCGGCAAGGTGCTGAACTGCTCCTGATATTCCCAGTGCCATATATACATTGGGCGAGATTACCTTACCTGTTTGTCCCACATATCCGTCATGGGGGCAAAGTCCGTCATCCCAGGCCGGGCGTGAGCATGCTGTGGCTCCTCCAAGCAGTCCGGCCAGCTCTTCTACATATTGCCAGTTTTCCCTGCTGTTTATTCCCCGGCCGCCCGAAACCACTACCCCTGCTTCTGACAGCTTAATTTGATCACTGGTTTTCACTGTGTCTACTATCCTTATTCCGGGTATCCCTTTCGGGGAAGTTATCGATGGTTCGGCAGCAAAGGTTTCGGTTACTTCCGGTACCGGGTTTTCCAGGGGCTTAAAAGAGTTGGGCAGCAATATAAGAACTTTACGGGGGGTTTTGATTTTAACCGTTGCAATTACCTTCCCGGAAAATACCTTTTTATTAATGGTGAAGGGGTCATAGCTAACAGGAAGCGCGTATATTCCGGATACCATCCCGGCCTTTAATTTTGCCGAAACCAGCGGAGCTATTGCTTTACCGGCAACACTGCCCGAGAAAAGCACAATTTCTGCATTTTCCTTCTCAACCGCCTGCCTGATTGTTTCTGCCTGCGACGAGAAGTTTGTGGAGGGGTTGCCTGTACCGTCCGCAATTAATATTTTATTTGCGCCATACCTGGCGAGACAGCTTATTATTTCTTCTCCTGCTCCGGTCCCCGTCAATGCAGTGACGCTTCCACCGGTTCCTTTATTCAAATCATTGGCATAACTGAGGAGCTCCAGAGCGCTTCTTCTCAAATTGCCTTCATACGTCTCTATATAAACAAGTATCTTCATTCAGGGTTATTTTCATTAAACGCATAAGTTATGCTATGCCTGCTTCCGCATGCAGTCTTTCAACCAGCTCATTATAGTTTGAATCTGTTATTATCCTGCACTCCTTAGATGCTTCGGGCAGTTCATAACTGTTGTACTCAGTCAGATGGTCAGCCACCACAGGAGGAATCACCTCTATACTTTTTTTGCGCGATTCCATGATACCTCTCATCGAGGGAATACCGGGAGCAGAGGCGATCCCTTTTTGAATGACTGCAATAAACGGCACCTCTGCTTCCAGTTTCTCTTTACCTCCCTCTACTTCTCTTTGTACCATTACCTTGTCGCCTTCCAGGTCAATTAATGAAACGTTGGGGAGACAAGCATATCCTGTAAGTTCTGCAAGCATTCCGCCTACTGCATATCCGTTGAAGTCGCTCGATTCGATCCCTGTCAGTACAATATCAAAGTATTCTCTGTTAATTAACTCCGATATCTGGATGGCAACATACCATGAGTCAGGGGGCGTTGCATCTATCCTGATTGCTTTATCAGCACCAAGGGCCAGAGCTTTCCTAAGTGTTCCTTCTGTTTCTCCGTTGCCTACAGTTATAACGGTAAGCGACTCTATCTGTGAAGGGTGCTCCTTCCTGAGCTCAACAGCACGGGTCAGACCCAGCTCATCCCATGGATTTATTATCCACGATATTTCTGACAGGTCTACCGAACTTCTGTCGGGAGTAAGCTTTATTTTTGTTTCAGTATCGGGGACATGACTTATACAGACAAGAACCTTCATAGTTTTAATTTTTAGTCATTCATTAAACAGTTTTAGGTTTTAAATGTTTAATGAATGTTTAACAAATTTGCTATTTTGGGTCAACAAAAAATATTATTCTCCTTTTAGCCGGAAGATATGACCGTAAAGATGGTAAAAACAGAATTAAAACAGCATTAAAATAAGAAATGGGTAAAGTATTATATTATTTCACAGCTGACTTATAATGTAAAAATAGCATGATAACGCATTTGAGATTGACAAAGTCAATGTCAAATCTGATTCATATTGCTAAATGTCAATAACAGCCCATGTGAGATTGACGAAGTCAAATCCTCAGGGTCTGTATATTACCTTTTGTGAACATTAGTTGCTGAGGATTTCTCTTTTTCTTATATTGTAAGCAAAACAGATGATACAATGATGATTAATTGTGTAACAGTATGAGAGGAAAGCCCGAAAACAGAAAGATCATCAAAGGTTTTTCAAAGCTTAGCAGGGAGGAGAAGCTTGGTCTGCTTCTGCAAAGATCAAAGGATCCGGATGAGATAAGGTCTCTTGTTGAGTCTTTCAGACATCATAATCCTGATATGCAGAAGCTCCATGATGAATTCAGCGAGAATACCATTACAAATTTTTTTCTGCCCTGGGGAGTTGCACCTAATTTTCTTGTGAACGGTAATCTCTATATGGTTCCGATGGTGACCGAAGAGAGTTCGGTGGTGGCGGCAGCCGCAATGAGTGCCGGATTCTGGGCACAGAAAGGTGGTTTCAGGGCTGAAGTAAAGGAAATGATCAAAACCGGGCAGGTGCATTTTATCTGGAAGGGTGATCCGTGTCATCTGAAGGATGCATTTCAGGAAATTAACGAACGGTTTATTGAGGGAACCAGGGAGATAACGGCAAATATGGTTAAGCGCGGAGGGGGGATCAGGAGTATCGAGCTGGTCGACAAAACCGGTGATATGGAGGGCTACTTCCAGGTAAACGCAAGGTTTGACACAAAAGATTCAATGGGCGCAAACTTCATAAATTCCTGCCTTGAGGAATTTGCCACGATACTGAAGGAATACTGGCGGGATAAGCTGAAGAATGCCGGAGGTATAATCCGACCAGGATCAGTACCAGGAGTCCAATCAGAATCAGAATCCGGAATCCGGCATAAATCGAAATCTGAAATCAAATATGGCTCACAACCCGGTGGTCAATCAGAAATGCAGCCGGAAATCAAACCGGGATCACAACAGGAATCTGTGCCTTATCAGGAAAGCGGAAATAGGGATGAATTGATAACGGGAACGGATCATAACCGGAAGGAACACCCTTTAATTATTATGTCGATTCTGTCAAATTACACAGATGAATGCCTGGTTACATCTGAAGTAAGTTGCGGAGTTGAAGAGTTAATAGATATATCGGGCGAAATGACAGCTGCGGAATTTGCCGGGAAATTTGAGCAGGCAGTCAGAATAGCACAGATTGATGTTTACAGGGCTGCTACTCACAATAAGGGTATATTTAACGGCATTGATGCGGTGGTAATTGCAACGGGAAATGATTTCCGGGCAGTTGAAGCAGCAGGCCATGCCTGGGCTGCCAGGGACGGGAAATATCGGAGCCTTTCAACATGCACTGTCGAAAACGGAAGGTTTTTGTTCAGCCTGACTTTGCCGATGGCGGTGGGGACGGTCGGGGGACTGACGGGATTACATCCACTTGCAAAAACATCTGTCGAACTGCTTGGCAGTCCCGGTGCAGAAGAGCTTATGGGTATCATTGCCTCTGCAGGACTGGCCAGTAATTTTGCAGCAATAACCTCGCTGGTTACAAAGGGGATACAGTCGGGACATATGAAGATGCATCTTTCAAATATATTGACACATTTTGGTGCGGATGAGCAAGAGAGGATGAAAGCTGTTGAGTATTTCAGCGAGAGAAAAGTGGGGTTTTCATCGGTGGAAAAATTTCTGAAAGATTACAGGGAAAAAACGAAACAATAGAGAAATGGAAAAACAGATAAGCGATAACAATATTGATGGTAGCAGATCCGGATCCTGGTATTCCCGTGGCAAATTACTGGTGACCGGTGAATATCTTGTTCTCAAAGGGTCAAAAGCTCTGGCTCTGCCGGCCAAACTGGGTCAGAAACTTGAGTTTCATCAGCGTAAGATCAAAAAGGGAGACTCATCTGGTGATTCTTCACAGGCAGCTTCTCCCCGGACATCAGTCCGCGAAGATACAACCGGCAGGACTGACGACAGGATTCTGACCTGGAGAACACTGGTAAAAGGGGACAAGTGGTTTGAGGCTGTTTTCAGGGGACCGGAGTACGCAATTGAATCGGCAAGCCATAACGGAAGGGCCGGGTTTTTAAGACATATCATGGTTAATGCGATTGAATTGTCAGACAGCTCTCCCGTTTACGGCGAGGTGACCAGCAGGGTGGAGTTTGATCTTGAATGGGGACTGGGAAGCAGTTCTTCTCTTATCTCTAATGTGGCATATATCTTTGATATAAATCCTTTTGCACTTCATTTCGCGGTATCAAAAGGCTCCGGTTACGATATCGCTTGCGCACGTTCAGATAAGCCTCTTGTGTATCATCTGGAATATCAAACAGAGAGCTATAGGTCAAAAAGAGTTGCAGCCGATCATTCCGGCAGTTTTCCGGTGCCTGTATACGAAACAGTCAATTTTAATCCTCCTTTCAGCGAAAACCTGTTCTTTGCCTATACCGGTAAAAAACAGGATTCTGCAGTGTCGGTTAACAGGTTTCTTGCAGCAAAGAAACCGGATGAGAGGGATATTGAGAGGGTTTCTGACATTACCTCTGAAATACTCAGGACTAATGATATTGATTCTTTTACCAGGATGCTTAAGGAGCATGATAATATCCTTTCAAACCTGCTTGGAGAGACTGCTTTAAATAATGGCATGTTCAGTGGTTTTCCCGGATATGTGAAATCACTGGGTGCCTGGGGAGGTGATTTTGTTCTGATTGCATGGAAGGATGGTGTTGATATGCTTAGGCCACTGCTTAAACAAAAAGGGATAGATGTTGTTTTTCCCTACAAGAAACTGGCGCTTTAGTGTATCTTAAAACCCACCATCTTTGCGGTGGTAATGTTCTTTCGGCTTTGCCTCTTATTTTTTGCGTCAGGACAATTCTGGCTGGCAATGTGATGTTTGTGCGAAAATGAAAGAACAATTTAAGATGAATGTACAATTACCCTGGGTATTCATTGATATTGGTTGATAATATGACGATGCCTGATAAATTATTTTCAAAAAAAATTATTGGCTGATGACAGTTAAAGGCTCAACTGCAGGTCCTGGCCGGGTCGTTACCGGAAATATTTCCGGGAACAATAGTAATCTGCCGGATTCCGGTACGATTAAATGGCGCAGTCCCTCAAATATTGCCCTTGTAAAATATTGGGGCAAGCGGAAGGGACAGGTTCCTGAAAATCCCTCAATCAGCATTACTCTCAGCAATTCATATACCGAAACGGCATTAAGCTACTCTCCTGCTAAAGGTTCGCGAGGAGGACTGGCCGGTTTCTTTTTTGACGGAAAAAAGATGACCTCATTTGCAGATAGAATTGAAAAATACCTCCGGCAGTCTGAGACCTTGTATCCCTTCCTGGAAGGGTATGATCTGACGGTAGAAACTAAAAACAGCTTTCCGCACTCATCGGGTATAGCATCATCGGCATCGGCAATGTCGGCCCTTGCCCTCTGCCTTACTTCGATGGAGAGAAAGTTGTTCAACTCACCGTCTGACGACCATAGTTTTTACCGGAAAGCCTCCTATGCTGCCAGAATGGGCTCGGGCAGCGCTTCCAGGTCTGTCTACCCGGGATATGTTTTATGGGGCAAGA
>SL_3KL_010_SEDDRAFT_10002536_pt1 | contig 16701 bp, 14 predicted proteins | sample SodLakKL_010_SED_2_FD_10381 | JGI IMG/M metagenome (IMG submission 10381) | reverse complement strand
TCGCCCAGTCCGGCATCGATGGCAATGGGAACAACCATCAAATCATAATCGCCGGCAGGAGTGTGGGGACGCGCTGCATATCCCAGTGCTTTTATGAATTCTGCAAGACGATGCGATGCGATACGGGTTTTTGCATAGGATTCCCGGGACGATCCGTACGTCGGATTAGCGTAGAAAGGATCCCACGCCATAGGCGTACCGACCACGATTGCATATTCCCAGTGTGCGGGAATATCCAGCGGTTCGTTCACGTCGATACCCCGGTTTCGCATGGTGTGTTTATACACCCAGTCCGGATTCAGTTTGGTGATGCCGACCAGCGTCGAGCCGAACTGATGCGCCAAGTGCTTGATGAGTTCGGCGGTTTTCTCCGGGCTTTTCATTTTATATTGATGTGCTAATTGACCGGGAGCCGACCAGGGGAAGTCGGCGATTTCAGGCGGTTCCGAATCCGGAATACCCGGCGGCCAGACCGAGCCCATTGCGTTATTCCATGCTTGGGTCAGTACATATTTGTCCTGATATTTTTGGCTGTTCTCTCTCCATTTCGGAAGAATTTCACGGAAGTACTCCAGATCCGATGCGAGATAGTTCGGGTGCTTTTCATAATATGCTTTCATATCGTCGCTGAGTCCGTCTATTCCTTTTTCATCATCCCACTCCTGACGCAACCTGCCGATGCGGGAGAAGATGACCTCCGTCCGTGCATCGACACGACGGGAAGGACCGATTTTCTCGTACGGCGGTACATCGACCTCGAAACGTTTTCTGTTGAAATACTGTGCAGCACCCTGGTACGACTCCTCTCCTGTATAGGTCATCGGGTCTCTTCCCGACTCAACGCTCCAAATACCGATACCGAGACCTCCGGCTGCCGCGCTTGCCGCACCTGCAACTTTCAAAAATTTTCTGCGGTTAATTTGATCTGATGTTTTATTTGTTGACATGTTCACCTCGAATGGTATTGCAAATGTTGGGGTTTAAATTAAACATACTTGACTGGTTAGTCCGTCTTCATTGTATCAGAAAAGTTTATCGGATACCGATACCCGGATTGTCATTCCGGAGAATAACAGTTTCAGGATACAACCGGCGGTGATGTTATTCGGAATGGTGTGTTTCTCCGCTTCCACAGTTGAAATTATTTCAATTATGAATATAGAAATTTATGGAACAAAAAACCACGTTGTTAAGAGTGAAAAAATAAATACATGAGCACCAAAGAGATCCATACTAAATATTTTTATCTGTTTCATCAGCATAATCCGTTGTGAATCATTCCAATCCATATCCTCACCGCCTGGCTCCACCGCCGCCTCACCCATCCGCTTTGTTTTGCTTGCAATTCCGCAAATATTTTTCGTATATTACCGTACTTCAAAAAATTACGGTCAGGGATGTTTTCAATATGTGCAACTTTATCGACCGGGAGTATATGCACAGTATGATTATCCAAACGAATCACACAAGCAGGCGCTCGACCTACCGTTACGTTACCAGTCATAATTTGGATAATGAACATGAGCAATGACTTTCAATATCAGAGTACATGGTCGCATCCCGGTGGTAAACTCCGTGAACTGGGACCGAAAGACGTATCCACAAAAGAGCTCCTTGCTATTCTTATCTCAACAGGTCATAAAGGAAAATCTGCGGAGGATATTGCCGGAGAAATTCTTGACAAATTCGAATCCCTTGAACAATTATCCAACGCACCACTGGCGGAGCTGCTCGAGATAAAAGGTCTCGGCGATGTGAAGATCATACGCATCGCGGCGGCGTTGGAGTTGGCAAGAAGAACGACGGAGGAAATGATAAACAAACACCGAAGAACACCGAAATTAAATAAATGAATTTTGAACCTACTCCGGGAACCAAATAGAATATATAACCACAAAGACTCTAAGTCTCTAAGTTTTAAATAATAATATTTTACAATTAGTTTTTTTTGAGTCTTGGTTTCTTTGTGGTTACCATATTGGTTAGTAATTCGGTGTTATTCAGTGTTGGAAAAAACAATGCCCAAAAAATCAAAACTCATAGAAAAACCAACCCGCTTCACGGTACCGGGTGATGAGAAGCGCGAAACCGTCTTCGAGGAATACAAACGCAGCATCTCTCAGTTAAACGTCGAGACTGCGCGGGCGCAGCAGTTTCTTCTCCTCATTAAAGAATGGTTCGCCGATGCACGACCGGGTTTTATCGAGGAGTATCTCGGCGGTGTCGAGAAATCCGTGAAGAAGAAGGAAAAGGACATCATCATTGCCGGGCGCGTCGATGCGCTGTACGGGAACGTGATCATCGAGTTCGAAAGCAGCTTGACGAAAAAACTTAACGAGGCGAAGGAGCAGCTTCAACGTTACGTGTACCTTCTGCACGATAAAGAAGAGTACAGCGGCGTGAACTTCCTCTGCATCGCGACCGACGGGATGCGGTTTCACATTTACACGCCGCGATGGAAGTTAAACGGCAAACCGCCCGATAATCCCGCCGACATAGAACTCCGCGAGATCGATACGATAGATTTTGCCGCCGCCGGTGCAACGCAGGCGTTCTTCTGGATCGACCGGTACTTCTTCCGCACGCAACTGCTTCATCCCACGACCGAGGAGTTCGTAAAGGATTTCGGCATTCGGAGTCCCGCGTACAATTTCTCGATGAACCTGCTCCATCAGGAATGGAACCGCGTAAAAAACGAGAGCGAATTCAACATCATCTACGAGAACTGGAATAAATATCTCCGCATCGTGTACGGCACCGCCGTTGCGGAGACCGAGCTGTTCCTCAGGCACACGTACCTCGCAATGTTCGTCAAGCTGCTGGCGTACATGCGGCTCACGGATAAGGCGAGCGTGCCGTCGGAAAAAAGAATAGAGCAGATCTTCGCCGGCACGTTTTTCCGCGATTACGGGATCGTGAACTTTCTGGAAGAGGACTTCTTCTCGTGGATTGCGCGTGACCGGGTCAAAGAAACGCTCAACGAGATCACCCGGCGGATTGCAACGCTTCTTGAAAAATACCGGCTGCAGGAAATTTCCGAAGACGTATTGAAGAACCTCTATCAGGAGCTTGTCGATCCGGCGACGCGGCACGACCTCGGCGAAGTGTACACGCCCGACTGGCTCGCCGATAACATCATACGTACGATGCTGGAGGATAATCCCTCCGCAAGCGTACTCGACAGCTCGTGCGGCTCGGGCAGCTTTATTTATTTTGCAATCCGTTACAAAAGAGAAAAGCTGAGGGATTCACTTAAAACGCTGAGCCACATCGGTGAGAGCGTGGTGGGCATCGACATCCATCCGCTTGCGGTCATCATTGCAAAGACGAACTACCTTCTCGCTCTCGGCGAGCTTTTGAAGAAACGGAAAGAGGATTTCCACATCCCCGTGTACATGGCGAACTCGCTGCAGATACCGGAGCAATCGGCGCAGATGACCACGACTGAAAAAGTACCGAGTGTTCAGTTATCCATCGACCGGAGGGAAGCGCTCATACCCGAAGCGTTCATCACCGATTCGCGCACGTACGACATTACGATAGATTCGTGCTACGATTTTGCAGAACAGGAGGCGGAGGGAAAAGCGACGAAAGAGCTTTTCAAGAAGTATATGACCCAACGGCTGCCGGACGTCCGGATCGGCGACGAAGATGCCGAGGTTCTCTACTCTCTCGTGGAAGAGATGAAGGAGACGATAACGAGCGACCGGAATTCGATATGGACGTTCATCCTGAAAAACGTGTACCGTCCGATATTTCTGAAGCGGCAGTTCGATATCGTGGTCGGTAATCCGCCGTGGTTGTCGTACCGGTACGTCGAGCGTGGCGAGTATCAGCGCTTTTTGAAAGAGGCGATATCGAAAGATTACACATTGCTCGGCAAAAAGAAAGGACATCTCATAACCCACCTCGAGCTCGGCACGCTGTTCTTCTGTGCCTCGCTCAATCTGTACACGCATGAAAACGGAAAGGTTGCATTCGTTCTGCCGAGAAGCGTCTTTACCGGCGATCAGCACGATGCGTTCCGCAAGGCAGAGTTTTCGGGGATGGAGCCGAAAGCCGGTATTACCGGTTTATGGGATCTCGAAAACGTCTCACCCATATTCAACGTCCCCGCGTGTGTTGTTTTCGGCGGGAAGAAAGAGAAACAGAAATTCCCGATAGCGGGCAAAATATTCAAGGGAACCGTTCCCCGAAAAAACGCGCAGTTACGTGAAGCGATGGAGAATCTCGAAACGAAGGATGCGAAGTATCACCTCGCACAGCAGGGAGAGCGGAGCTACTGGTCGGTTGATCCATATTTGAAGGTCACGGCAAAGAGTCCGTACATAACGAAATTCTTTCAGGGAGCGACCATCGTTCCCCGCTCGTGCTGGTTTGTTGAAATTAAACCGCAGGAACATCTTGGATTCACGCCAACGAAACCGTACGTTAAAACGGATGCCCGTGCCACGCAGCATGCAAAACAGGATTACAAGGATTTGATACTCGAAGGAAACATCGAGAGCGATTTTCTGTATGCAACGCTGTTATCCACCGATTTGCTTCCGTTCGGATATCTGGATCACAGAATGGTCGTCCTCCCGATACAACCGTCCAGCGACAATTTCAAAATCCTCAACGCCGCCGAAGCCCGGTTAAGCGGATTTCAGCATTTATCGGATTGGCTTGAGAAGTGTGAAAAAGAGTGGGAAATAAGAAGGAGAGAAAAAGCAGATAGAATGACCATTTACGAAAGACTTAATAGAGTAAGGGGATTAACTCAACAAAATTATAAAGCAAAGTATAAGGTCATCTATCCGACATCCGCAACCAATATATGCGGTGCAGTGATCGAAAATATGAAAATCACAAAAGAAGTTGGAGGGCAGCGGTTAAAGCTAAACAGTTTTATAGTTGAGTCAACTTTTTATTGTTATGATACAGACGATAAACAGGAAGCATATTATCTTTCAGCAATTTTAAATTCACATATTATTGATGAATTACTTAAGCCGATGCAGGCAAGAGGATTATGGGGTGCCCGGCATATTCACAAAAAAATCTGGGAGCTGCCGATTCCGGGTTTCCGTGAAGATAACGCCGACCACCGCAAACTTGCGGAACTCGGCATGCAGTGCACCGAAAAAGTAAAAGAAATAATCCCCACACTCGATACGCAAAACGTAACGCCCGGCAAGATCGGGAGGTTGCGGGGGAAGGTTAGGAAGTTGCTGGAGAGGGAGATTGGGGAGATTGATGGGGTTGTGGAGGGGTTGGTGGGGTGAGGGGGGTGAAATTAAGTATATAGTTCAAAGTATTTTTAGATATATGCGAATAAATAATGAATTTAGAACCTTGTATTCATTTATTTTACTATGAAACAAATCATAATATTTTTATTTTAATAAATTGTTGAATATTCATGTAAGATAGGAAACTTGTAATTGCGAACAGACTTATTTGACAAGCATTACACTCCCAACATAATTGCGCGTAAACTTATTTCATCGGTTCGCCATTTAAAGCCAACTTTAATAGCGGATTTAGCAGTTGGTAAAGGGGATCTTCTATTTGAAGCTGAACGATTGTGGCCAAATGCAAAATTCCTTGCCACAGACATAGATAGAGTCGCAATTAGACGGCTCCGTCGTATGAGAAAAAATTGGCAGTTAGGATGTTGTGATATTAGAAATCCTCGCTCTCGTGCTAATTGTACTGCCCTTCGTAATGCTTTTGGAGCTGCTTCTTTAATATTACTGAATCCCCCATTTAGTTGCCGTGGTGGAACTCGATTTCCGATTGAAACTTCAAATGGATCATTTTTTTCAAGTACAGCTATGTCATTTCTCTTAACAGCCATTAAATACCTTGAGAATAGTGGAACCATTGTGGCTATTATGCCTAATGGTTGTTTGTATAATCAAAAAGATTATCAGGCCTGGGAATATTTAAGATCTAAATTTACGGTATCGATTATTGGGAAATCATATTTAAAAGTGTTTCCTAATAACGCTGCAAATACAATAATTGTTAGGCTTTCCCCTTATAGAAAAATGGCAAAACGACGTAATAATTGTTTCATAAAAAGATCAAAAGTTAATAATAAAATCAATGTGTCAATTATAAGAGGATGTCAGCCACTGTATAAAGTAGTAAATAAAACATCTGGAACGATTCTTGTGCACTCAGTAGATTTGCAAAATCATCATGTTTATCTTAATGGCCGTTTTGGATTTAATACAAATCGTGTTGTTGAGGGACCTGCAATACTTATACCTCGGGTGGGAAAAATTAAAAAAGAGAAAATCGCTATATATTATGAGAATGATTCGATTGAAATATCAGACTGCGTCATTGCACTTAAAACTTCTACTATTGTTAACGCAAAATATTTGCATAAGAGGTTGATTGAAAATTTTAACATTCTTAACAGCCATTATGTAGGAACGGGGGCACCATTTATCACAATTAGTAGGTTAAAGAAAGTACTAAAAGCAATAGGAGTCTTAATAGAAAATGAGTAGAACTAATCGTATATTAGCGCAACAACTATCGGAGGATTTCATTTTATCCAAACTGCAATCTATGGTTGATATGCATTTGTGGCCAAGTCGTGAAAAATTGGACCCTCATGCCTGGTTAAAAATTTTTCAAGAATCGGAGATGCCATATGCAATTAACTTATTAAATATATTTATATATTACAACGAACCTATGACTGATGCATTGTTTCGTGCGGCAATTCAAAGCTTAAGTGCAAGTTTAACGCGATCAGCAACATCACTTGCAAGTGCAAAAGAGCAATGGAGAGCGTATTTTGGAAATATTATAGTGACATATGTTGAAGGTGAAAAACCTAATCCAACCGATAGTGGTAAATTGTTTGCTCGAAAAGCAAGACAAGTCTTGGGCATTAATGAAGAAAAGATTGTTGAACCTATGGAAGCACTTTCATTGGTTTTAAATAATCCGGCATCAACAATTCTTTTTGTTGATGATTTTGTTGGTAGTGGTAATCAGATGTATACTACGTGGGTGAGAAGATACGAACTTCAAAATGGGAATATTAATTCATTTTCAAATATTTCAAAATATGGAGGGGAGTATATTTATACTCCTCTTATCGCAACATCGTTTGGTATCGAAAATATAGAGAAAAGTTGTTTTAACCTTAAAATATTCCCTGTCTATATATTTGACACTAAATATAGCCTCATTTCAACAGAATCTATTTTATGGCCAGAAAAATTAAAGAAAAACGCAATAGATGTTTTGTACAAGGCTAGTAAACGTGCCGGAATAGTAGATAACTATAAATATGGATGGAAAGGTTTTAATAATTTAGCATTACCATTAGCGTTTTGGCACTCTGTTCCAGATGCTACATTACCATTATATTTTTGGGAGAGTGAACATTGGTATCCCCTTATTAGGAGGTCATGATTTTTTATGAACGAAGAACAAAAAGAAAGATTTAGGAAAAAATTTTCAGATTTATTCTCTGGATATAGAGCAGAATGGTTAGGCCCTGAGATTTTTAAACTATTCACAGAACCATCATATTTTCCACAACTAACTACATCCCATCCCTGTTTTATTATGGGAGGGCGGGGAACTGGTAAGACTACTGTGCTACGAAGTCTATCATATCAAGGGCAATCTGCTCTTCACGGATCTGATCCTAATTTTGGCCGCCACTGGCCATTTGTAGGTATGTATTATAGAATCAATACAAATCGTGTCCGGGCTTTTAGTGGTCCTGAATTAACGGAGAATACCTGGAGTAGATTATTTGCACATTATTTAAATTTAGAATTCACTGATTTGGTGTTGAAATTTTTAGATTGGTATAATGTTTATAATCCCGATGCAACGAAATTATCAGATGAACTATTTAAAAAGCTATCTGTGTCGTTGCATTTAAACAATGGAGAAGACCAAGTTGGCGTCATAAAAAAACTTGAATTATCTCGGCTTGAATTTGAAGCAACAATAAATAACATTGCAGATTCTACACATCCTCCATTATCAGTTCAAGGTGGACCTATTGATTTATTACTTTCCGCTGTTAAGGAATTACCGCAATTTATAGATACATCATTCTTCTTTCTAATAGATGAATATGAAAATCTTGATGATTATCAACAACGTGTTATGAACACACTTATAAAACATTGTGGTGAACTTTACTCTTTCAAGGTTAGTATACGCGAGCTTGGATTAACTCAACGATCTACACTAAATGAACATGAACAACTAGTACATCCTGCTGATTATAAACTAATAAATATAACAGATGAATTAGAAGGAAGGTTTGGAGATTTCGCATCAATGGTATGCGAAAGGCGGTTAGATTCAGTTCTTGAACAAGATCAGCATAGGCCTAAAATTGAAAAATATTTTCCTGAACTTTCCGCAGATGATGAAGCGTCAAAGCTGGGTGTTGCAGGAATTATAGAGCATCAAATTAAAAAATTGAGCAAAGATAATTCTTTTAAACAAAATGATCTAGAAAGGTTAAAACAATTTTCACCTCTTGAAATATATACACTCATGTGTCGCGCTAAAGCGGAAAATAAAACCATATTACAGAAATTTAGCGAAGCGAAAAAGGATATATCAAAGTGGAAAGAGCAGTATGATAATTATAAATATTCATATTTATTTTCAATAAGACGAAATAAAAGAGGCATTCGTAAATATTATACAGGTTGGCGCGTCTATACACAATTGGCTGCTTGCAATATTAGATATCTACTTGAACTTGTAGATCAAGCTATTATAAATCATTTAGACTCTGGAGAAGATCCTCTTAAACCTGTTAGCCCTGATATACAAACAAAAGCAGCTCAAATAACTGGACAAAAAAATCTGAGAGAGCTAGAAGGGTTATCTCTTAGTGGAGCTAAGCTGACTAGGCTTTTACTCAGTATTGGTCGTGTGTTTCAGGTTATGGCTGAAGATCCAGTTGGACATACGCCGGAAGTAAACCAGTTTCATCTTTCTACATATGTATACAGTCCTGATCTTCATAATAAAGTAACAAATCTCTTAAGAGAAGGAATTATGCACTTAGCTTTATTGCGTTATCCTGGAAGTAAACTTCAAGAACAAACTGACATTAGACAATTTGATTATGCAATACATCCAATATTTGCTCCCTTTTTTGGCTTTAGCCATCGGAGAAAAAGGAAAATTGAATTAAGTGATAATGATATTTGGAATCTTGTTGATAATCCATCTGAAACCATAAGGGGAATACTTAAAAGGCAAAATAGGTCATTTGAAGAAGAACTCCCCGAGCAGATGAAACTATTTGCGGAGTACTATGCATTACAAGATAGATGAACCAATATTTACATCATTAATTTCAGATGTATCAAATTTTCGACCGAAACAGAATAGTTTATATATTACTGGCATTTCAGTTGAAGAGAGAAGCGAACACACAAAGGAATGGGAATCAAAATGTTCACATGTAAACTTTGCCCGATTGATAAATGAAAATTCTTCAAGTGCAGTTTTTTCAATTAACAATAAAGATGTTACAATAAAACTACGTAGTAATAATGAAATTGAAAGATTTCTAGATGAAACTAAACATTCTAATATTTACTTGGATATAACTGGATTGCCACATCATATATGGGCACCATTTCTGCGTGTTCTTAGAAACAAAACACAACCGATTTATTGTGTATATGTAGAGCCAGGCGATTATCGGTTTAGTGAGAACCCAACAGAAACAACAATATTTGACCTTAGTGAGAAGATAGAAGGGATTGCTCCACTCCCAGGTTTTGTAACATTGTCAGCTATGGGAGATGAAGAATCCATATTTGTACCATTACTTGGATTTGAAGGTGCTCGATTCGCTTATATGTTGGAAACAGTTCAGCCAGATAGAACGCATATATTTCCAATAATTGGCGTTCCGGGTTTTCGAGCAGAGTATCCTTTCTATGCATATCAGGGTAATAGACTTCAATTAATGGAAACTAAGTCTTGGCAGAACATCCGATTTTCTCCTGCAAATTGTCCTTTTTCATTATACTATGTGCTTACGGAGATATCTTCTCACCACTCGGAGAGACAACTTCGTATAGCACCCATAGGGACAAAACCACATGCATTAGGGGCAGTATTATATTATTTAGATCATCCAAATGTTACAGAAATAATATATGATCATCCAGTTAGAAAGGAAAAGCGTACCTATGGAACTTCAAGAATCTGTATCTATGATTTATCATTATTACCACCAATTCGGCCAATGCGTGGTCGTGATATAATAGTATGAGTAAAAATTATAAACTCAAAGTTAAACTTGTTAAAAAATCTGCAAGATTACCAAAACAATCTCATAGCGGAGATATTGGATTCGATTTATATGCTGCGGAAGAAGTTACTATCAATCCAGGTTCTACAAAAGCTGTAGGGACAGGTATTGCCGTAGAATTACCACCTATGACAGAAGGACAGATTCGTCCACGGAGCGGTCTTGCATTAAATCATCAAATTACAGTTTTAAATTCGCCAGGTACTATAGATGAGGGATTTAGAGGTGAAGTTCGGGTAATTCTAATTAATCACGGGCAAAATCCATATAATGTGCAAATAGGAGCAAAAATTGCACAGTTAGTGGTTGCGCCTAGATTGCAGGTAGATATTATTGAAGTAGGTAAGCTTTCTGATACCACACGTGGTAATAGTGGGTTCGGTTCAACCGATGATGTATCGGTAACATAAATTAACAGAATAATGTCTTATTATTTGGATGAATTATTAAAACCGATGCAAGTACAGGGATTATGGAGTGCACGTCATGTATGTAATTAATATCTGGGAGTTCCCAATACCGGGATTCCGTGAAGATAACCCCGACCACCGTAAACTTGCAGTACTCGGTATGCATTGCACCGATAGAGTAAAAGAAATAATCCCCCTGCTCGATACGCAAAACGTAACGCTGGGTAAGATCGGGAGGTTGCGGGGGAGGGTGCGGAAGTTGCTGGAGGGGGAGATTGCGGAGATTGATGGGGTTGTGGAGGGGTTGGTGGTGTGAGGTATGGTATGGTATCTTCATAAACAATTTGGATGAATTGATATTTAGGAATGAATAAGATAATTATAAAAAAAGAATGACATGAAAATGATTAATACATCTGAACCACAGTACAATTGTTTTATATGTGGCCACAGGCGAACGAGTGAAATTCAATGGAAGAAAGAATATGAGGAGTTAATATATACTTATACATGCGATAATTGTCAATTCTCTGGAGAGATTGATATAAATACTGTAAGAGAATTGGATCAATTTTCTGATAATATACATATCCTATTTGGCTATTTAAGGGACCTAAAGGAAAATAATAGAGGAATTGGAAAATTGACTGTTGATAAGATAAAAGATATTGTTAAAAGTGCAGATATCTCAAGAAATGTATCACAAAAACTTGACAGGATATTATTATATATAGAAATGAAATCTGGATATCCAGGTCAACAAGTTACATTTGAGCCTCAAAAAGACTTTAGTGTCGCCTATGCTAAGAATGCTGAAGAATTTAATTATTTGATTAAACTACTTAGGGAGAATTTACTTATTGATGGGGCATTTACGAAGGACGTTATGGATGTAGAGCTTACATTAAGAGGGTGGAATGAGCTTGATCGTATAAGAAGGCAAAAGAGAGATTCAAAACAGGTTTTCGTCGCAATGTGGTTTAATGAAGATCTAAAAAATGCTTATGATAAAGGGATTTACAAAGCAATCATAGAATGTGGTTATAATCCGGTTCGAGTTGATCTGATCCAACATAATCAAAAGATTGACGATAGGATTATTGCCGAAATAAATAAAAGTGCATTATTGGTTGCTGACTTTTCCGGACATAGAGGTGGTGTGTATTTTGAAGCGGGGTATGCAATGGGGTTCGGTTTACCTGTTATATGGCTATGTAAAAAAGACGATATAGAGGCTGCACATTTTGATACTCGTCAATATAATCATATTGTGTGGGAGGATGAAAATGATTTGTATGAAAAGTTAAAGGCAAGGATAGAAGCTACGATCTTGAAATAATAAAGGATTAATGCATATGTTTACTGATGCTTTGTATTATCCATATATTCATATTCCAGATAACCTTTGGTTGAGAAGGGCCATTCTTTATTGGGATAAGATTTCACCTATTGTACCATATGATGTAGAAAGCCAAATTCCTGATAATCATGTTTCCAAACAACTTCGCGAGGAGGGAAGCCTGGAATTTATTAATCCCGAGGAAATACTCTATCATGATGAAGGGAGGGAATTATCCAACATGTTCCTTGACCTTATGAATTCTGACCTTATTAAGGAAAAGATACCTCCAGTTGGTGAGCGCGATTACACCCAACGTATTCATCGTGATAAGTTTAGTATGGGCATTCTCACTGAATTTGAAAAATTGAAACTGTATAACCAAGATAAAGGTAATCCTAGATGGTTGCTGTTTGAATTAAATGCTGCAACTATTTATATGGGTTTCCTTGCCTCCGCTATTGCGAGAAAGAAATCTATAGAACCAATTACCGATGATAAACTATATCATGATGGCTTCATGTTGTCTCAGATAAGCCCATCAAAAAATGTAACTTCTATTATTTCCCTCGTGTTCGATAACTTGTTACCCGTTCCTGTCGAGGAAATACCGGTAAAGGATCTCATTAGATTCAAACGAAAACACGAGCGAGAGCTTCTGGCATTTCGAAAAGTTATTAGAAATATTCTGATGTCAGTTTCAAATGTGACAGACGAAAATGAGATAAAGACACTTCTTGAAGGATATAAAGATAATTTGAAAGAAAGTATGTTAATAATCGATAAGAAACTCTCCGAAAACAAGATTAGAACCATATTTAATTTATTGGAAAGCTCTTTAAAGCTTTCAGTACCAGAGGCAGCCGTTGTTGCAGGTGCAGCATCTATTGCGGTTCCATTGGGTGCAATTGCTTTCGGCACAAACGCGGCTATAAAGATTGGTAAAGTGCTTTTTGAAGGACGTGTTGCAAAGCATTCAATATTAGAATCAAATCCTTATACATATCTTTACAGTGTGAGGAAGGAATTGATTTGAGAATTTAAAATTTTTGGAGTATTGTAGTTTAAGTGATGAATGAAAAGCGGGTCATTGAGATAATTTATTAAATTTGATTATGTTAATAATTTGTAAATGAAGCTAAAAGAGATAACACCCAATAAATTCTGGTGTGCAATTGCATACAGTTCGGGTCTATATGAAATAAAAGAAAAAGATAAGGTGATGCTCGACATATATACAAAAATAATCTTGGAGCTTACGATTCCGGGATTCCGTGAAGATAACGCCGACCACCGCATACTTGCAGAACTCGGCATGCAGTGCACCGAAAAAGTAAAAAAAATAATCCCCACTCTCGATACGCAAAACGTAACGCCGGGTAAGATCGGGAGACTGCGGGGGAAAGTGAGGAAGTTGCTGGAGGAGGAGATTGGGGAGATTGATGGGGTTGTGGAGGGGTTGGTGGGGTGAGATAGTAGTTTTTTTAAATGACTAAAATAAAATAGTCAACTGTATCATCAGTTGTTTTGTAGTAGGTATATATACCTACTACAAAATCGAATCAAATCATAACATTAAGCATAGCCGGTGCATCGCAGTATTAATCTTTTCTTTGTACTACAAATATAACAAGTCTCTCCCGAAAGTGGAAGGTGAATTGTATGTGTAGACCTGTACGATAGAAATATCCTGTCACTCTACAAAACCGTATCAAATTCAATTAATTATCGGTATTATGGCGGCCTGGGTTCACTTCACCAATCATCCCGTTTTTTTTCATCCGCAGTACCGGCACGCTCTTGGTTCCGGTTACTTTATTCTAAAAAGTTAATTTCTCGTATAAATCAAATTAATGTATATCATTCCCATTTTGAACCCTCATATATACCAAACCTTCCGTAACATTTGTTTCCATGTTTGTTTTTATGTTCATTGAGCTTATTGTTGTATCTCTTTCGAGTGAACTTCTTTCCGCACACGGTACATCTGAATATATATTTACGCGAAGGAGAACGATATCGAGTTTTCAGGGAGGAACGGGATCTCCTTCTTACACGGCTCGAGCTTTGAGGCGGAGCATATATTGCTCCGGTTGCTGTTAATTCTATAGTATATTTCGGTTTGAATGGTTTCTGCGTTAACTCAGCGCTCTCTATTTTATCCAACCTATACGCCCGATGCTCTCCATTGTTTACGCGTATTGAATGCAGCAGTACGTTGTTGTCTTTTGTACGACGGAGCGAATATGGTTCTATAAGCCGCTTCGTCCCTTTGTATCCCAACAAAACACATAACCTGTTAGCTCCGGCAAACCTGATTATTTCTAACGGACGATTAGGTATCCCCGGAATCCGAGGCCGTGGTATAGAATGATCGATGTACATTCTTTCGGATGTCGCACCACTAACCGGTTGGGGAATAGTATCTAACTCGGTTTCATGTTCTTCTTCCTCGACTATCCAAGGAAGTACAGTAGGTGTTCTCACTTCGGTTAGCCAATCGAAGACTTCAGGAAGAGCTTCCCAGAATTGAGTAAAAGGCGGAAGCGTCGGGAGTTGATGTGCAAGCATGTTATCCCATTCAGCTTCGAGTTCGGTTCTCCTCGCGTCCTGCTTCAATGATTCGATAGTGGGAAACGGAATATTCTTATATTTACATTTTTCATCCAAAACTTTTCGAATTGATTGAGGGTCGGGTATTAATTCGACATTTCTGTATAAATGAATTACATCGTATAAGTCACGTGGGCGTAAGCGTTCACTTAGCGCTCGTATTTTTTCGGCAAAAATTTCGGCGTATGCATATGTTGTGATTTCAGCAATCTCGTTGCAATCAGAATATGGACGATATACCGTTCGATTGTCCGGAGGTAGGACAACGGATTCATCGTTTGTTAGATCCAGTCTTATTTTTGGAAGATCTCCCCTTGGAGCAAGAGGTCCTCTGTAGGGAATACGACATTGAGCCGCGGGTTTCCCTCGAATCTCATACATTTCAAATATCCTGCTTTCTGCAGGACACTCAAGACCTGTTTGATCATAAATCCAGTCGGCAATTTCGTTAAATGCCGTTTCCATAGATGAACTATCGAAAACATCGGGTTTAATGATCGTGAAATCAAGGTCTTCGGAAAAGCGGTATGTTTCAAAAAAACATTTTTTCAAACAAGTACCGCCTTTGAAAATCCAGGTATCACGGAATCCGCTGTGTTGACCTATTCCTGCCAGCAGCCATCCAAGAACATAATCCTTCTCAACCACGTCCGGCCGCAGTGAATATTGTGTAGCAAGTTCTAATAACTCCTGCCGACTAATCATATGAATTCTCATCCCATTGTTTTGGAATGAAAAGACGCCATCGAGTTACGAGAGTATTGCAAGGGATTGCCGGATCGAGCTTTGCATTGCCGGTGGTCATTTTTTTACGTATTTCTTTGAGCAAATTGGTATCGGCGTCACCGCTCTGTTCAAGCATATATCCCAATCGTTTATAAATAGCTCCATTATTCATTCTTGCGCAGTAATCGAGAAGCAGACTGGAATCATAATCTTTTGATGAGAGATAAGTTTTGAGCATCTGGAATAACATTCTGCTACCACCTGCCAGAGCGGGATCGTTAAGCAAATCGACTATCGTCTTTGTCGGGTCGGAAAAACTTATCTTTGAATTGTCACGCCAGACAGTTTTTATCCCAAAGAAGCGGTACTCAGATATCGTCTTTATGAGGAACTCCGAAGACCGGATCTTTACACGCCGAATGTTTAGTTTACGTGTCGTGATTACCATTATCGTCCGGAATATCTGTTCTGTCAATCCCCATTGTTCTGCTGCAGTCCAACCGCCTAAATAAGAAGGATCAAACACACGAGATGCAACTATCAACGGGTCCTCGCTCACATCATCGGGGGATCGTGCTTCGGGAGGTACAGCCATATACGCATCCCGTCTTACACGAATAAGCCATCCCTGCTCTACCCATCGTGCCATCATTTTTGCAGTAGCAGTGTTCGACATACCGAGAATTCCGGCGGCTTCTTTTATCGTAAAAACGGGTTTTGTACCCCGTAAAACCTCAACTAGTCTTGCCCGTGTATCCCGTTCTATTCCGGCGATTTTTTTCATAGTATAGTTAATATATAGTATTTCTCTTCCAGTGCGAATTATATTGCACATAATATACTTATTTACCAGGTAAAAATCAAATGATTTTGATTATAATGTACATTATTTGTACAAACTAACTATCATCTTTGAGAAGATTAGTTAACTCATTATTAGATCGGGAATAATTACTAAAGCCAAAAGGGCCACCGCACATGACAAACACGACTCAACAAAAAGGCAACTGCACTTATTGCGGGGAAATAATTACAAAACGAAGCGTCGCGAAACATCTAACCGTTTGTAATGACAGAAATATTGTATTGAAGAAAGCTGAAGTAAAAAAGGCGGATCCTGAAACGCTGCTGCATCTCCGTGCGGAGGATGCATACCGTAAAGAATTCTGGTTCGATATCGAAATGCGGACGTCGGCTACGTTGAAGCAGCTTGATTCATATCTTCGTGCGATATGGCTGGAATGTTGCGGTCATATGAGCGAGTTCATGGCGGGTAGAGGCAGAACGTCGAG
>SL_3KL_010_SEDDRAFT_10002535_pt1 | contig 16713 bp, 11 predicted proteins | sample SodLakKL_010_SED_2_FD_10381 | JGI IMG/M metagenome (IMG submission 10381) | reverse complement strand
CATTGATCAGATGAATTGATTCCCGGATATAAATAAACTATTACTGATATAAGGGTTGTTTATGACAGGGAGGTACAGAGAGATCAAGTTCGGTATCTGAAATTCTTCAACATATTACTGAATCAAAGTCACAATCCCTATCCAGTGGCCTTCCCCAGGAGGTGAGATTGTCAAGGTTTCTTCAGTCTGACTGGTACCACCACCTCCCCACCAACTGGATTCGATATCGAGCCATTGTACCTGAACGAATCGTGCATTGCCTTCAAGAACAATTTCTGCTTCACCACCATCCGGAAAATAGACAGCATAGAGCCTTCCCGGATTGGCCATCATGAAGGCAGATCCCGGGGTCTGGGTAACAAACAAATCATTAGCTGGGCGAGAATTAAATATATCCATTTTTTCAGCAAACATAGCCGCACTCCTTATATGCGTCTGTGCTACTTTACTTAACCCGGTACCCCAATCCGGTCTGTGAAAACGTGCAGAGGACGAACCTCCCAATAAATTCCTCCAAAAACGTTCTATTCCATCTTGCGAAGTTCCCCAAAATTCAGCAGGAGAAATATAGTCAGATCCATACACTTTGATATTTGTAATCGGCTTAGGATTGTCTTTCAGATAATTCCGTATATATTGAATCCGCTCCCAGTGTAAGTCGCCTGTCTGAAAATTATTTTGTGAGATATCAACAAAAGTAAATACATCAGAATCCATCATACGAGCCACACTCTCATCGGTGACATTATGTGCATCTTGCATGTCCGTCAATTCAATTTGGATACCCCTCTCATCAGCTTTCGAAAGGATGTAACCTGCCCAATACTCTCCCCACTCATTCGGTTCACGAGTTTCATTGTTCATATTGTACATTACATGATTATACTCAAACGTATACGAAAGAATTTTGTCTACAAAAGCCTTCTGATAGGGCAAGACAACTTCATTATGATTTAGTTCCGGGACTGTGGCAAAAAACGGGTGTCCCGGATCGGTTACAGAATCATCATCTGGTAACCCGGACTCATCCGCTGTATAGTTAATATTGTTAGCCGGATTGTAAGGTTGCCGGATCCAACCGGCCTGATCACGTGTACGGTAAAAATCGTGCCTTTCCCAGATCGTTACCTCAACGATCATGTCCCTGGCCACCGTCTCAACAAGCATTTTTTCAAAATTTTCCCAGTAAGCATCATTCCATTTTGCCAAATCATAGATATTAATGAGTGAATCTTCAGTTGCTTCAACAGCCTCGAATGGCCATAAATCACGATGATCAGCGAAAATCTCTCTCGAAGCCATGGTATTACGTATATAGTTGCCACCAATAGACTTCAATAAATCAAGATGTTCAACTAAATCCGGTCTTTGAAAAATATTATGATAATCGGAACCTGCAATCAGCAGAATTGGCTTACCCTTATACTGCCAATAATATGGATTTTCGTTATATGGCTGAAGACGCTCATAGTCTGAAGTGGTCTGACCATTAATATCTTTGCAGAAACCACTAAGCAGTAAAAAACATAAAGTCCATAAAGTAAACGAAGTTAAATTGAAGTACAGAATCATTAAGGAGCAGTAATTTAAAAATTAATTTTATTGCCAGTTTAGGTTGATCCCCTCTTGATAAGCCTTTAAACGAGAATACTTTTCACTGCATTAATGTTCAAAATACTAATTACTCTTATCAAGCTTATTTAATAGTGATTCCCTGCTTCGACGAATATGCATTCGCATAACCTCTTCTGCTTTCTCTGCATTTCTTGCTTCCAGTGCTTTAATTATCTCCATATGCTCCGGAAGTGTCTCTTTAGGAGGTCTCAATAGTCCTCTCTGATAAGCAAGTACATGAACATTTCCCAACATTTCTACACGGGAAAGAATTGAGTTCCCACATTTCTCTTTAATTAAAAAATGGAATTTTTGATCCGCTTTCTCGTATTTATTCTCATTAATAATTCCATTATTATTCATAAATGGAGTAAAGCACTCTTTGATAGCGTTGATATCCGAATCTTTTGCGCTTTCAGCAACTAACCGGGCAGCCAATCCGTCAAGAACCTCACGGTAATCAAAGATATCAATCATCTCTTTTGTACTAATTTCCCGGACAAAATATCCCCGCCGCGGAACACTCTCAACCAAATATTCTGTTTCCAGCATTTGTAATGCTTTCAGCAAAGGCGTTCGGCTAACCCCTAATTCCTGAGCAACATCTTCCTGGATGATTTTTTGTCCGGCTTTAAGTTTGTGATCCAGAATTTGTGATTTAAGCTCATCATGAATCCATGAGGTTAAATCAATATGCCCTCTTTTATTCATCAAAAATCAATTAATTAAAAGTGAATGTAATATAATGAAGCAAATCATTTATTTCGGCCTACGCAATTCAAATCTTCGAATGTCTTGATAAGCCTTTTAACAAAACTATTTTCACCCTTTCGTAACCAAGCCATAGGATTGTAATAAGGTTTATTAGATACTTCTTTATTACCGTTTGAGCTGCCTATCTGAGACTGCAGATAATTTTCGTTTTGCAGATAGTAATCTCTAATCCCTGACCAGAAAGCCCATTGCAGATCGGTATTTATATTCATTTTTACAGTTCCATAAGCTATAGCTTCATGAATTTCTTCCTTAGTGCAACCTGAACCGCCATGAAATACAAAGTTTACAGGATTTCGTTTTGTATTATATTTTTCCTGAATGATATTTTGGGAATTTTCCAATATTTTTGGTTTAAGTCCAATATTGCCAGGATTATAAACACCATGTACATTTCCAAAAGATGCAGCAATGGTAAAATTTTTACTTATTGCTGTTAAGTGTTCATAAGCCGTTGCTACTTCATCGGGTTTTGTATATAAGCTTTCCGAATCTATACCCAAATGGTCCAACCCATCTTCAACGCCACCCGTTACACCCAGTTCTATTTCTAAATTCAGATTAAATTCTCTCATCTTTTTTAGATATGCACAACTCGTGCTGATATTTTCCATTAGAGGTTCTATCGAGAGATCAAGCATGTGCGAACTAAAAAGAGGTTCACCCGTCCGTTCAAAATATATTCTGTTTTCCTTCAACAGGCTGTCGACCCACGGTAAAACCTGCCGATTTGCATGGTCTGTATGCAAAATCACTGAAACACCGTAAAGATGCACAACCTGTCGAACATGGAGTGCTAATGAAACAGCCCCAGCAGTTGAGGTTTCCTGGTTTGTGTTTGGAAGTGATGATCCACCCAGAAATTGGGCGGCAACATTAGAAACCTGAATGATAACAGGTGATTCCACTTGTTTTGCGGCTTCGAGTGTTGCGTTAATGCTGTTGGTACCAATCACATTGACAGCAGGAATTGCAAAGTTATTTACTTTGGCATAATTAAATAATTCAGTAACCTCGTCACCAATAAGAACTCCGGGGCGAAAATTCATTAACAAACAGTATTATTTTAAATGAACACGTTGTAATTACCTTGCCCTCTCAAGAGGGATATTTGGTTTAATAAGTATACAAATAATGTAATTCTATTTTGAATACAAAATACAAAGCACGATACTTAGGTGTCATATATTTTAATGCTACTCATAAATGAAAGAATATAAAATTGCAGCTGTTCCCGGTGATGGTATAGGAAACGAAATTGTTCCTCCCGGGCTTCAGATACTACACAAATCAGCAGATAAATTTAACTTTAAGATCCAGGTTGACAAATTTGATTGGGGAGCCGGATATTATAAAAAACATGGCGATTTTATGCCGTCCGACGGATTAGATATCCTGAACGGATACGATGCTATTTATTTTGGAGCTGTAGGATTGCCGGATGTAGATGATACCCTGCCTGCCATGATGTACACTTTTAAAGTTCGAACACATTTCAAACAGTATATTAACCTGCGTCCGGTTAAACTACTTCCCGGCATTGAAAGTCCGCTGCGCAAGAAAGGAGAAGACGAAATTGATTTTGTAATAATTCGCGAAAACAATGAAGGGGAATTTGTTCAAAACGGAAAAATAATTCATCCGGATGAGCCTCATGGATTGGCTACTGATACCAGTGTTTTTACACGTAAAGGCATCGAACAAGTCACACATTATGCATTTAAACTTGCTCAGACACGCAAAAAACGGCTTACAAACGTCACAAAATCTAATACACTAATAAACAGCCTGGCTTATTGGGATCGGGTGATTGGTGAAGTAGCTGTGCAGTATCCTGATGTGGATTATAATAAAATGTATGTAGATAATGCATCTGCCAGCTTTGTATTAAGGCCAGAAATATTTGATGTTATTTTAACTACTAATATGATCGGCGACATTCTAAGTGACCTCGGCGGCGCAATTATGGGCAGTCTTGGATTAGGGCCAAGCGGTAACATCAACCCGGAAAAAGAATATCCCTCCATGTTTGAGCCCATACATGGCTCAGCACCGGATATTGCAGGACAGAATGTTGCAAATCCTATCGGCACCATATGGTCGGGGGCATTATTACTGGATCACCTGGGTGAAAAAGATGCTGCATCTGCTATTGTCAATAGTATAAAGAAAACCACAGCAGCAGGATTAAAAACCAGAGACCTTGGAGGAGATGCCACAACTGTTCAGGTAGCTGAAATGATTATGGAAAATATGGAAGAATAATGGTAACTGGCCGACTTGTAGACTTGACTCTTACTTACGATGATCGAATGGAAGGAGTATCATTTGAAGATACCAAAATATTAGAACGGGATGGCTGGAATGCACGAACGTTACATATCTATGGTCATTCTGGTACTCATATGGATGCACCTCTTCACTTTGGAATTAATGATCAAACCATAAATGATTTTACACCGGATGATTTTATCGGTAAAGCTCATATCCTTCGTCTGAATGTAAGTACAGACTCATACCTGATATCAGAATCTGATTTGGAACCCGTATTGAATCTCATTGCACCCGGTGATAGTCTCGTAATCCAAAGTGGGTGGTCTGCGCATATTCATAAAGAAAAATATAAAAAAGGACTACCAAGAATTTCCGAAGATGCAGCTCACTGTTTGGTTAATCACAAAATTAAAATGCTGGGTGTGGAATCTCCGTCAGTGGCAGATGTGGGCAATCTCGAAGAAGTAACAAATATCCACCGAATATTGATGGACGGCAATGTCATAATTATTGAAGGGCTAACAAATCTGGATCAACTACAAAAGAGTACATTTACCCTTTTGGCCTTCCCGCTTAAAATAAAGGATGGTGACGGTGCACCTGCACGCGTCATTGCTATCGAATAAGCTAAATGATATGGATCGAAATAAAGAAATTAATGAATGGCTAAATAACAGTTCTGAACAACGGTTACTGGAAGAGATACGGGAGATAAACCGAATGCATGGTCATACCTTCGTGGTTCTGGATGATGATCCAACCGGAACACAAACCATGCACGATGTGCCGGTTGTCACTACATGGAGTATCGAACCACTCACAGATCTCTTTAATGAGAAATGTCCTGTCTTTTATATTCTCACCAATTCAAGAAGCCTGAGTCCGAAAGAAGCCGGCAACCTTGTTAAAAAGATAACCCGAAACCTTGAGGTGGCATCTGACAATACTAACAGGAATTACAAGTTAATTTTAAGGAGCGACTCAACGCTTCGCGGCCATCACCCTGAGGAGATGGATGCTGTTCTTGATGTTTGGACTGAGGAGCCTGACCTTAAAATCGTCCACCCTGCTTTTATCGAAGGAGAAAGATATACATTCAGGAGAGTTCATTATGCAAAAGAGGGCAACCGGTATATTCCATGCGGAGAAACTCAATTTGCCCGGGATCCTTCATTCGGTTACAATTCGTCAAATCTTTATGACTGGATAATCGAAAAAACAAACGGACAAGTCTCGTCTGAGCAAATCACAAGTTTTACCGTAGACGCTCTGCGTGAAGAATCCCTTGACGAGTTAACCCATCGGATAAGGGAAATCGACAAAGGGAACTATCTGATTTCTGATGCACTTGCATATTCTGATATCGATACATTTTGTTTGGCACTGCTAAAAAGTCAACGATCTTTTATTGCAAGGACCGGTGCTTCTTTTGTTGCATCGATTTGTGGAATAGAGCCACGTGAATTACTCGATTACAGTGAACTAAAATACCAGTCTGAAAATGGCGGATTGATAATTGCAGGTTCCTTTGTTGAAAAGACAACCCGGCAGATAAACTCCCTGATCGCGAAAACGGATATCGTAGGAAAGGTTCTGGATGTAAGAAAGCTTCTTCAACTGCCAGATACCAAGGATTATTTGCAACAGTTAGCAGATTCGCTTCAGACACATCTTATAAATAAAGAAGATGTTTTGGTTTATACAAGTCGTGAGATTGTAACGGCAGGCGAGATAGCAGACAATCTCGACATCGGGAAAAAAATTTCTACATTTATCTCCGACCTGGTAGGTACACTGTCAGTTACCCCCTCATTCCTGATCGCCAAAGGTGGCATTACTTCCAGTGATATTGCAACTAAATCACTGGCAGTAAAAAGAGCCCGCATAATGGGACAAATACTTCCCGGCATACCGGTCTGGGAATTGGGCAAAGAGAGCAAATACCCTGGAATGCCCTATATAATATTTCCGGGAAATGTAGGTGATGATAAAGCGCTGTTGACTGCTTATAAACGAATAAAAGGTATAAAATGAAGATACTTATTTTGTCCATACTTTATAGATCCGGACACTACTTAAAAACCTGTTTATATAAATTGCCATGAGCAAATTGAAAGGTGTGGGTATCGGAGCTGGATATTTTAGCGATTACCATTATGAGGCCTGGAATCGAATGGATGATGTAGAGATCATAGCCATTTGTGATCTGGATAAAGTAAAAGCACAAAAAGCAGCAAATAAGTGGAATGTACCAGCAGTCTATACTGATCCTGAAGAAATGCTACAGAAGGTAAAACCGGATTTTGTGGATATCATCACTCCGCCTGCTACTCATATTCAATTGGTTCAAGCTGCTGCAGACCTGGGCATACCTGTCATCTGCCAAAAACCACTCGCAACCACCTATGAAGAAGCTTTATCTATTGTTGAGTATGTTAACAAAAGACAAGTTCGATTTATGGTACATGAAAACTTTCGTTTTCAGCCCTGGTACCGACAAATTAAAAAAATGATTGACGCAGGTGATATCGGAAAATCCTTACATACTCTTTATTTCAGAATGCGCACCGGGGATGGCTGGGCGAAAGATGCCTATATTGATCGTCAACCTTATTTCAGGAAGATGCCTAAACTGCTTATTTATGAAACGGGCATCCATTTCATCGATACATATCGCTTTTTAGCCGGTGAGGTTAAGTCGGTCTATGCTCAGCTTAGGAAATTAAATAAAGTAATTGAAGGGGAAGATGCCGGTATTGTCCATTACAATTTCACATCGGGTGCCATAGGGCTTTATGACGGAAACAGATACAATGAAAGCACCTACTCAAATAACAGGTATACCTTTGGTGAATTTATTATTGAGGGAAGTAATGGTACTCTCCGGTTGGATGGGAAAGGAAATTTAACACTTCAGAATCTGGGCAAAAAAATTCGACCTATTGACTATAAACATGAACAACGGAGATTTGCCGGCGACTGTGTCTATTTTACACAAAAGCACTTCATAAATGGACTGCTTAATGATTTGCCTTTTGAAACAAGCGGCCCGGATTACCTGCGTAATCTGGTGGTTCAGGATGCTATCTATGAATCAGCTCAAATGAACATGGTGGTGCAGGTTGTATACCCGGATAAAAATCATTGAACCTTCGCTGTAATTCCGATACAATGGCCTGTGCTGTTAATTCGTCTCTCCCCCTCTTCCCAATCTGTCTGTATGACTGGCTGAAATTGAAATTTTAAATCGAAAGTGATAAACAGTGGCTTCAGGGTCAGTCCGTTACGATCAGCCGGCCCTGCATCGTCGTCCAGTGCATGGCATATGTACATATGAATGGGTATTCACCGGGTGGGGGAACTGTGAAGGTGACTTCGACGACCTCACCGGGATCAGCCAGGTCCGTATATGCGATCATGCGTTCCTCGTATTCCTCACCGACAGGAATCCACTGGTTCGTGAAAGCCGCCTGGAGGGAGGCCTCACCGATGACCGGGATATCCTCCTCCGTTTTTACCAGAATAATGTTGTGAATCATATCCCCTACGTTATTATACCGGATCGTCAACGTCTCTCCCGCGGTAGCCCTTATCACATCGGGTTCGAAAGTCAGCTGGGTGCCTCGGGACCGTACCTCCACGACTCGTCCTATAACCTCCTCTTGAATAGCTGCTTCGTTGGTTGTTTCAGCTTGCTCCGCCTGATCCTGAACGACGCTTGAAGTCTCGGCCTTCGTACCATACTGAGTGTGACCTGTATGGGCATCACCAGGCACGTGATGGATCGTCTTGTGAATCAGTTGATCCAACTGAACTCCATCTGCAGCGGTAATGTCGTAATCAATTTGCAGGATCATTCCCATCGAAGCTTCCAGCTGATTAGGCAAATCTTCAAGGATCGGCACAGGCGGAATCGAACCCGAACTGAGATCCGGTATTTCGAGAAACACGGTTCGCCTATCATCGGAGAGCTCTACAGACCGGACTTGAACGTTGTCGGGACCCGCCTCACCGAGATTGTCCAACGAGTAGAGCAGTCTGGAGCCGTACTGAGAATTCCATGGATACGTCCACTTGGAGAGATTGTAGTTTTCCGGATTCGTGGCCGACGCACGGTCAAGAGGTTCACCGAATCTGAGTTCAATACCTCCTTCTCGTGTATTCAGTGCCACCGGCAGATGCAGTTGTTCTCCCGTATATCTCACGCGATGTACAGAACCCCATTCGCCACCGTGTGATGCAGAAGACCAGTTTGTCATGCCGACAACATAGAGGTGCCCATCTGTATGAAACCGCATATGCTGAAGTCCGGATTCGAACCTTAGCGGAAGAACCATGTGCCCGCCCTGTGGTTGTCCATCCAACTCTTCCATCAGAACCAGAGAGAGGGTACCGCGGCCGTAGGACGTAAGAAGCATATGGCCCTGCAGCTCTTCCGGCCACGCAGGGTTATCGATGATTCGCGGCTGAGATGGCGAGTTGTCCGACCCGGGACCACCGTGCGGCGTCCAGATCAGCGGCCTCACCCACTGCTCGTCAGTGGGTGCCCAGCCATCGACGTAGTTGGCCCGGTGTGCTGAAGGAACGAATCCGTGGAATTCTTCCTCTACGATGCGCGTCACCTTGCTGGTGGGTACCCAGTTGCCCTCGTTATCTGAGTAATAAATCTCATCATCGGGACCGATACTCAATCCATTCGGATTTCTCAGCCCGGTGGCGATGATCTCGAGGTCTTCACCATCCGGAGAAAGCCGAAAGGCAACACCATGATGCGGCGTTATTTCAGCGGCGTTAGTCAGATCTGCGGCATTACCCGGAGGCCATGGTGTGGATTTGGCCCAAATAAAGCGGCCCTGCGAATCCACTTCGAGGTTCATGTTGAAGGCATGGTAGTTCGTGGCAGCCATGACCATGTTGTTGAAGTTCTCGTAATAATCCGCCTGTCCGTTTCCATTCAGATCGTGTAGGCGCGTAATCTGGTCCCGGCCGTTTACATAGATCTGGTCATCAACCACCACGAGGCCGAGGGGCTGGTTCAGCCCTGTTGCGAAACGCTGCCAACGCAATGTCGACAGGTTCTCCCGGATTCCATCCAACAGCCAGATATCCCCGCTCAATGATGCAATCAATGCACGCCCGTCAGAGAGAAAGTCGATTGCAGAAATCCGCAGGTGTGAGTTCCATGGATTATCTCTTGGGAGAACAAGCTCATCCACAGTGAACGGTCCGTATTCACTGGTCCCCATCCGGGCCTGCGTCTCGACGACGTCGTAATTCACGGGTCCCGGTTCCAGCAGCGATGAAAGATCCAGAGAGCCGATATCCGTCTCGAGATAATTTGCCATGTATTCGGCACCGGTACCTGACTGAAGCGGCCCGATAGCAAGCTGAAAGTGAAGATCGCTGTTCAGTTCGGGCAGAGTCAGGGACAGGTGCCCGTTCTCAAGATTCCATTCTATGCCTTCCGGCAGGCCCCGGAATCCGATGTGGCGCACATCTCCACCGGAATGAACGGTCACATATCCGGCTTTTGAAGCGATCATCTCCTGTTCGAGGTTGGCCGACTGGCCGAACGGCGCGGGTACGACCAGCAACGTCAAACTCTCTTCCGTTGAACTCACATTGATAGTCCGGGTGAAGATGGGCTCACCTTGTACCCGTTCAAACCCGAATTTTTCGTAGATCTCTGCATCGGAGACCGTGAAAGAGAATATTATATCGTCTCCGTGAACATGAAACCCCTCGTAGCGATGATCACCTCCTATCGGACCATAGCGCTGGGCATTCTTGGTCGATGTGCCCACCCGGGGATCACGCAGATCTGTCGACGTATTCCAGCCTGCCTTCTCACTGTTCAGGAAATGCAGGTGCCCGTCCGGTGTGGGCCACTGCTCGAGCCCGTCCCGTGCAGGAAGCCAATGAAGCATTCCTCCCGTCCATGCACCTGCAACACGCAACAAATCGGTGTCAAACACCATCGTCGCCTCGAGTCCTGCTTTCACGGTAATCCCCTTGTAAACGAAAATTCCTCTCGGACTCCAGGGGTCGGCAGCTATCGTGCTCGAAATAAACGATCCATGGTCCATTGGGTTCATGTTGTTGGCGCCTGCAAATTGAGCGTGTACGGAAATCGTCGCAGCCAATGAAGTAAATGCCAGAAGGATCATTAAGATGCCAGTCTTAGCCTTTTGAGTAGATAATCCAATTTTCAAAATATGCATTTTCTTGAAGCTTATGGGGTTAAATTTTCAATAAACAGGATGAAATTGTTTCCATCGAGAGCATTCTTTGAACCAGGAGACCACGGTTTTCCGATAATGTCCATCCGGCCATTTCCTGTAATGTCGGCACAGACCATTTCATGGCCGGCTCCGAGGTTGACATCGGAGATCACATGTTCGGTAAACGTGACCGAGCCGTCAAACGAGGTAGCCAGGTTCTCCCAGAGAAGTCCAAAAGGTCGATCATTTGGCACCGGACGCCTTGCACGATCCCAATCCTGTTCAATCGTTGCGATATCAGCACGCCCGTTACCGGTAAAATCTCCTACACACATACCGTGGATCCCACCAAGAACCCGGCCGTAATATTGCCACTCACCGTCAGCATCCCTTTCAAGGGCTCCTCCGGCAATGATATGTCGGTTCCACCGGATGTTTCCATCAAGGCCCATACCTAAATTTTCCAGCCACCAGATGCGACCGCCCACATATTCAGCATCGGCTACTACAATATCGTTACGACCATTTCCGTTGATGTCTTCAACCCAGGTTTGTGTTCCATGGACAAAACCTGCTGCCCCGGGTATGCCTTCCAGACTGCCAACAGGAAGGGACTGGATTGCCGGGAGGTTATGACCGACCCATTGGATGGGACCAGCTCCGCCAGGTCGTGGGATATTTTGAAACCACATGTGACCGACGGCAATATCAGTACGTCCGTCACCTGTGATGTCGCCTGCCCCCGATGGTGCGAGGCCGGTGTGCGTGGTTGGTATGGAGATGATCCTGTTAACCCACTCCTCGGTCGGATCTTCAGGTATCTGAAACCATCGAAGGCCGCCATTTGCACCATCCTGGTAATAGATCATTTCCAAACGCCCGTCACCAGTCAGATCTGCCAGCGTTTGGTCGTGCGGACCCGATAACCCTTCGACTATGCTGAATGCCTCCCACTGCCATCCATTCTCCTGATCTTCCGGATTCGGCCAAAGGAAATCACCGTTTTCAAAACCAGGATTCAATACCCATTGAGTACCGGTAATAACATCACAGAGGCCATTACCGGTAATATCCAATGCCACAGCACCAACGTCTGTAGGCCCCCGGTCTTCACGAAACTGATAACGGATCCAAGTACCATCGCTTTGACGTTTGAAGATAAATCTGCCTCCTGAACCGCCTACCATATACTCGAGCTCACCATCGCCTGTAAAATCACAAAGATAGGTCTGGGAAGTGGCTCCTCTCGGGAAATCAGGATCGATGAGCCAGGAACGAAACCGGACCGGACTGGCATTGGCAACCGGATATAAAGGTTTATACTGCTCAACGGGAAAGGTCCCCAGGTCGGTAGGCGTGAAATGAACCATACGTTCTCCTTGCTGAGCAATGGTTGCCTCCGGCATAATAGCCGAAAAAAAACCGGTGCCGAAAATACATACTATTAAAAAGAGACTGGTTCTAAATCTTTGAAAGTTAATCATATTTCATTCTCAGTGGTTTTGGTATTGTTTATATAGTTTTTCCATTATTAAAGGGTGTCCAAAGTCTGAATTGATCGTTAACAGATAAGACATAATTATTACATATGATTATATAATTTATTGATTAAGCATTGTTAAACAGAACTTTATCCGGATTCATAAACAGCCACATCACAATTGCAGTTACAGAAAGTGCAGCACAAGTATAAAAGAACGGAATATGGCTTCCTGTTGCAGCAAATAAATAAGGATAAGTGATGATTGTTACGAAAGCACCAAGGTTTCCTGCCATATTCATTGTACCTGAGATCACTCCTGCCCTTTCTTTTGCAATATCTATGCAGAATGACCAAGATGGGCTTAGGGTCATGTCGGCTCCAAATATCGCAACAGACATAAAAATAACTGCAACGACGGGACTTTCAACAACGGTCACCATCACCATTCCAATTGCAGCCAGAAAAAAACCGATCATTGCCGGTACTCGTCTGGAAATTTTTAAGCTTTGTTTCTTTTTAAAAATAATATCCACCAACCAACCTGAAAACCAGTTCCCTACAGCACCAGCCAACAATGGAAACATGGAATAAAATCCGGCTTGAACTATATCCACCTGAAATCTGTCAGTTATATAGGGAAGCATCCATGTAAGAGTAAAATAAAAAGTAAAATTACTGGCTATATACTGACCCATTGCCAGCCACATATTACCAGACTTGACTAATTTTGGAAATGAAAACGGTGGAAGTATACCAACAGTTGGTTGCTGTCTTGTTTCTACAATATAATTTGCTTCCTCTTCACTTACCCAACTGGTCTCTTCAGGAGTATCCCGAAAAACTAAATACCAAAATATGGCATATAGTACACCTATTGCACCAATAACTACAAATGAGAGTCGCCATCCAATATGTGAAATCATTAATGCAACCAAAGGTAAAGTAAAAGCCGCTCCGATTCTCGAACCTGAAAAATTGATCCCCTGAACAATGCCTCTTTCATTTAAAGGAAACCAATTATATACGACTTTTGACAAAGCCGGAAATGCACCTGCCTCCCCGGCACCAAAAATAAAACGAATAACAAGTAATGACGTATAGTTCCAGGTTGCAGCAGTTAATTTTGTGCAAATCGACCAGAAAATGATAATAAAAGTTAAAACAGACCTTGGCCCTTTTTTGTCAGCCCATGCACCCGTAGGTGCCTGAAATAAAGCATATCCAAGAGTGAACATTGCCATAACCCAACCAAACTGAATATCAGTAAGACCCAGATCATGCACAATTGAATCTCTGCCTGCTGATATAGCTGCTCTATCTATGTAAAGGTTTACCGTATGTAGAAAGGTTAAAAAAACCAAAAATGCCCTGGCAGGAAGAGGTATAGTAACATTTCTTAAGAAAGGAATTTTCATTTTGTGCATACAAGGAACAGTAAATTATTGAAATTTTTAATAATCTAATCCCATATTATTCAGTGAATCATTCGAAATGTACACTCCCCATCCTATTCGGGTATTTTTTGATCATCAAGCTTTAAGTACTATCAAACCAATTCCAGGTGGTTTCAACCGATCCGAATTCATCCAGAAATCAATTGAATTTAGTGCAATTTTAATATGGTAATTTGAAATGGTTGAATTTAATACCGTCCGCCATACGGCCACCATGGATTCCTGTGATAAGGAGATTCCACAATGATCTCCTCTCCGTTATTATTGAGGTATTTCACACGTGCCTTAACCCAATGTTCGCCGTCGGGCATTTCATCGAGTTGAAACTCAAAGGGGGCATTTTCTGCTGTTGCTATTACATTGTTGTTCATAATAATTTCGATTTGTTCAATCGTTAGATCTGCACGTTGATTCTCAATTCGTACTGTTCCCTCACCGATCACATCCGATCGATCCAGATAAACCGATGGTGCTCCGGGGCTTCCTGTTATCTCGGCAAGAAGATTAAAAAAGTCACGTTTTCGATCGGAACTGATTTGCCAATTCACGGGCACGCTTTGATACCCAAGATTATAATCGAGATTCTCTTCCGGCAGCCGAAAATCGAAGTAACCCCAAGAAGCATAATTCTTAACACTGGCGACAAGATTATTACCGTCATCACTCCAGCCTTGTGCTTCGACCCGCCAGGGTTGATCATCTTCATTATTGACAATCGGCATGGGAGTGTATACATCCATTGCCCTGACTTCCTCAATCATCTCAACCATTCTCTCGGGATTCTGTACCCCATTTCCATGCAGAAAAACAAAATCGGAGGATGCAACAATATTAGCTGGTGGTACACTATTTCCACCCAGTGAAGTACTTACATAAAGAGATCGCCCGTCAACTTCAATATTTCTTGCTAAATCAATGAGCTCATGAACCCGATGACACTGGAGAATTTCGTGATCATCATAGCGCACATTACACTCGTTGTTAATCTCTATAATGACATTGGTGTAACCTTTTTCAAGAATCCATTCTGTCGCATTTTCTACAGCCCGGATAACTGCTTGTTCATCATTCAAGTTCCCATCCTGTCCGAAGTAGAAGTATCCGAGTATTACAACCATTCCCAGTTCATCCGAACGGTTAATAATCCTTTCGAGCCGGTTCATAAAACCATCCCTCAGTGAACCGTCGGGGGCAAAAGCGGAATTATCCCACCTTTGCTGACCACAATATCCGTAAGGACACCCCCCCTGAAGATTAAGAGTGTAACCCAGCAGTCCGTGTTCACGCCACAAAGCCAATGCATTAACAAATTCCTGCGTATTGCGGTCGGGATCCCATTGTTTTGTATCAGGATAGATCCATTGACCTCTCGTTTCCGGATTCAGATCGTCAAAGACTCCCTGAACCAGACGGGCATTCATCAAGAGTCCTTCCACCGGGTAATCTCCGCCATATGAGGTCGTCCAAACCTGCCCTTCATATGTAGGTGATCCATTGATATGGAATTGCTCTCCAACTATAGAAACTTCAGTATGGCGCTCATTGACCCCCTCTGCCTCCGGTTCACAAGCGGCAAAAATCAGGAAAAAAGAACCTGCAAAAATTAACACATTCGTAATCAATACTTTAATGAATATTTGATTAATCATAGTAATTCGTGGTTAATAGATAGTGAAATTATAATATTCGAGTGTGGAAGTCATCAACTTCCAGATCATTATGGACCGGTTAATATCCGAAATAATACTCAACACCCCTGCCACCAGCCATCATGTGATCCCGTAATGCATATTTTCGAATCTTCAAATGACTACATTTTTAGCGTTTAGAATTTTTGTGATATTCCATTTTGATTAATCAAACTATTTTACATAAATCATAAATAAGCGCTTTCATGATTGGATAAATACAAGCCAACACCTAATCTTCCCGATGGCTTCAGATTTAAGTATAAGCTCCTGTAATTGATATCACTTCCTTCACAATCCTTATATCGAAATATCTCTATATCCCGCAGATTATTTGCTAATGAATAAGAGTGACTGAATACCAAATTTTTTAAGTAAGCAGTCTTGATACTTGCAAATCTCAGATCACAGATTCACCGAAAACTCAGATTCATATTTGAATAACCTCACATTATCAATTTGGCTCATATGAGCTGTCCTTAGTTTGAATATCGTATTTTGTATTTTGTATTCAAAATTTAATTTTTGAATTTTTACCCTTATAGACAAGTAACTAAAGAGCTATTATTTTTGTCTTTTTTTTAAATTAAAATCATCGATTTTAAAAAATCTTTATAGAACCACTCAGCTAACCGAGGATCTACTTCGTGTGGGGAATTGTGCGTTTTTTTCTGAAGATCGCACCGAATCTGGAGTTGAAGAATTTTTTTAGGTTGTGGCTATCACCAGCAAGGTGGTCCCGAACAGTCTCATTGCAGCTAAAGCGATTGTTACTCGCCGGTGAATTTTATCTCCCCTGGTGATCAACATCAATTAATTTTTCTTCTGTCGAGTTGCCTATTTTAATTTTTTATGGCTCTTATGAAACAGAATGAAATGGAATTTGATCTTGCCTTGGTTTGGATCTCTGTATTGATTATGCAGTGATGAATGGTTGTGCCATCAAATCTGATAGTGAACCGGGCAAAGGGAGTACCTTTACATTTACTCTGCCCTACCATCCCTCAATAAATCAAATTACCATTTTCGTTTCCCATCGGGGATTAAATATATGTTTCCAATTCTGATATCTTTATAGGCCGGCCTGATTTAGCCGACAAGTCAGCTGCAAATGCCACTTTGTGTGAATAAAATGCAGTTTTAAAATCTGTTAGCGGCATCGGTTTGTTTATCCCGATACTTTCCACAAATGACTGAAACTGGGG
>SL_3KL_010_SEDDRAFT_10002534_pt1 | contig 16715 bp, 12 predicted proteins | sample SodLakKL_010_SED_2_FD_10381 | JGI IMG/M metagenome (IMG submission 10381) | reverse complement strand
CCGTAAGGAAAAAATATGTGGAAATGAAGGGTTTTCTCAAGGAGATGACCTTCCTGGAGGTGCACTCCAGGATCGTGCCCTACATATCTCCGGAAGAGTACGGTAAGATCGGCAAGAAATCAAAAAAGGGAAGTGATGTTTTTTTCAATACCGAACAGATTGGCAAGTTGAAATTCAGCGGTAAATACGGGCCCGACCTGTTNCAGGAGATAGCCAATTACGCNCTTGTGGCCGGTGTGATTGCCGACGACCATTCNTTCGATATCATNCATGCNCACGACTGGCTNACATACCCGGCGGGAATTGCTGCCAGGANCNTTTCNGGNAANCCNCTGGTGATACATGTGCATGCNACCGATTTTGACCGNAGCGGGGGCAGTGTGAATCCGGGAGTTTTTGAGATTGAAAAGNGGGGGATGGAGGCTGCNGATATGATCATAGCGGTGAGNAACCTTACCAGGACTACAGTAATCGATAAATACGGGATAGACCCTTCTAAGGTTGTTACCGTNTACAATGCNGTTGAGCCGCTTGAGACTAGCGACCGGCCTGAATTCAGAAAACCGGGCAGGGATAAGATAGTGACCTTTCTCGGAAGGATAACCATGCAGAAAGGCCCTGAATATTTTATTGAAGCTGCCTACAAGGTGCTTAAAAAATCACCGGGTATAAGGTTTGTCATGGCAGGCAGCGGCGACATGTTTCCCAGGATGATAAGGCGTGCAGCCAGCCTGGGAATAACCGACAGGTTTCACTTTACCGGCTTTTTGAAAGGTCAGGATGTGAACCAGATGTTCGGAATAAGCGACCTTTATGTGATGCCTTCGGTTTCAGAGCCTTTTGGTATATCACCACTTGAAGCCATGCAGTCGAACGTACCTGTGATAATTTCACGCCAGTCGGGTGTTTCGGAAATACTTAAGCATGCCATCAAGGTTGATTTCTGGGATATTGATGCTATGGCCGATGCCATATACGGAATCCTTCATTATGAGGCACTTTCTGAAATGTTCAAGAAATATGGAAAGAAGGAGGTGGATAACCTTAAATGGGAGAATTCGGCAAAACATGTCAAAGAGGTATATGATATGGTGTTAAACCGGTGACCGGGATAATGTGTACCCGTGTCACTATCAAACGACAAAAGAGAGGCATCGGGCATCTGCCCGTCGACATAATGAAAGCCAGTTACTGATCATATATTTGATAACCCGTTCAATAGAATTTTAAACTGCTAATCAGAATCCGTAATGAAGACCATTTGCTTATATTTCCAGGTGCACCAGCCTTTCCGGTTCAGAAGATACCGGTTTTTTGACATTGGAGAATCGCATTATTACTATGATGACTATTCCAATGAGTCGATAATGAAAAAGGTTGCAGGCAAGTGCTACCTGCCGGCCAACCAGGTAATGCTGGATCTTATTGAGAAATACGGCGGGCGGTTCAGAATATCCTATTCCATTTCGGGTGTTGCACTCGACCAGTTCGAGCTATATGCCCCGGAGGTGCTGGAGAGCTTCAAAAAGCTTGCAGCCACTGGACAGGTGGAGTTTCTGGCGGAGACCTACTCGCATTCGCTGGTGTCAATGACCGATCCTGAGGAGTTCCGGTTACAGGTAGAAGAACACAGCAGCAGGATTGAGTTGCTGTTCGGGGTTAGGCCCAAAGTGTTCCGGAATACAGAGCTGGTCTATTCGGATGATATAGGTGCCATGGTGGCAGATATGGGTTATGAGGCTATGCTTACCGAGGGTGCAAAGCACGTTCTTGGATGGAAGAGCCCCAATTACCTTTATTACAATTCGGTAAATCCGCGGTTGAAAGTCCTTCTCAAAAATTACAAGCTCAGCGACGATATCGCCTTCCGTTTTTCAAACCGCAGTTGGAACGAGTGGCCGCTGACGGCCGGCAAATTTGCAGGGTGGCTCAGAGAACTGGACAAAAAGGAGGAGGTTATAAATCTCTTTATGGATTATGAGACCTTTGGCGAGCATCAGTGGGCCGAAACCGGGATATTTGATTTTCTGAAAGCCCTTCCGGGAAAAATTTTCAGGCATAAGGAGTTTGTTTTTGCAACACCTTCGGAGGTGGCCGCCTCACTACAGCCCGTTGCCCCCATACATGTGCCGTACCCCATATCATGGGCCGATGAGGAGCGCGATCTGTCTGCCTGGCTGGGAAACGACATGCAGAATGATGCATTCAAAAAGCTCTACGCGCTGAGGGAACTGGTGAAAAAGACAGATGATCCGAAAATATTGACAGACTGGCGCTACCTGCAGACCAGCGACCATTTCTACTATATGTCGACCAAATTCTTTTCCGACGGTGAAGTGCACAAATATTTCAATCCTTATGAATCGCCCTATGATGCCTTTATAAATTATATGAATGTGCTGAGTGATTTTACAAACCGCATAAACGACCTGGTAGGAAGCACCGAGATGGAGTCGGCACAGCTCAGGAAGATCATAAAGGAGAAGGATGGACAGCTTGAAGCCCTTATGGCCGAGATCAATGAACTCAGAGAGAAGAGGCAGACGGTAGTGGCTCCCTTAGTCGAGAATGATGAGGAGACCGAACCGCTGCCTGCAAAAGGGGCGGGCAGGAAAGCAGCACGAACAGCTTCTGCCGCAAAGTCGAAGGTAAAAACTTCTGCGAAAGCGAAAGAGAAAGTGGCCGTAACAGGCAAAAAGACTTCTGCGAAAGCGAAAGAGAAAGTGGCCGCAACAAAGACAACTGCCGGAAAAGCGAAAAAGACTGTCGCCGCAAGAGGCAGAAAAAAATCCACCTGAAAAAATTGATTGTTGAGATCACCGGAGAATTGCCTTGTGGATGCAGCACTGCAGCTCCACCGTAAATTAACAATTTATGCAAGTTATAAACCGGCAGATAATATTTCCCGGCAAGTGAAGTTCTTTTTTTGTTAAAATAATAAATTCAATATAATAAGAATATGTCAGAGAAGTTGATGACTCCGGATTACCTTTTTGAAGTAAGCTGGGAAGTGTGTAATAAAGTGGGGGGGATCCATACCGTTATCTCCTCAAAGGCAGGATTGCTGCAGGATAAGTTTAACAGTAACTATATAGTGATAGGCCCGGATGTGTGGAGGGGGGAGACGGATAACCCTGAGTTTATAGAGGACAGGGGATTGTTTTCATCATGGCGTGAGGCGGCTGCCGGCGACGGACTGCAGATCAGGACCGGAAGATGGAAGGCAGATGGTCTGCCCCTGGCTATCGTAATAGATTTTACCCCTTTCATCACCCAGAAGGATGAGATCTTCAAAATTATGTGGGAGCGGTTCAGGCTCGATTCGATTTCGGGCCACTGGGATTATGTGGAGCCTGTGTTGTTTGGATATGCGGCAGGCAAGCTGATTGAGAGTTTCGTGAGGTTCAATACTGCAACGACCGAGAGAACCCTTGCCCATTTCCATGAATGGATGACCGGGTCGGGTGTGCTTTACCTCAAAGACCGCGTGCCGGCGGTAACGACTATGTTTACTACCCATGCCACGGTAATTGGCCGGTCACTGGCCGGAAACCATCAGCCTCTGTATCGTGACTTTGAGAAATTTGATGTTGATGCAAGGGCCAGGGAGTTCGATGTTGTTTCGAAGCTTTCGCTCGAAAAACTGGCGGCCGAAAATGCAGATGTCTACACTACGGTAAGCAACCTGACAGCCCGTGAATGCAGGCAGTTCCTTAAAAAGGAGGTTGATATTGTCACTCCCAACGGCTTTGAAGAGAGACTGGTTCCTGCAGGGGAGAATTTTGAGAAAAAACGAGCAGCTGCCAGGGAAAAGCTACAGGAGGTCGGACAAGCAGTACTCGGAGCGCCGGTATCTGACACTGCACTGTTTATTGCCCACAGCGGCAGGTACGAGATGAAAAACAAGGGCATAGATGTATTTATCGATTCGCTTGCCGAGCTGAAAAATGGCGGGCAGCTGCAACGGGAGGTGCTTGCCTTTATCCTCGTCCCCGCCAACCAGATCGGTCCCCGCAAAAACCTGCTCCCGGTTCTCGAAGATAACGCACCTGGCTCACCGGAAAGGAACAGGCTGGTAACACACTATCTGCACGATTATGATTACGATCCTGTTGTACGAAGGCTCGCTGAAAAAGGCCTCGGTAACGATCCGTCAGACAAGGTGAAGGTGATATTTGCACCCTGTTACCTTAACGGATACGACGGGATCTTCAATATGCCCTATTATGATCTTCTTATTGGAATGGACCTGACTGTGTTCCCCTCCTACTATGAACCCTGGGGTTATACCCCCATGGAGAGCGTGGCTTTCAGGGTGCCTACCATTACCACCAATCTTGCCGGTTATGGATTGTGGGTGAGGGAGCATTTTAAGGGTGAAAAACCTTCGGTTGAGGTAATAGACCGGGATGAGGCCAACCACATGCATGTTGTTGAAACCATTGCCGGAAAAATTGAAGACTTTTCGCGCCTTGGGAAGAAGGAGGTTGAAAAGATCAGGCAGAACAGCGGTGAGATATTCCGGATAACCCTCTGGGAAAATCTTATCGGTTATTATTACGAAGCTTATCAGCATGGTCTGGAGAAGAGTGAGCCGCGAATAAAAGAACTGCCTGATCGCGAACCTGCCGAACCCGTTTCACCTATTTATAAGATCAGCACCGTTCATGAACCTAAGTGGAAAACCATACAGGTGCATAAAAACATGCCCGACAGGCTTTCTGCACTTGATGAGCTGTCAAAAAACCTGTGGTGGAGCTGGAATGAAGAGGCTAAGGATCTTTTCCGGCTGGTCGACAGGGAGCTGTGGAACAAGGTAGGCGGCAATCCCGTATTTTTCTTTGAGAAAGTCAGTTATAACAGGCTTATGGAGCTGGAAAAGGACGAAGATTTCCTGAAGAGGCTTGACAGTGTTTATTCATCTTTCAGGGCGTACCTTGATGAGCCCGCTGCCGATGGTCCCCGTATTGCATATTTCAGTATGGAGTACGGCCTCCACAGCAGTCTCCCGATATACAGCGGGGGACTGGGTGTGCTGGCAGGTGACTATCTAAAGGAGGCGAGTGATTCGCGCGTTGATATGGTCGCGGTGGGATTGCTTTATAAATACGGATATTTCCGGCAGCAGCTCACCTCGGGAGGAGAGCAGATAGCCAGCTATGACCCCACAGATTTTACACAGTTGCCGGCGCGCCTTATGAGATGTGAGAACGGCGACCTGCATACGATAACAATTGCCTTCCCGGGCCGCCTGGTCAAAGCCCGGATCTGGAGGGTTGATGTGGGGCGGGTACCATTGTTTTTGCTTGATACTGACTATGAAGATAACCGGAGTGATGACCGGACCATAACACACCATCTGTATGGCGGGGACTGGGAAAACAGGTTTAAGCAGGAGATGCTCCTTGGTATAGGAGGAATAAGGGCTCTACGGGTTCTTGACAAGGATCCTGAGCTGTTTCATTGCAATGAGGGGCACGCTGCATTTATAGGTATTGAAAGGCTCAACAGGTATATAAATGACCATAAGCTGATGTTTTCGCAGGCACTTGAAGTGGTGCGGACCTCTACGCTCTTTACAACCCATACACCTGTGCCCGCCGGACACGACTCCTTTGATGAGGATCTGCTTCGCACCTATATAGCGCATTATCCGGTGCGGATGAATATCAGCTGGGAACAGTTTATGAACCTGGGTAAGATACACCCTGACAATCGCGATGAGAAGTTCTCGATGTCCTTCCTTGCGGCCAATCTTTCACAGGAGATCAACGGAGTGAGCCGTCTGCACCAGAAGGTGAGCAGAAGTATCTTCAACGACCTGTGGAAAGGATACCTGCCGGAGGAGCTGCACATCGGGTATGTGACAAACGGTGTGCATCATGACACGTGGACCTCGGGTGAGTGGAAGGATTTCTATGAGAGGGTGCTGGGCAGTGACTACAGAACTTCGCAGCATCTGCCAAAAACCTGGAAAGGCATTAAAAATGCCGATCCGGCCGAGATCTGGAACATCAGGCAAAACCACCGGCAGAGGCTGATTGATTACATAATGGAGCGGTCCAGATCCAGCTGGATCAAAAAGCATGAGAGTCCCCGTTACTTCCTTAATATCCGCGAAAAACTCGATCCCTCACACCTGACTGTGGGATTTGCACGCCGGTTTGCCACTTACAAGAGGGCCCAGCTCCTTTTCAGGGATATTGAGAGACTTGCTGCTATAGTGAATAATCCTCAGCGGCCTGTTCAGTTCATATTTGCAGGCAAGGCACATCCCAAAGATAAGGAGGGTCAGGATGTGATGAAGCAAATTATCGGAATATCCAAAAGACCCGAGTTTTCCGGCAAGATACTGTTCCTTCAGAATTATGATATGGATCTGGCAAAGATGCTGGTCAAGGGTGTAGACGTGTGGCTCAACACCCCCACAAGGCCGTTGGAGGCAAGTGGCACCAGCGGGATGAAAGCGGTCATGAACGGGGTGCTCAATTTCAGCGTTCTTGATGGATGGTGGGTCGAGGGATACCGGCAGGGAGCCGGATGGGCCCTTCCCGAAGAGAGGGTTTATGACAACCAGGATTTCCAGGATGAGCTGGATGCCGACACCATTTACAGCATACTGGAAGATGAGGTAGCACCGCTGTTCTATACAAGGGGTACCGACGGGGTGCCGAAGGAGTGGGTGAGGACAATAAAGAATTCAATAAGTCACATTGCCCCGATGTTCACCATGCGCAGGATGCTGAACGATTATGTTGACCGGTTTTATACCAGGCAGTATAAGAGAACGCTTAAGGTCAGTGAGAATGATTTTGAGCTGGCCAGGCAGCTTGCAGCATGGAAACGCAGGATGTACCGTGGATGGGACAACATCGAAATAGTGGATGTAATTTATCCCGATGCAGAAGATAAGCCCCTGATGCTTGGCCGGGAGCACACCGGCGAGCTGGTACTCGACCTTAAAGAGCTAAACGCCACATCGGTAGGAGTTGAACAGGTAGTAGTTGATATTCATCCGCACAACGGCGATGTTAATATGGTGGATGTGCAGGAGCTGCAACTTATCGATACAGAGGGCAGCATAGCCCGCTACAGGCTGCAGGTCTATCCCACCAAGGCAGGCGCATTTCATTACGGTGTACGCATGTTCCCAAAACATCCCGAATTGCCCCACAGGCAGGACCTCGGATTTGTCAGATGGATATAAAATGCGGGATGACTCCGGTTTTTTTTTGGATTAATCCATATATATCTTATTTTTGAAAATAAAAATATAGTGTATCTTGTACACTAATATAACTTTCAAAAATATACTTCGATGACGACAATTGACTGGATTGTACTGGGAGCATTCTTTGTCCTTTTATTTATGGTGGTCTGGTGGGTTATCAAACAGAAGGAGGAGACATCGACCGACTATTTTCTTGCCGGCAGAAATGCCGGATGGCTGGCAATAGGCGCATCAATATTTGCCTCCAATATCGGTTCCGAACACCTTGTAGGCCTTGCCGGAGCTGGAGCAGAAACCGGTATGGCCATGGCTCACTGGGAGATGCATGGCTGGATGATACTTATTCTGGGCTGGGTTTTTGTGCCCTTCTANGCCAGGAGCAGGGTCTTTACCATGCCCGAGTTTCTGGAAAGACGTTACAACACAGCATCAAGGAACTTTTTGTCGATCATATCACTGGTGAGTTATGTGCTCACCAAGGTCGCCGTCACGGTCTACGCCGGTGGCATAGTTTTTAAGGAGGTTTTCGGAATTGACGAGTGGATGGGCATCGACTTTTTCTGGATCGGAGCTATCGGCCTTGTTGTCATTACCGGAATATACACCGTGATAGGAGGTATGAGATCGGTGCTCTATACCTCGATTTTGCAGATGCCGGTCCTTCTTCTCGGCTCAGTTGCTATTCTTGTTGTCGGACTCAGGGAGCTCGGAGGCTGGGGAGAGCTGATGGAGATTACCAGTGCCAACGTCTCGGTACACGGCGACTCCATGAACAGCCTGATGCGATCGCACAGGGATTCGGAATTTCCGTGGACAGGTGTGATACTGGGGTCGGCAATAATAGGATTCTGGTATTGGTGTACAGACCAGTATATTGTACAGAGGGTTCTTTCAGGACGAAACCAGAAAGAGGCCCGGAGGGGCACCATCTTTGGGGCCTACCTGAAGCTTCTACCTGTATTTATTTTCCTTATTCCCGGAATGATAGCATATGCCCTTCACCAGAAGGGACTGATGGAGCTAAGCAGTTCAGATGCTGCATTCTCTTCACTTGTCGCCAACTTGTTGCCGGTAGGGCTTAAAGGAGTGGTTGTCGGGGGACTGATTGCAGCGCTTATGAGTTCGCTGGCATCGCTGTTCAACTCCTCTGCCATCCTGTTTACAATGGATTTTTACAAGCGGTTCAAACCCGATTCGTCTGAAAAGCATCTGGTATACGTAGGACGCGCAGCTACAACGGTAATCGTCATACTTGGAATATTGTGGATTCCGGTGATGAGGGGCATAGGACAGGTTCTCTATGCCTACCTGCAGGATATGCAATCGCTCATATCTCCGGGTATCGCATCGGTATTCCTTCTTGGTGTGTTCTGGAAAAGAGCCTCCCCGGCAGGTGGCTTTGCAGGAATGCTTACAGGGTTTGTATTGGGCATGACCAGGCTTGCCGCCAATATATTTGAATCTTCTATTAATCCTGAAGGACTGTTTTACAAGATCATTTTGCAACCCAACTGGCTTCACTACTCGATTTACCTGTTTTTCCTGTGTATCGCGGTAATAGTTGTGGTATCATTGCTCACTAAACCTGCAGATGCATCCAAAACGGTTGGCCTGACTTACGGCTCGGCAGATGAGGAGCAGAAAAAGGAGACAAGGGCGAGCTGGAACTATTGGGATGTGATTCATACTGTTATAATTCTGAGTATAATAGGTCTGTTCTATATCTATTTCTGGTAATATGTTTTAGTGCATCTGTTGCTGCTGTACAGAATAGTCGCATTACCGTTCATTATCTTAATATTTTATAATTGGCCATACTCGATAAATATACCAATAGTAAAAAGCTTTATGTAGCTGTTGACTGTATAATATTCGGGTTTGAAGATGACAAGCTCCGGCTTTTGCTGACAAAAAGGATGTTTGACCCTTGCAAGGGCTGCTGGTCGCTGATGGGCGGATTTGTACAGGAAGATGAAAACCTTGATGACGCGGCTTCCAGGGTGCTTGAGAGGCTGACCGGATTGACCGATGTCTACCTGGAGCAGTTGTATGCCTATGGAGATACCGACAGGGATCCAGGTGGACGGGTTATATCGGTGGCCTATTATGCATTGATCTGCACCCAAAAACTTGATAAGGATGCTGAGGATAAATACCTGGCCAAATGGTTTCCCGTAGATACTTATCCCTCACTGGTTTTTGATCACCCTGAAATGGTTGACAAAGCCATGAAAAGGTTGCGAAGAAAATCACTCATTCAGCCTGTCGGATTTGAGCTCCTTTCTGAAAAATTCACACTTACGCAGCTTCAGAAACTATACGAGGCCATTCACCAGAGGAAGCTGGACAAAAGAAATTTTCGTAAACAGATCCTTTCGATGGATGTGCTGACCAGGCTTGAAGAGAAGGACAAGGTAAATTCCAAAAGGGGTGCCTGGCTTTACAGGTTCGATAAAGAGAAATATGACAGTTTGCTGGAAAGCGGCGAGCATTTTGTAATGAAATAAAAAAAATGACATGATGGATAACTCAAAAGGAAAAAGCCTCTGGTTTCTAACAGGAAGCCAGCATCTTTACGGTAAAGAGACCCTCGATAAGGTGGCATCAAATGCCGGCGAAGTCGCCGGAGCCATCGGCAAGGGAGTCGAATCGCTGATCGGGGTGGCTTCCAAACCGGTGCTGACCACTTCTGATGATATCTTCCAGACATGCCTTGACGCCAATAATAATCCTGATTGTGCAGGGGTGATATGCTGGATGCATACATTTTCGCCGGCACAGATGTGGATCGCCGGACTGAATGCATTGCAGAAACCGCTGTTGCACCTCCACACCCAGCATAACCGTGATATACCCTGGGACGAGATTGACATGGACTTCATGAACCTGAACCAATCTGCGCACGGCGACCGCGAATTCGGATTCATGTGTACCCGCATGTCGATCGACCGCCATGTGGTGACGGGCCACTGGCGCGACCCTGCCGTGGTGGCTGATATAGCCGGCTGGGCAAGGGCTGCCCTGGGGCGTGCCGAGTCATTGTCGCTCAGGGTGGCGCGTTTTGGCGACAATATGAGGGATGTAGCGGTTACCGAGGGCAACAAGGTGGCGGCCCGCATGAAGATGGGCTGGTCGGTACAAGGGTATGGCGTAGGCGAGCTTGTTGCCCGCATAAACGCCATATCAGCAGACGATGCCGGTGCCCTGGTTGAAGAATATAAAGATACCTATTCCCTTTCGGGGAAGGTAACGGATGATGACGCAGCCTTGAACAAGCTGACAGAGTCGGCAAAGATTGAGCTTGGAATGCTGAATTTTCTTGAAGAAGGAGGATTCAAAGCCTTTACCACGACCTTTGAAGATTTGCACGGACTGAGTCAGTTGCCGGGACTTGCCGTACAGAGGCTGATGGAGAAGGGATACGGTTTCGGTGCGGAAGGGGACTGGAAGACTGCTGCACTGTTGAGGTGTATGAAGGTAATGAGTCGGGGACTGGAGGGAGGGACCTCTTTTATGGAGGATTATACCTACCACCTTGACCCGTCGGGCATGAAGGTGCTCGGAGCTCATATGCTCGAGGTGTGTCCTTCAATAGCATCGGCCAAACCACGGCTTGAGCTCCATCCACTCTCTATAGGAGGTAAGGATGATCCGCCCAGGCTGGTATTCCCGGTTGCGACGGGTCGCGCACTGAACGCCACGCTGCTTGATATGGGCAGCCGGTTCAGGATGCTGGTCAACACCGTAGCCAGTGTCGAGTCGCCTGACCTGCCAAAGCTGCCGGTAGCACGGGCTCTGTGGGCACCCGATCCGGACCTGAAAATCTCAGCCTCAGCATGGATACTGGCCGGCGGTGCACACCATACCGGATTCAGCATGTCGCTCAAACCTGAACATATTGAGCACTTTTCAAGGATGATGGGCATTGAATACCTGCTGATCGATACTAATACCACCATCAGGGAGTTCAGAAATGAGCTCAGGTGGAACGAGCTGTACTATAAAATGAAGGGTTGACGGCCGGCAGGCGGGTAATTCTGATGGCTGCCCGCTCCAGGCTGCCTGCTTTTTGCTGGTTCTGACTTTCAGTCTGTTGATTACTGATAGGGATACTCCCTGCAACCCAGGGCAAGTTGGCGGGTAATTCTTATGGCTGACCGCTTTGGCGGTTAATATTGTAGGTTCAAAAAGGCAAATAATTATACCAAATTGTAACAATTATGTTGGAGGAGCTGAAGAAAGCCGTTTTTGATGTTAATATGGCCCTGAAAAACCAGGGGCTGGTGATCATGACATGGGGCAATGCCAGCGGGTTTGACAGGGATCGGGGACTGATGGTGATAAAGCCCGGCGGGGTAGCGTATGATAAGATGCAACCCGATGATATGGTGGTGGTAGACCTTGACGGAAAGGTTGTTGAAGGAAAATGGAAACCATCATCCGATACCCTTACGCACCTGGTTCTTTACCGCAATTTTCATGATATCGGCGGGGTGGTGCATACCCATGCCGAATGGGCTACAAGCTGGGCGCAGGCCGGGCGTGGCATACCCGTGTACGGAACCACTCATGCCGATTATTTCTATGGCGAGGTGCCCTGTACCCGTCCGATGACACCTGGGGAGACTTCGAAGGATTATGAGCTCAATACCGGTAACGTTATTGTCGAAAGGTTTGCCGGCATGTCACCCGGGCAGATGCCCGGCGTGCTTGTCCACGCCCACGCACCGTTCACCTGGGGCGATGATGCGGCACAGGCGCTTCATAACGCCATTGTTCTTGAAGAGGTTGCCAAAATGGCCTTCAGGACAGAGATTCTTGGGAACAGAAAACCAGTAAAACAGCACCTTCTTGACAGGCACTACCTGCGTAAGCATGGCGAAGGGGCATATTACGGACAGGACAAAGGATGATAAATCCAGGGTAATTCAAAATCTTTCGTCTTTTAATCGCGGTCATTTCCTGACAGGGTTTTGCCCGAAAGGCATTTGTGATTTAAAAAATTTGGAGAATTTTTTCTCGCAGAACTTCCCATCTTCATAGATGCGGTGAGTTTATTGCGAAACCGGGGGAAAGGTATGTCGTTTTATCAATGATCTGATCAGAAAACAACAATATTGAAAACCCGGTCCCCCTGACCGGGTTTTCTTGTTAAATGCAGCCGGTCAGGGTCCGTTACAGTTAATATTTCAAATAGCCATCCTGCCGGTTCGGCAACTGTGTTGGCATGACATACAAAAAAAAATGGCACATAAAAAGGAAGATGATAGAAACCCTGTTCCGATAGTTGTTGGCCTCGAAAGGGAAAAAGGTTCTTTTCGGGGTTTATGGCAGGATATAAAGGAATCTGTTGCCGGCACCGATATGGATTTCACCAAGGGTGCCATCGGCAGGGCCGTGTTGCTGCTGTCGATTCCGATGGTGCTGGAGATGGTGATGGAGTCGGTGTTTGCCGTAGTGGATATTTTCTTTGTTTCAAGGCTGGGCGCCGATGCCGTTGCCGTAGTGGGCATAACAGAATCGATAATGACGGTAGTATATGCCATTGGAATGGGACTGGGCATGGCTACTGCCGCATTGGTGGCAAGGAGGACAGGGGAGAAGGATCATAACGGAGCATCACTGGCTGCCGGCCAGGGTATCCTGCTTGCCGTTTTTGCCTCTCTGCTGATTGCGATACCGGGATTATTTTATGCAAAAGACCTGCTCGTACTTATGGGAGCCACTCAAGAGGTGGCAGATAGTAATTACATGTATCCGGCTATAATGTTGTCGGGTAACGTTATCGTTATGCTGCTGTTTATAATAAACGCCATCTTCAGAAGCTCAGGCGATGCAGCCCTTTCAATGAGGGTGTTGTGGTTTGCCAACATCGCGAATATCATCCTTGACCCGATGTTCATATTCGGGTTCGGGGTTATTCCTGCTTTTGGCATAAAGGGTGCAGCCATAGCTACTACTATTGGTAGGGGACTGGCGGTGATGTACCAGATATGGATCCTTACCGGCAGGGGTAGCAGGGTGAAATTGTCTGTTGCGCATTTCAGGCCTGATTTCGGTATTATGCGAAAACTGATAAAACTGTCAGCAGGTGGAATTGGCCAGCTTCTGATTGCCACTTCAAGCTGGATCCTGATGGTGCGGATCATCTCCGTATTCGGAAGTGAGGTGCTTGCCGGTTACACCATAGCGTTGAGGATAATGATATTCAGCCTACTTCCCTCATGGGGCATGAGCAATGCCGCTGCCACTCTAGTGGGGCAAAACCTGGGTGCTGGTCAGCCCGAAAGGGCGGTGCGATCTGTATGGATGACGGCATATATCAACATGGCGTTTTTGGGTATTGCCGGGGCTGTTTTCATGACCTGGCCGGCCTTTTTTATAAGGCTGTTCATCAGCGACCCGGTGGTTGTGGAGGCAGGTGCCCTCTGTTTACGTATGATAAGCATAGGTTTTGTGTTCTATGCCTTTGGCATGGTTATGATCCAGGCCTTCAACGGTGCGGGAGATACCCAGACCCCCACCTGGCTGAATTTCATATTCTTCTGGTTGATTGAGATCCCGCTGGCCTGGATTCTCGCAATAGGCATCGGACTTGGAGAGACAGGAGTATATTATGCCATAGTTATTGCAGAATCGTCAATAGCACTGGCAGGAATAATCCTTTTCCGTCGCGGCAAATGGAAACTGAAAAAGGTTTAGTTCACATGAAAATTATTTCTTAAGTTTTGCCAGCATTAGCACCGGGTTGTCGTTTTCATTAAGGCTCGCTGCCAGCGCTTCAAGTTCTTTTTTCTTCTCAGGGTATTTTGGGTTGGAGTTTTTGAATGCATTAATAATAATTCTTTTATCTGGAGTATGCCCATTTAAGAATTTATAAAAAACAAAATCTCCAACTTCAAATAAACGTCTTTGGATGTAGAAGTTAACGTGAATTTCCTCAAAGCTTTGTTTTGATTTAGCTCCCGGAGTTAAAAGATTTTCACTTTGTTCAATAACCATGTGCNGTATAAAATTCTGATCCTCAAAAAGGTAANCTGTGTCAGAATACACCTCTTTCTTAAACAACCTGTTGTTAAATTCATAAAATATGTTTTCCTTAAGAACATTCATGGAACCNGAACGCTCGTAAGGGTATTGATTTGGAAAACTTTTAATTATTTCACCAGTATTATTGATTAAAATGTAACTTACAGTAACATTACCTCCTGAGTTAACTGAATAACATAAAATACCTTCTTCAGTAAATATAAATTCAGATGATCCTGGGGGACTAGAAGATGCTTTAACAAACTCGTTATTTTCAGAATAAACGTAAAACTTATTTTCTCTTATGGTAAGTATATAAACTTCTTTTGTATTAGGATTAATATTTGCATCAGTGACACTTTCAAATTCATCTGGTCCTTTTCCTATATTCCCGATTAGATATCTTTTTTATTCAGTTATGTGGAGTATAAGAACCTTAAAACAAGGAATGAGATATTTAAATTAATCTTTAGTTTACCTTTGCTTATATCTGTTGTAATACCAGTAAGTTGTATTCATTTATTTCCAATAGGAATATAGTTGTTATTGCAGATGATACAGATGACCCATTTATTGACAGTCAGAAAAACGAAATATCAGTTTACCTCCAAACTGGATGCAAAACCGAATAAGAATTGAATTGGAAAGCAAATGACTCCTGAAAAAATCAAAGATATACTGCAAAAAGGCGAGGGCATTGAAGTTGAGTTCAAAACCTCCCGGTTTGAACTCAACAAAGACACCTTTGAATCCATTTGTGCCTTTCTCAACCGCAAGGGCGGTCATTTGCTGCTAGGCGTGAAAAATGACCGTACAGTGGGTGGTGTTATGGAAGATTGCGTCCAGGGGATTACCAATAATATTGTAAACAATGCCAACAATCCGCAAAAGCTCAGTCCGCCGTTTTACCTGTCAACGCAGGTAATCAATTACGAAGGGCAAGAAAGTTATTTATGTCTATGTACCGGAAAGCTCCCAGGTTCATAGCACCAACGGGAAGATCTTTGACCGGAATGAGGATGGAGATTTTGACATTACCCTGCAAAATGAACAGGTTACCCAGCTCTACCTGCGAAAACAAACTATATATTCTGAAAACCGAATTTATCCCTACCTGAAACTTTCAGATTTCAAACCGGAATTATTCAGCCGTATACGTACCCTGGCCAAAAACCAACGAGCCGGCCATCCCTGGCAGGATATGAGGGATGAAAAGTTGCTACGTTCAGCCGGGCTTTACAAACACGACCATCAAACCGGAAAAGACGGCTATACGCTGGCTGCTGTATTGATGCTTGGTAATGATGAAGTCATCCAAAGCGTACTGCCCCACCATAAAACAGACGCAATACTCCGGGTGGAGAACCTTGATCGCTATGACGACCGGGACGACATCCGCACCAATCTTATTGAAAGCTACGACCGGCTAACTTTTCACCTTATCCAAAGAATCCGGTAATTGCCAAGTTCTTCAAGGAAATCGGCCGTGTGGACGAACTCGGTTCAGGCGTTCGGAATACCTTTAAATATTGTGGCATTTATGCGCCTGGAACCACACCAGAATTTATTGAGGATGATATTTTCAGGACGATAATACCGTTAAAAGCAAAAGATGGTAGAAAAGCTGTTTCCGCTTCCGATTGGGATGAGGTTCGGAGAAAAGTTCGGAGGAAGTTCGGAGAAAAGTTCGGAGAAAAGTTCGGAGGAAGTTCGGAGAAAAGTTCGGAGGAAGTTCGGAGAGAATAGTTGAGCTGATCTTTGCAGACCATTACGTCTCTGCTTCTGAAATGGCTGAAATATTAGGAATTACAGCAAGAGCGGTAGAAAAACAATTGGCAAATCTGAAAGAAAAAGACATCATTACCAGGGTTGGTCCAGACAAAGGAGGATATTGGAAAATAAACATGTAAAGCCACGCCTGTTTTGTACATTGCATCCTCGTTCCTGCTGTGCCAAAGAGCAAAAGGCCATCACAATGGCCAATGTATCCCTTATATGCGATAAGGCAAGATTTCTGCGTTGGCGTTTACTTCCACTCTGGCCGCTGCTCTTAACCCGAAACTTGCCGCCTTTTTGGGAACAGCTGCGGAAAAAACAAATGTTTTATCCGCAGCTTGATGGTTCTAACTGACTATATTTGATTTGCATTTAAATATTGCTTTTACAATGTTCATTAGTTTATGACACCCACATATTAAATCTCAGTGAAAGTGAATGTCTTTTATTTTCATTATTAAAAGATGAAACGTGTTTTAATCCATGCCAGGGTTTCCTCCGGGCAGTGTCAGTTGCCTTAACATTTTCCTGTTGATGGATGCTGCCATCCCGAACTTCACGCTGGAATCATGGATAAAGCCCGGAGCCAATTTGTTGCGACAGATTGAATTTTTAAGATCAAAATAATGGTGATAGGTTTTAGAAAGTTCAAGTAAATTTCAACATATATGTATGAAGC
>SL_3KL_010_SEDDRAFT_10002533_pt1 | contig 16717 bp, 14 predicted proteins | sample SodLakKL_010_SED_2_FD_10381 | JGI IMG/M metagenome (IMG submission 10381) | reverse complement strand
TGAGGGATTTTCTTGAGAATGCCGGAATCATCGACGACGATGAACTCCCATGGCTGCTGGTTGCCCGCTGAAGGAGCGCTCATGGCAGCCTTCAGCATCAATTCGATCAGTTCTTGAGGAACTGGATCAGTGCGGTATTTTCGAATGCTTCTTCGCGTAAAAATTGCGTCGAGGGTATTCATCAAATTCTCCTTCGTAAAGCCCCATAGGAAAGTCTTCCCCGATGACTTCCATGAAGGAGCGGGGATGTGCGGCACACATTCCCCCCTGCCTTTCCCTTGCATGAAAGCCATTGCCCCGTGAGCACAAGTATTAGCACAAACAGGGCCGGCTTGAGAATCGGTAGTTTTCTTTCCCCTTCCTCATCCATGGACGGTGATCCGTTTTGCTTCTTTCCGTGGGGCAGCGGGACTTTTGCCTTCTTTCCCGTCGACTCGGTGCAAACAGGAAAGGGACCACCGCAAACTTTCCCCGCAGATTATGAAAACTCAAGAATTCAGTTCGCTCCATCTGGTTGTCCTCTAAAGAAGAGAAGGCCTTCCTGTAGGTTGGACTGTCACCCCAGATTTTTCAATCCTTTCCAGACGCAGGACAGCACTGCCTTGAGCGGCCGCCAGTGTACCGGGGGTCCCATGCCCGGCCAGTCTTGCCATTGAGGGAGGTCAACGGGGGAGAATATGGATTCTCCATGTCTTCATGTTCAAGAACCTTTTGGAAAGGCTTGCCCTGGTTTTCAAAAATGCAGGAGTGAGCATAGATAAATCTGCTATACTCAACTGCATGAACGAAAACGAAGCATGCTCAGCAAGAACCTGAAAACCTCACTGCAACAGTGGAGAATGCTGCATTCTGCAATTTATTCTCAAATGTTATGATTTCTGCAGCGCTGGGATTCGAAGCCATGATGAAAGGGAGTTCTTTCAAAGAGGAACGCCCCGGGCCCTGCCGTCCTTTGGGCTCTCCGAATGTATCCTGGGCAGGGAATCCAGTCCACGGCCAAAACCCGAATGGCCAGATTTCTTAGTGGAAAAGAGGGGAGGTCACAGATGGTGGTCAATGTTGAACCTTTTGCCGGAAGGGCCATGGGGGACCAGCCGCTGGAAGTGGTTGAAAGAAAGGGCACGGGGCATCCCGATACCATCTGTGATGCACTTTGTGATTCCATATCTGTGGCCCTTTGCGGCGAGTACCTGAAGCGGTTTGGGGAGGTGCTGCATCACAACATCGACAAGGCGCTCCTCAGTGCGGGAACCGTTTCCAAGAATTTTGGGGGTGGTGAAATGACCATGCCCATGAAGCTTTTCATTGGAGACCGTGCCACCTTGCTGGCGGGCGGTGAGCGCATTGCCGTGGATGAGATCGCTGTGGAGACAGCGCGGAAATGGTTTCAAGAACACATGCGCTTTGTTGATCCCCATCGGCACGTGAGATTTGAAGTGCTTTTGGGGAAGGGGTCTGAAGAGTTGTCGGCCATTTTTCACCGGCCCGGCCTTTACAGATCTGCCAACGACACATCCGCTGCAGTGGGGTTTTATCCTCTCACTCCCACCGAATCCATGGTGCTGGAGCTGGAAAGACACCTCAACTCATCCCTGTTCAAAAACGAATTTCCCGAGACAGGGGAAGACGTAAAGGTCATGGCCTTTCGCCAGGGTCATGAAATAGAGGTCACCGTGGCCATGCCCCTCATGGCTGTTTTCACTGGCTCGGAAAAGAATTATTTTCACAAAAAAGACCTTGTACACCAGGAAATTAAAAAATGGTTGCGTGCTTTCCTGCCGAGCCATTTGCGGCTGAGACGCCTCAACCTCAATGCTCTGGATGCGGCGGGGATGGGAATGGAGGGAGTTTATTTGAGCTTGCTGGGAACTTCGGCAGAGGACGCCGATTCGGGCCAGGTGGGCCGGGGGAATCGCGTGAACGGCCTCATCTCCGTTGCCCGTCCTCTGGGAACGGAAGCGGCCGCGGGCAAGAACCCCGTGAGCCATGTGGGCAAAATCTACAATGTCCTTTCTCATAAGCTGGCAAAAGAGATCTACGAAAGGGTGGATGGACTCAATGAGGCCTATGTTTTTCTTGTGAGCCGAATCGGGGATCCCGTCAATGAGCCCGCTATGGTCAACGTTCAAGTTGCTTTGCAGGATGGTGTGGCTCTCGTGGATGTCCTGTCCTCCATCGAAGAAATATTGGAAGAGGGGCTCTTGGACATCAACGCATTGTGCACAAGCCTTGCGGAGGGCCGATGGCCCATTTGCTGACGAGTGCAGGGCTTTTGTGACGCGTCCTGTGATCTTCGCAAGGGTGTTGCTGAGGGTGATTGCCTTCAAGGGCATGGAAAAGCATCGACCCGCAGCTCAGCTTTTCCAACGACCTCTTCTTTTTGGATGAATATTCAACCATTTCAACATTTTTCTGCAGAAGTCCTCCTATGGAGTCCTTATCTCTGATGGGGTATTGACCGCAGGACCATTTCAAGATACAAGCCTTAGTGGGACATGCACTCATCAGGGAAATTGAACCGTAAGGGGCTCATTGATGATCATCGACAATGATATCCTTGAGAAAACTTGCAAGGATATGATTGAAACCATTCTTTATTGCCTGCCCAATGCCAGCAAGGGCACTGTCTATCTGGTTGGCCCCATGCCCCGGCTCCATGTGATTCGGGTCACGTCGGGCGTTCGCAGAGAGGACACGGGCGAAATTCAGTGGGGACTTCCGGAAGACTCGGGCTATAACGTGCCGGGCAAATCCTGGGAGGACTACCGCGACTTGCCCGGTCGCGCTCTGGAAGCCATGGCTTGGTGTGTTGAGCGGCAAAAGAGCTGGACAGCGGACGATCCTCACGAAGACCGTAGAAGTGTGACGAGGCAGCTTCACGGTCGGGCGGAGGATTTCCACCACATGGAGCCGGTGCTGGTCAAAAAGTGTGACCTTTACAAGGACAATGTGGAGGAACCGGAATATCCCCTCGATTTTCAGGGGAACCCCATCTGGATGGACTGCAATTATGTGGTGGTGGCAGTGGTTAAAATTCACTTCAAACCACACTCCATTCAACGGGGCGACCCTTCCACCAAGATCATCAAGAAGCTGTCCAGAACACTGGGCACCGAACTCATCTCTCTCCACATTCGGGAGACTCTGGCGGAAGAGCAGAAATCTCTGGCCCGGCAAAGGCTGCAAAGCTGCAATGTCCTCGCCCACGATCTGCGAAACACTCTCATCAAACTGGGCTTCATATTTTCTGCCATCAGCGTGGAAATCGGCTATCTTCGTGAGCAGTGGGAAGCGGAGCTGGAACGGGCATTGCCCCACATTGCCAGCAAAAGGGTGATCCTTGAGAGGCTCAACGACCTCATTCGGTCCCGTCTGTCCGGCAACAACGGTTTACTGCCGTCTGCGGAACTGGGGCGAAAACTCCTGGCGGAACAACAGGAATTGGCCGAGTTGCCTCTCCTGCCGGAAATGGTCAGCAACTGGCTGGAAAACAGAATCAGGCCCAAGTGGCAGCAGCTTCTCGTGGAATCGGACACATGGCAAGAGAGTCAGGAAGAGGTCTCTGATCTTCTGGAAAAGCTGGAACGCTGGATCTGGTTGGGGTCGGACAAGGCCATTGCGGACCAGATCGTGCACCTGCCCGAAGACCTGAGGGCTCTCTGGCCCAGGATAGCCTATGTGGACTTCAATGTGGATGAACTCACCGTGTTGGAGGACATACTCCAACTCCTGAACCATCCGGACCTGAAGATTCCCCACAAATATCAGAGCAAAAGAATCCTCACAGCCCTCAAGGCTCTGGCGGAAATCATTCCAGAGATCGAAGAGCGAGCCAACCGAATCATGCTTTCCCTGCGAAACGGCAGCACCTCGAAATCCCCCCGGTTATGATTGACCCCGTCAGTTTCTCTCATCCAGAATAAAGTGCACCGTGACCCTTTCCGGGGAGCCGGGAGCCATTTTCAGGGAAGGGGGAGTCAAGATCAGTGGCGCCGTGAGAGAACCTGAGCGGCTGAGGGTGTCCAGGCGAACGGGCACCGTGTAAATGGTGCTCACTCTCTCGAGAATCTTGCTTCCACCGATCACCTGGACCGTGGAGGGGTTCACTCTCATGTCCACCATGATGAGGTGGTCTGGAAGCCTCCCCACCCAATCCACCTGCACCGCTATCTCTCTGGTTACGGGAACATCCAGCGTCACTTCCACCACGGAGGGCTCCACCCTGTTGAGGGAAACCCCGGGAGGCATGGAGATATTGTCCTGGGTTATGCGAAAAGTGTTTCTTCCCTCAATGGCTTTCCCCAGGTCAATCCGCGCCTGAACCTGACCCGGGCGCAGAGATCTGATGAGGGCGCTGGAGCCGTAGAGCTGCACGCGAACTTCATCGGCGGATGTCTCCAGGATTTCGTAGCCCGGAGGGCGGTTCACATATTCCAGAGGAATACTCAGGGCAATGATGGTGTGGTGGCTTCGCGTGAACCCAAACCATACCCCCGTTACAATGATGAGAGAAAGGGCCGCGGCCAGAGACATCTTCAGCTTGTGGCGCTGCTTTTCCTTCTCGGATGCTCCATCGGAAAGATTGAAGTGCTGTCTCAGCAGCTGGCAAAGTTCTTCAGGCTGTGCGATGGGCTTGATCCAGTTGTCCTTGGCCACGGTCACGCGGCCCCGTTCTTCCGAAACCACCACCACCAGGGCGTCCGACCTCTCCGCGAGACCTGCCGCCGCTCTGTGGCGAGTGCCATAAAAGGTTGGCAGGTCCTGTCTTTGGGAAAGGGGAAGGAGTGCCCCCACTTCCGCGACCTTGTCTCCCGAAATGATGATGGCACCGTCGTGGACCGGATTTTTGGGCCAGAAAATGCTGTTGAGCATTTCCTGGGAGATGGTTCCATCCCAGGGTATGCCGCCATGAATGACCTCGGAAAGATCGTCTTTTCCGGGAAAAACAATCAGGGCTCCGATGCGTTTTTTCCCCATTTGAAAAGCGGTTTCAGCAATGAGTTCTATGGAAGAAACCTTTTGAGGGTGGGGAGACCCCCAGAAGAAAGTGCGCGGATTGCGGGCCTGAAGAGCGCTTCGAATTTCATTGCGAAAGACCACGATGATGATGATCGCCGCCGCCGCCGTGATGCCCCTTACGGCCCAGCTGGTAAGGATGAGCCCCAGGGATGCGGCGATTTCCTGAAGAATCCAAAGGGAGGCGATCCCCACGAGAACACGGAATGCATTGGTGCCCTGAAAAAGAACGTAGAGGCGGAAAAGTATGTAGCTGTTGATGAGGATGTCAACGACATCTTGCCACCGGACTGTGGTGAGAAACTCGAGAAGATTGCTCATGGATCAGTCTGTGATGCTGAATCGAAGGACTTTGATGATTTGACCGTTCTCATCGGTCACCTCCACCCGCCAGGGTCCCTTGTCCGTCTCCCTGAGCTGGATCATGCTGTAAGTGGACCATCGGGGAGGATACAGACGAAGTCGAGTTTGAGTGCTGAGCTCGTCCCGATGATACCAACGGTGGAAAATCAAGGTGGGTTCAGGCACCGGGTCAAAAGCAGTGAATGCGGAAACCTGGCCGACGGAAGCGGAAAAAACCGTTGCGGGACGAACGGGCCTCAGGTTCTCCACGCGTTCACACATGGTGGATTTGCGCAGCGTGAGGCGCTGCTCAGCAGCCTCGCTGCCGTGGATCTCCCCGGGAGTGCTGACACTCCTGTCCTGTGCCCAGGCTGAGAAGCCATCCCCGGAAAATGTTGGCATGAAGAACAGGGACAAAAAGCAAAAGATTAGAGACCAGCTTCTCCACAGCATTCGGTGTGTTCTCCCGGAACAGCTTGTATGATTGGTGGGTTTTTCAAGACGGGATGACACAAATCGGCCAAAAAGGCAGCGGGATTTTCTAGCTGTTGTTCATCGGAGTCTTGGTTTTTGAACTGGAATTTAAATCTTGTAAAGAATAGCATGCCCCTTAAGTTCGTCAAGAAATTTTGTTGTGCCGAATCTCGTATTCTGTCGAGGAGGGCAGCTCGGAGGCCGTGTGGGGGAGAAGCCTTGCCCCGTTCGCCTTTCAAGAGCATTTGGCATCTTTTCAATAAATTGCTCAATGGCNCCAATGCCTCCTTTGAAGTGGTTGACTTGTTGTTGCGCATGGATTATTTACAAATTCTATTCCATAGANAGGNCTTAAAATGAATTGGGGCATGCATCTGAACGCAGCAGCGGCCGTCGCGCGCATCTCAGCCTGTGTGGCGGTCGGTATCAGATTCTCATAAGAGGGAGAATTTNTCGACGCCATGGGCCGGGACATCGCTCATGGCGTTTTTATGAACCCTGAGCCGATGGGCCGGGGTTTTTTTTGTTTGGATGCACAGGACATTCACGAACGGGAGTACATCATGTCTGAAGATTCCATCATTCGTTTTGCTCAGCGTATGAACCAGTTGCCGCCCTACCTGTTTGGCATGATCAACAACATTCGCATGCAAAAGCGATCGGAAGGGCACGATGTCATCGATCTGGGTATGGGAAACCCCACCGATCCCGCACCCGACGCCGTCACACAGAAGCTGTGCGAAGTCGTGCAGGATCCCAAAAGTCACCGCTATCCCGTTGCGGCTGGTTTGCGCAATCTCAAGCGGGAAATCGCCAAGCACTATCACCATGATTACGGCGTTGTGCTGGACAGTGAGTCGGAAGTCATTTGCACCATTGGCTCCAAAGAGGGGATTTCACACATTTGTCTAGCCCTTTTGGGCCCGGGTGACACGGTTCTTGTTCCCACTCCGGCTTTTCCCATTCATATCTACGCAGCCATCATCGCCGGTGGTAACGTGATTCGAATCCCCCTTGCCGATGAGGAGGCTTTTTTGGGGAGGATTGCCAGCATGTGTCAATCCCTTTACCCCACTCCCAAAGTTCTCATCTTGAATTATCCTCACAATCCCACTTCGGCGGTGGCCCACATCGATCTCTTTCGTGAGGTCGTCAAGCTGGCTCGAAAGTATCGCTTCATGGTCATTCATGATTTCGCCTATTCGAGAATCACCTTCGATGGATATGTGGCTCCCAGCTTCTTGCAGGTGGAAGGTGCCCGGGACGTGGCCGTTGAGTTTGGGTCTTTTTCCAAGTCCTACAACATGGCCGGGTGGAGAATCGGGTATTGTGTGGGCAATGGCGAAATGATTGCCGGGTTGGGGAAAATCAAGGGGTATTATGATTATGGCATTTTTTCAGCGATCCAGATCGCAGGCATTGTGGCCCTTCGCGACTGCGCTCCCGAGGTGGAACTCCAGGCCAAAATCTACGAACAGAGGCGGGATGTGTTGTGCCAGGGACTGAAGCGGCTGGGGTGGCCCATCAATGTCCCGAAAGCGGGAATGTTTGTTTGGGCGAAAATTCCCGAACCCTTTGACCGGATGGGTTCCATGGAATTTGCCATGCAGCTGCTGGAACATGCCAATGTTGCCGTTGCCCCCGGAATCGGGTTTGGGGAAGAGGGGGAAGGTTATTTGCGCCTGGCCCTGGTGGAAAATGAGCATCGAATTCGACAGGCAATTCGACAGATTGGAAAGTTCATGCGCACGGTGGATCAAAGCCACTTGTTTGCCGGCGGGCAAAAAGCCACATCTCTCGCGGGGGCATGAGCTCAATGCAACCGCATCCTTGTTGCTTCGGGACTGGAAGCACCATGCGCACACGGCTTGCGGGACGTGCGCGGTTCCGGGCCCTGTTTCCCTTTCCGCCGCTGATTGCCTTTGGCCATGCCCTGTGGCCGATGAAGAAACCTTCCAGGGGCAGAGAACATGAATCGACGTTATCCTGACAGGCCCATGGTGGGAGTGGCGGCGGTCATCTTCAGGGAAGACCGTGTGCTCCTGGTGCAGCGGGGCCGCCCTCCCGCATATGGGAAATGGTCTCTTCCCGGCGGGCTGGTGGAGTTGGGAGAATCGTTGAAAGATGCTCTGCAAAGAGAGGTTCTGGAGGAGGTTGGCCTTGTGGTTCGGGTGATAGATCTTGTGGCGGCCCTGGACCGGGTGGTCAGGGATTCTCAGAAAAAAATCGAGTATCATTATATTCTTTTGGATTTTTTGTGTGTGGCCGAGGATGGTGAACCGTCTCCAGCCAGCGACGTTCTCGCCTGTGCGTTTGTTCCCCTGTCCACTCTGGGTGCCTATGGCATGTCGGAGGGGACGGAACAGGTCATTCACAGGGTCTATGAACGGGAGCGAGGGCAGCCTGCTCCCGTCTATGACCCTCATCTGTGAGGAAGTTTCTCGCCCTTTGAAGGGAATGCCGCTTCTGATCCGTCCTTCCCCCCTTTTGCTTTCCTTCCTGTTCTTCCCGCTCCCATTTCCAGCCATTTTTCAGGCACCGGGTTCCTGTCCGCAAGGCAATCCTTCTGTTCCCTGTGGCTTCCCCCCTGGTCGTGAGGAGCACTCTGCGGGTCATTGGAGTCAACGTGCCGGCTGTCCCTTTTGCCACATCTTCTCGAGGGCACAACTTCCTTGACTTTGCATTGGGTCTGTGGTTTATGACGGACCAGTCCGTCACATAAAGGGAAAGAGGTGCGGTGGTGTTGAGAGAGAGCAGGCTTCAGGCATTGAGGGGCCTATGCAAAAAGAGTGGCCACAGCAGACAACTGGCTGAGGGGCTCCATGACCTCTGCGAGAGACTGCTCGGGCAGAATGTGGACCATGACTGCGTTTTGGAGGAAATGGTCCATTGGTATCTGGTCCTTCGTGAGCTGTCCCGGCACAGTGAGTTGCCCCCTGATTTCTCCCTTTCCGACGTGAACTTCTGTTTTTTGAAAATGGCGAAGGCTCGAGGCATCGATGCGGAGGTTTTTTTCTCCCGGGTGATGGAGGGGGTGACCTTGGAAAGGGCAGCCCTTGAGGGGCCCCAGAGTGCCAAAGTGACCACCAGGAACAAGATTCTCGATGCGGCACTGGATGTCTTCTATGGCAAGGGCTTTCATCTGGCAACAGTGGATGAAATTGCCGAGCGCGCGGGAGTGGGCAAAGGAACCCTGTATCGCCACTTTGCCAACAAGGAGAAGCTTTTTAACGAGCTGGTTCAGGTGCGGCTTCAGGAGCTGGAAAAGAGTGCGATGGAGGTGCTCAATGGGGATGACGACGTCCTCACCATGATCACCAAATATCTTCGCATTTATTTTGAGTTTTTTGACCGCAACAGCCGCCTCTACCGCCTCATCGTTCAGGAGCGCATGGAGGTGGGGAGCGCAGTGGAAGACCTCTATTTCAGGCGGGTCATGCGCCGCATTCCCGTTTTAAAACGCAAGATACACCTGGCAAGCCAGCAGGGGGTTTTGAAAGAAATTGACTTCAACACCGTTTTCTACGGTGTCATGGGGTTCATGCATGGTGTGATTCAAAAGTGGCTGGCCCGCGAGTGTTCCTATTCCCTGGTGGATGAGCTGCCGGGGGTTGTGGAAGTGCTTTTTTACGGTTTTGTCAACACGTCCAAGGTGAACAGCGAATGTCAAAAACTCTGGGAGGTTAACTTCAAATGAACGAAATGCAGAAAAAGGTTGTCGATATCATTGCCAATCAATTGGGTGTGGAAAAGGACATCATCACTGCCGAAGCGAGCGTGGTGGATGACCTGGGGGCTGATTCACTGGATGTGGTGGAACTGGTGATGGCTCTTGAAGAGGCTTTTGACCTGGAAATCCCTGACGAGGATGCGGAAAAGATCAGGACAGTGAAGGACATCTTTGACTACCTGGAATCTCACTCCAAATGATTGAAGAGCATGTGAGGGACCCGAAGCTTCGGCCCTCACATGCTTTTTCCCAAGCCCTTTCCCTCGAAATATGCGTTTCACTCCAGGATGTCTCCCCCTTCATGCTGCGATGGGTCCTTGAGCTCCGGAGCTCTTGCGTTGACCAGAGTGCTTTTTATAGTCCAAAAGACATTTTTGAAGTTTTCATCAAAGTTGCCCGGGGAAACTCTGCCCATTTCAATGAACTTGACGACGATTTCCTTGGAGAGGCGCAGAATCTTTTCATCATCGGGATGCACTGTCTCACCTCCGGCTGTTCTGGTTCACGGTCACATTTCCGGTAAGCCCTGCGGTCCTGCCCTTTTGAATTCTTTCCACAGAGATAGACAAACTCCAGAAGGTCCTCCATGAGGGAGTCGGTTTTTTGAGATGGTCCTGAAGCGGGAGAAAGCCTCTGCTCCTTGGGGAAGGCCGTGGTTCTCAGCAGAGGCTTTCTGTGAAGGTTCTGGAATACCCTTGAAGGCATCCCCGTTTCCACAAGGGCTTCCTATCACAAAAAATCCCTCGAAGCAATGCGCCCCCACTGCCTTTTCACCCCCTGCCATGTGTGTCCATGGAGGTGTTTCCCCTTGGGAGTGCCCCCGTGTTTTCCTCTTTTGCAATCGGCCCCAGATTATTTGCGCCAGAGCTTGATTAGGGTTTGACAGGGGCGTATGGGGGTGCTAGATAGGGAGAAAAGTGGGAAAAAGTGGGAAAAAGGGGGACAAGGTGGGAATCCTCAAGAAGCCATTTTTCAGAGGTCAATCAGAAAATCGGCTGGACGTGAAGGGGCGGTTGAGAATTCCTGCCAAGTACCGTGAAGTCCTGCAGCAGCACTATACGGATGCACTGATCATCACCAAAAGAGACCATTGTCTGGTGGCCTATCCCCCTGAAACGTGGGAGCTCATTGAAGAAAAAGCGAGCGAACTTTCTCTGGTTTCCCCCGACTCTCACGCCTACCTTCGAATGCAGATTTCCTACGCTGAAGAATGCGAGTTCGACAGCAAGGGTCGCGTCTTGATTCCTCCTGCCTTGAGAGCAGAAGGGCGCCTGAATACCGAGGTGGTTCTTCTTGGGACCTTGAAGGGATTTGAAATCTGGGACAAGGTCCTCTGGCAGACCTATAGAGAGGAAATGAAAGAAAGGGAAAACTACCAACGATACACCGACTATGCGGCTTCTTTTGGCCTGTAGGATGCCATGCGAGACAGCTCTGCCCCAGAACATGTGCCCGTCCTGCTGAATGCGGTGATGGACTATTTGAACTGCCGTCCGGGGGGTTTTTACATTGATGGCACTCTGGGTGGAGGTGGCTACGCTCGAAGAATCGTCGAAAGTATAAAGCCCGGAGGTGTCCTGCTGGGCGTGGATTGGGATTCAAGCGCCGTTTCAAGGGTGCAGGCAAGTCTGAGTGAACCTTCCGTCAACCTGATTTTCAAAAAAGCAAGTTTTGCACGGCTGCACCACATTCTTTCTGAATTGCAGCTGGGGCCTGCTGATGGAGTTGTCCTGGATCTGGGGGTTTCGAGCTTTCAGCTGGAAGATCCCCGGCGTGGATTCAGCTTCTCCAGGGAGGGCCCTCTTGACATGCGCATGGACTCAGAACTTCCTCGATCTGCCGCCGACCTTGTGAACTCCCTCAAAGAGGCGGAACTGGCCAGACTGATCTTCCAGCTGGGAGAGGAGCGATGGGCCAGGCGCATTGCCAGAGCCATTGTGTCTCACCGCAAGTCACAGCCTTTCACCACTACCCTGCAGCTCGCAGAGCTGATCAAGGGGGTGATGCCACGAATGGAAAAAGGCTGGCGGATTCATCCCGCAACCCGCACCTTTCAAGCTCTTCGAATCGCCGTGAATGACGAGTTGAAGGCCCTTGAGAATTTTCTGGAGCACGCCCTGGATCTCCTCAAGAGGGGAGGAAGGCTGTGCATCGTGTCATTTCACTCGCTGGAAGATCGACTGGTCAAGGTAAGGATGAGGGATTGGAGCAGGTCCTGCCGATGCCCCGTGAGTGTTCTCCAATGCCAGTGCGAGGGGCACCCCTTCGCGAAGCTGCTCACAAAAAAGGCGGTGAAGCCTGGAGAGGAAGAAGTGCATCGCAACCCCAGAGCTCGAAGCGCCAGGCTCAGAGCCGTGGAAAAATTGTGAGTAAAAGGGGCCTTGAGCCGTGATTTCTCATTGAACGGGACCGGTGCCCGGCAAAGCGGGTTTTCATGGGCAAGACCATTTAGAGTTAGAGGACAGGATTTTGCCAGCCATGGGGGAAAGAAAAACGAACAGCGAAGAGCGCCTGGACAGGGTGACAGCGTCTTTTTGGGAGGTTTCCCCACGTAAGGGATTGTTTTTTTTAGGGGTTCTTGGTGTTGGCCTGGCTATTTTATCCTTGATCTATGTGTGGCTTCATGTTCAGCAGGTCCAGTCCAGCTATCATCTGGCGCGCTTGTATTCGCAGCACGAACAGCTTGTGGAGACGCAAAGGAAGCTCCGCCTGGAGTGGGCACGGCTTGGAGACCCTTATCTGCTGGAAGAATTGGGTCGCGAAAGGTTTGGGTTGAAGTTTCCTGAAAAGGCTCGCAGGTTCATGCTTCAAGATGGAGCCGATCCCTGATTCAGCACTTCGTCATGGTCAAGTTCTTTCACTTTCCTATTCCTTCTCGCCCTGTGAAAAGCGCTTCGCGCAAAGTGTCAACGATCCGGGTCTGGGGCCAGCGGAAAACGTCCACAACGCTCATTTTCAGATGCTTGAGGAGCCCTGGTGAGGGCTTGCGCCATCTTGATCCAGCCCCGATGGGTAAAAGCTGCGGAAGGATATAATGAAGTGGGTGCCCAAAAGGCCGAAAAAATAACAAACAGCCGATACCGGTTTTGCCATTGGCTCTTTTACGCGGCAGTGGTTTCCGGTTTCTGTCTTGTGATCTGGAAAGCTGCGGAACTGCAGATTCTCCAGCACACCACCTGGGCGGAACGGAGCAGAGCACAGGTTCAGACCACTCTCAAGGTTCCCAGCTACCGTGGCTCCATCTATGACAGCAGGGGGCGCCTCCTGTCTTATTCGGTGCCTCAACCTTCTCTCTATGCGGATGCGCAGTACGTGGAAGATCCTCTGCGCCTGGCAAGGAGCCTCTCGGGGATTTTGGGAGAGCCTGAAAAGGGCCTGGCGGCCAAGCTTGGGGCACAGCGAAGGTTCATTTGGCTCAAGCGCCACATGACCGACGAGGATGCCATGCGAGTGGAAGCTCTTGGGGCTCGAGGGCTGGGATTCATGCGGGAATACAAACGGTTTTACCCCTACCGCCAGCTTGGGGGGCAAGTGTTGGGCTTTGTGGGGTTGGATGGAGAAGGCCTGGAAGGCCTGGAAAAGAGTCACGATGCATTCCTGAGAAAAGATCACAGAGTTTTCAGCCAGTTGCGGGATGGGGGCAGGAAAAACCTGTGGCATGGGGCGGAGCCGCCGCCGAAGCCTCGCGAGGCATGGGGGCTTCAGTTGAGCCTGGATGCTTTTCTGCAGTATGTCGCCGAGCAAGAACTGGAAAAGGCGGCTCTCAAGTACAAAGCTGCAGCCGGGCAGGTGGTGGTCTTGAACCCCAGCACCTTTGAAGTCTATGCCATGGCCAACTGGCCTCCCTTTGATCCAAACCTTCCGGGCAGAACCAGTGCTTCCCACTGGAGGAACAGGGCGATCACCGATGCCTTCGAACCGGGATCCACCTTCAAGGTCTTTTTAATGGGGGCGGCACTGGAAGAAAGGGTTTTGAGCCTGAGCGACCGCATTTTTTGTGAGAATGGAAGGGGCCGTATCGCAGGGCACTATATCCGGGATGTTCGCCCTCACGGGTGGCTGACCGTGCCGGAGGTGATCAAGTATTCGAGCAACATTGCCGCGAGCAAGATCGCACTGGACCTGGGGCGGGAAAGATATGGCAGCTACATTCGGTCCTTTGGTTTTGGGAGCCCGACCAATATTGAATTGCCTGGCGAAATCAAGGGATTGGTTCGTCCCGAAAACAAATGGCGTCCCATTGATCTGGCCACCACCGGATTCGGGCAAAGCATCGGCGTGACGGCCCTGCAACTGACTGTGGGCATTGCAACCATAGCCAATGGTGGGGAGTTTAAAGAGCCCGTTGTGGTTCGGCGCCATGTGAGTCCCGAGGGAGGAGTTTTCAGGTTTCGCGATTCCAAACCGCCGAGGAGAGTGCTCAGCGCCCGGACTGCTCAGGAGGTGACNCAAATGATGCGCATGGTCACGGAAGAGGGGGGAACGGGCGTGAATGCGGTGCCCGAGGGATACACCGTGGCTGGAAAGACCGGCACGGCGCAAATGGTGGACCCGCAAACAGGGCGTTATGCATCAGACCGTCATATTTCTTCTTTCACGGGCTTTGTGCCCGCCGAAAACCCGAGGCTTGTCATCACCGTGGTGATTCAGGAGCCGCAGGGAGCCATTTATGGAGGCACTGTGGCCGCACCCGTTTTCCGTGAGTTTGCAGCGAAGGCCCTGCCATACCTGGGAGTCATGCCCTCCGGTCATGAGCAATTACCGGCATCAGGGTTCCGGTGGGCGTCGACGGATGCCGTGCGTCAAGGGGACGACGGGCAGAAACTGTATTCAAAAGATTCAGTCGCGGGGGGTGGGGGATCATGGGGCAGGACAAGGATCAGCCGGCCCATGCCCACTGTGGTTTACAGCTACAAAAGGGACGGGGCCCTGTGGGGGGAATGATTTGAGATGTTATGAGGGCGTGTGAGGGAATGGGGATGTGCGGACAGTGAAGACTCTGCAGCGGGTGCTTCAAAATGTTGAAGTTTCAAAGACTCTGGGGAGACTGGATGTGCTTCTGAGCGGCATGGCCTATGACAGCCGAAAGGTCCGTAAGGGAGATCTTTTTGTGGCGGTCAGGGGAGTGAAGCATGACGGCCATCAGCACATAGCCCAGGCCCTTCGCAATGGTGCCGCCGCTGTTGTTGCGGAGGAGCTTTCATGGGAACCATCGTCTGAGACCGCTGTGCTTGTTCCCCATACGCGGCGTGCTCTGCCCGTCCTGTCAGCCAATTTTTACGATCATCCCTCCAGGCGGCTCTGTCTTGTTGGAGTGACCGGGACCAATGGCAAGACCACCACGACTCTTCTCCTGGAAGGCATTCTCAAAGAAGCAGGTTTCAAGGTTGGTGTGATCGGAACGCTGGCCTACCGCTGGAATGGCAGGGAGTTATCCGCGCCCATGACCACGCCCGAATCCCTGGATTTGCAGGCGCTCCTCCATGAAATGCTTCAGGATGGAGTGACCCATGTGCTGATGGAGGTCTCCTCTCATGCACTCGTTTTGGGGCGTGTGGATGCCTGCACCTTCAAGGCTGGGGTTTTTACGAATCTTTCGCAGGACCACCTGGACTTCCATGAAACCATGGAAGCTTATTTCGCAGCCAAGGCCATGCTTTTCAAAGAAATATTGCCCGCAGGAGGCGATGGTTTCGTGGCGGTGATCAATGGTGACGATCCTTTTGGAAGCCGCCTGTCCCAGTTTTTGGAGTCGGGCCTGTGGACCTTTGGCGTTTCTGCGGGGGATCTCACTGTGCGTGCCCACCGGGTGGAACTGGGCGGGAGGGGAATAAGGGCCCTTTTTTCCATGCCCGGCATGGAGATGGAAGTGGCTTCGCCTTTGCTCGGTCGATTGAACCTCTACAACCTTCTGTGTGCTGCGGCTACCTCCCTCGCCCTTGGGGTCAAACCGGGAGATATCCAGGGAGGGCTTAAAAAAATATCCCACGTGAGCGGCCGTTTGCAGCAGGTTCCCGTCCCCGAAGATTATGACGGCGTGGTCGTGGTGGACTATGCACACACTCCCGACGCCTTGGAAAAGACATTGGAATGCCTGCGGGAGATGACGCGGGGAAGGCTGTGGGTGGTTTTTGGCTGCGGCGGTGATCGGGATCGAAGAAAACGTCCCCTCATGGGACAGGTGGCAGCCAGGTTCGGGGATTTGGTGGTTTTGACCAGCGACAACCCCCGCAGCGAAGTTCCCGAACTCATTCTCCGCGACATCGAAGCGGGAATCAAGATGGAGAGAATGCCCCTGCTCGATGCGGACGATTTTTTCACCGGGGCAAAGGGCTATATGATGGAAGTGGACCGAAGGAAGGCCATCCATTTTGTTCTTTCTCGAGCGAAGCCTTACGATGTGATTTTGATCGCCGGGAAAGGCCATGAGACCTATCAACTGGTGGGGGACCAAGTCCTCCCCTTTGACGACCGGGAAGTTGTGATGAGCTATTTCAATTCCATGAAGCGAAGAGTTTCCTGAGGTAGAAAAATCATGTCCTGGACGGTTGCAGAAGTTCTCGCCGCCACTGAAGGGCGATTGTTGCAGGGGGATGCCGGGGAGTCTCTCACGGGCATCAATACGGATTCCCGCTCCCTGGAAAAGGGCGGATGTTTCGTTGCGCTCAGAGGTGAAAACCATGACGGTCATGATTTTTTGCCCTCGGCAGTGAAACGTGAGGCGGGGGCATTGGTGGTGGACCACAGGGGGTGGAAAGAGTCCCTGGTGGTCGATGGGCGGGTGGCCGTCATACTCGTTTCCGATACTTTGGAAGCTTTGGGAGCCATTGCCCGGCACCATCGCCGCCTTCACTCCCTGCCTGTTTTGGGTATAACGGGGAGCAACGGAAAGACCAGCACCAAGGAAATGGTGGGCTCCATTCTGTCCCGGAATCATCACGTGCTCAAAAGCAAGGGAAATTTCAATAACCTCGTGGGTGTGCCCCTCACGCTTCTCTCTCTGACTCCTGAACACGATGTGGCGGTCGTGGAAATGGGCATCAATGTTCCGGGAGAGATGTCACGGCTGGCGGCCATGGCTGAACCATCTGTGGGGCTGATCACCAATGTGCATCCCGCTCACCTGGAAGGACTGCGATCCCTGGAACACATTGT
>SL_3KL_010_SEDDRAFT_10002532_pt1 | contig 16718 bp, 17 predicted proteins | sample SodLakKL_010_SED_2_FD_10381 | JGI IMG/M metagenome (IMG submission 10381) | reverse complement strand
ACTCTGCGAGGGGCTGCCGGTCGATGTCCGGCAGCAGGACTACCGCGAGGCAGCCAGGGAATCCCGGCAATACGATCGTGTGGTGAGCATCGGCCTGATGGAGCACGTCGGCCCGCAGAACTTTCGCGCCTTCTTCGAACTCGCGCGCGCCCGCCTGAAGCCGGGCGGCCTGATGCTGCTGCACACCATCGGGGGCAACGTAAGCCGCAGGAGTACCGACCGCTGGATCGCCAAATACATCTTCCCCGGTGGCGTGATTCCGTCCGAGGCGCAGCTCACCCGGGCCAAGGAGGGTCTGTTCGTGCTCGAGGACTGGCACAACTTCGGACCGGACTACGACCGCACCCTGATGGCCTGGGACGCCAATTTCGTCGCCGCCTGGCCGGAGCTGAAACAAAGCGAAGGGCTGGACGAGCGCTTCTACCGGATGTGGCGCTATTACCTGTTGAGTTGTGCCGGCGCCTTCCGGGCGCGGAAACTGAATCTCTGGCAGCTCGTGCTCAGCCACGGGGATCTGCCGCGTTACGAGCCGGTCCGATGAGCAGCGCCGCCCGGGAAGCCCACCGCGATCGGGTGGAGGCGATGGCTGCGGCGCTGGCCGGGTCCGACGGGCCGGTGCGCCTCAGAAAGTCCACCAGCAACCTGTTCAGGCCGCGCGAGGAGGCCCGCCGGACGGAGATCGACGTGGCTTCGCTGAACCACGTGATCGAAATCGACGCCGCGGCCGGCGTCGCCGAGGTCGAGGGCATGACGACCTATGCCGACGTGGTCGACGCCACCCTGCCGTACGGCCTGGCACCGGCCATCGTGCCGGAACTCAGGAGCATCACGGTCGGCGGCGCGACCACCGGGGTCGGCATCGAGTCGGGGGCGTTCCGTTACGGCCTGGTGCACGACACGGTGGAAGAGCTCGACGTCATGGTGGCCGACGGGCGGGTGTTGACCTGCTCGCGCGAGCAGCGCCCGGAACTGTTCTACGGCTTTCCGAACTCCTACGGCAGCCTCGGTTACGCCACGCGGGTCCGGCTGCGGCTGATCCGGGTGCAGCCTTATATCCGGCTGGAGCACACCCGCTTCCACGATCCCGAGGAACTGTTCGCGGCGATCGCCGAGGAATGCGCGCACCCGACCTGCGCGTTCCTCGATGGCGTCTACTTCGCCCCCGGCGATTTCGTGCTCACCCGCGCGCATTGCGTGGAATCGCCGCCGGCGGACACCGAGGCCAGCGACTACACCTGGATGCGCCAGTACTGGCAGAGCCTGCGCGAGCGGCGCGAGGACTATCTGAGCATCCACGACTACCTCTGGCGCTGGGACACCGACTGGTTCTGGTGCAGCCGGAATGTCGGCGCCCACCTCAAGCCGGTGCGGCTCCTTCTCGGGCGCAAGCGCCTGTCGAGCGTGACCTACCAGAAGATCATGCGCGCCAGCCGCCGCTGGCCGCTGAGCCTGCTCCACGCCGTGCGCCCGCGCAGCGAGGCAGTGATCCAGGACGTCGACATCCCGATCGGCAACGCCGCGGCGTTTCTGGCCGATTTCGAGGCCGAGATCGGCATCCGCCCGGTGTGGATCTGCCCGTTTGTCGTGCCCGAGGCCGGGTTCTCGTTGTTCCAGCTGCGTCCCGAAACGGCGTACATCAACTTCGGCTTCTGGGACATCGTCCGTTCCAGCGAGCCCGACGGCTATTACAACACCCGGGTCGAGGAACTGGTCGCGAAACATGGCGGCAAGAAGAGCCTGTACTCGCGCAGCACCTACGATGAAGCCACCTTCTGGCAGAACTACGACCGCGAGGCCTACGAGGCCCTCAAGCGCGAGTACGATCCCGAAGGGCGCTTTCCCGGACTCTATGAAAAGGCGGTGAAACGGGGCTGAGGCCGGTGTGGCCTCCAGGCGAAACTGCCCTTCGACCCCCGTTCTGTTGCGCGTCGGAAAATCGGGGATGCCCGGACGATCGCGAGCGGCCATGCATGAATTGTCGCGCGTCCTGGTTGCCGGGGTCCGACCCTGTCAGGGAAGCAGGGAAGCGCTGAATACAGCCATCCCGGCTTTCTCGGTGTACGCGGCGCTGCAACGTCGTGTTCGGCCATTGCATTGGCAATGGGGTTTGCAGCTTGCATCACGAATCCACGACCGGTGGTGGTCGATTCCTGCGGCCCATCCATGCGCCGCAGGGATACGCCGAACAATCCGTGTCTCCCCGCCCCCGGACCCCTTGTGTTCGAAGCCGGCGGGACCCTCAGGCCGCTTGCCCGCGGGCGGCGCGCAGGGCGCGGCAGAACCAGCCTTCGGGGCTGTCCTCGCCGGTCAGCAGGTAGCGCAGGGCGTGCGGGTCGCGCAGGCTGTGGGAGATCGTCAGCGCACTGGCGAAGCGGCCGCAGAACAGCATGTGGTCGCCGGGCTGCAGGGGCGTGTCGTCGGCGGGCGCGAGGATGTCCGGTGAGCCGCCCTCGCGCCGCAGCAGCAGGACAATGCAGGCGTGGCGCTGGCGTTCCGGGTGGTCGGCGCGCAGCAGCTGGCCCAGGGTCACCGGCTCATGCTCCAGATGCTTCAGGAGCGCCGGCGCCGAGGCCTCGTCCAGTTGCTCGGTCCAGATGGCCGGGACCCGGTCACCGACCACGGCCGTGATGGCGCTGACCTGCTCGTTGGCCCACTCGGTGGACTGCGCGCGGCTCAGGTCCAGGAAGCGCGGCAACAGCGGCGAGGTCAGGTGCGCCAGGATCGCCTCGGCAATCACCCGGTCATGGCGCATCACCAGCGGCAGATCGGCGGCCCCGAACAGCAGCGAATTGCTCTCGTGGTTCTGCCGCCCGACCATGAACAGCTCCGGGTTCAGCTCGCGCGCGGTCATCACGATGGACAGGTTGTAGTCATCGCGTCCGGTCCCGGCCACGATCCCGGAGGCGCTCTCGATGCCGGCCTTGCGCAGGGTATCCGCCTCGGTGCCACGGCCCTCGATGCAGCCGGGCGGGCAGTCCGCGCCCTCGGGGTCTGTCTCCACCAGGGTCACCTCCACGCCCTCCTGGGTCAGGCCGGCATGGACGGCCTTGCCGAAGCGCCCGAAGCCGCACAGGATCCAGCGGCCGCTCGGCGGGTCGATCGGCATCGGCAGCGGGCTTCCGGGGAGGTTCCCCAGCCACTCGTGCAGCAGGTGATGCGCGGGGGAATGCAGCGCCAGGGCGAGCCGCTGGCCGAAGATCACGAACGGGTTGATGATCTGATCGGTGCCGAACGAGGCCATGTTCTTCTCCGTGTCATGGCTCTCGGCGCGGCAGATCACGGGACGGTCCGGGTTGATGAGCCTGGCGGCAATGGCGATGCGCAGGTTCACCGCATCGTCGCTGGTGAGTGCCACCACGCCCTGGCAGTGCGGGTTGAGCAGCCCGGCATCGAGCAGGCGGTTGGCGACGCTGGCGTCCGCGCAAAGGCCGGGGATCTGTACCGCGTAGTCCTCCAGCACCAGCTCGTTGATGCGGTCCGGGTTGTGGTCGATGACCACGGCAAAGCCGTTGCGCCCGAGCAGCGAGCGCACCACCAGGGCGCCCGTATCCCCATAACCACAGACGATGTGGAACGGGCGCTCCAGCTTGCGGATGGTGCGGTCGAACGCGTGCTGGCTGACCGCCAGGCGGAAGGCCGGGTCCTGAATCAGCGCGAGGATCTTGCCGATCGCGTACAGCCACGCCACCACCGACAGGTAGACGGCAAACACCGTCCACATCCGCTGCGCCTCGGTGAAGGCGTGGGGGATCTCGCCGAAGCCGATGGTCGTGGCCATGTAGGTGACGAAGTAGAACGCATGGAAGAAGTCCATGCGCCAGGGCTCGCCCTGGTCGTCCACGCCGGGGATCAGCACCAGGCCGATCACGGAGACCGAATAGGCCGCCGTCAGCGCGAGCAACGGCGGGCGCATGCGCCGGAGGAACAGGAACAGCACCTTGTTGATCGTGGGGGGCATGGCCCGGGGGTCGGCGGCAGTCGCGGCCGGCGTCAGCGGCGCAGGGCCACGGTGTCCGCGATCAGCAGCAGCACCGAGATCAGGTTCGCCACCATGGCACCGCCGGCCAGCGAGACGATGCTGGCCATGAACATCGCATCCATGCCTCCTGCATGCACGTGGGTGGCATAGCCCCACACCACCGCGGCCGCGATCAGCTGCAGAACTGCCACCAGCGAACTCGCCAGCAGCAGCGCCCCGGTCTGTGTGCGGTCGCCCAGCTTCAGGGCGGTGGCCACGACATTCACCACGATGGCGGCGAACAGCTCGTATACGTTGTGATGCGCCGGATTGTCGATCTCGCCGAGAAAGAACCCGAAGTTCAGCGTGAACGCCAGGATGATGAAAAAGCCGAAGATCACCTTCTCCAGGTTCATGCGCATGCTCCTTGCCATTCCAGGTGGCGGGCCCGGACCGGAGCGGTAACAGGGCTTCCCGCGTCATCTGCCCGCAGCATGGAGCATGGCCCAACAGACCCCGGATGGCGAGGGCAGGGCGCCGATCTCACGGACGGCCCGAACGCCGAATCGCCGTCATCGCGGAGCCCCGCAGAGGCCGCGGCAAGCCGTCGGATCAGCCCGGGGCCTTGTCGGTCGCCTTTGCGGTGTCGGATCCGATTGGAGGGCAAGTGGCCATTCTGCGGCCCAAAATGAGTTGCTTAAGGCGCCAAAACCGGGGTCGAAGTGGCTTGACCCGGTCCAATACCGTTACTCCTGCGGGTCCGACGCCGGCTTGTCACTCCGTCCCGGCGCTCCCCGGGTATGTTCAGGCCTTGGGGATAATCCGGGCGGCGAAGGACTGGACCACGATCTTTCCATCCCGGACGACGAACGTGTCCGTGGCTAGCTCGTACACGTTGTCGGCCGTCCCTGCGGTCCACACGATGTACCCATAGTCACCCTCGACGGATTGGTGCTTCAGACTGAACGTTGCACCGGGTTTTCCGAACTCCGCGATCAAGGCCTGGAACAACGGCCTGATTGCGTCGACGCCCCTGAGTGGTCCGTCCGGTGTGAACAGGACGGCATCCGGCGCATAGTCAGAGAGGATGCCGTTGAGGTCGCCCTCACCAAAACACTTCAAGTGGTTGTCGATAACGTCCTTCGTCGTGGTCATCTCTCGATCCTCCTTTGTTGGCGGCCGCTGCTCCCTCCACAATTGCGATTCGTTGAGTCGCCTCCTTCGTGCCCATCGCCGGCAAGCCGATCAAGGCCAACTGCTGGAGTCCGGGTTTCCCTTCAGGTGAGGGTTCAGCGTTTTCTCGGTCCGCCTGACGCCCGGCTTACCGCTATCTGTCAAGGTAGATCCCGGCTGAACGGGATGCACGGGTTCCTCAACCACCCGCGGCGTGCTTGGGGATCAGGGATACCCGCTGGGGCAGTCCGAAGTCCCGGACGTTGGCAGCCCAGCGCCCGGGCGTGTCTGGCGGGGGCGTTCATCGGTGCCGCGCCCGCGGCCGAGGGCGCCGGCCGCTTCTCCCGAGTGTCGCCGGGGCGGTGTCCCGTAGTGGTCGAGCGCGGGGTGGCGGTGTTCGTCCCGGCCGGGCGCCGTGCTGCCCGGCGGTCGCCTTACCGCTGGTATTCGTGCTGGACCAGGCCGGCGCCGTCATCGGCCCCTGTGGACGCAGGCGGGATCGTCTGCGCCGCTATCCCGTCGCGCGCATGCCGCCGCCTCCGCCGCCGCCCGGTGGCGGGGTCCAGACGTTGCGAAAGGCCTGATGGGTGTTCGCCGGCAGATGGCGGGAGAAGCGCAACCGAACCCCCTGATCGGTGCGCACCGCGCTGATCCGGCCGCGCTTCAGGCCGTATCTGCGTGCCACGTCCTCGCAGCCGCGTGCGAAGCCGGATGGCGGTTTGCCACGGCGCACGCGGGCCGCGCCATCGCGCAGCTCCACGGTAAACACCAGCCGTGCATGCCAGAGCATCAGCGCGATGCCAAGGCCCAGCGCGGCAAACATGAGCAGCAACGTGATCAGCATGGTGGATTGCACGGCAGGACAGGNTGGGGATGTCGGTCCAGTCTAGCGCACCTCATCCGATGTCCTTCGCCTTGCGCGGTGGCCGGTTCGTCCGCGGAGCTATACGGGCCGCGGTACGCCGCCGGAATCGCCCGCCGCGGGTGGTTGATTCGGNGCCTGGCTGCAAACCCCTTTGCCAGCGCAAAGGCATACAAGACGTTGCAACGCCGCGTGNGCCGGGAAAGCCAGGATGGCTTTATTCACCGCTTCCCTGATCGTCGGCCTTTNATGGTGCTGGTTTGTCGNGACGAGGGAACGCGGAGACGATTCCGTCCACATGCTCATTCAGGTCATCGGAGACGGATTGCCACATCGGATCCACGAGAAATTCGATACCCTCTCGGCGGGCCAGTTTCGCAGCCGGAACGAAATCGCTGTCCCCTGTCACCAGCACGATGGTATCCGCCTGCTTCTTCAAGGCAAGGCTGGCAATATCCAGCCCGATGCGCATATCGACGCCCTTCTGTCGAAGCTCAAGGCCAATATGCCGTTCTTCCAGATCATCCCACGTTGCGAGCACCCTTTTGAGCTGTGCCAGTTCGTCCCTGGAGGGCTGTGGTGGGGCATCGCCTTCAATCAACGTCTCTTCCAGGACCTTCATCCACGTCCGAGTCTTCAAGAGCTTTTTCGTCAGAGCAGGGCTGATCTGCCAGTCGGATGTCTTCTGTACGGTCCCCAGCCTCAACGCGAATTTCCGTTTCTTGCGCAACTGGGAGAACAGCTCACGGCGAAACGTCGCGGTTTCCGTCTTTCCGTAATCAATGCGCCGATTGGCCAGAGGATGGTGATTTGTTCCGTCGTAAGGCTCTGCGTCGTAGAAAAAAAAGGCGGTAGACCTGATCCAGCCATACGCCGTCCGCCTCATTCTCATCGGAATGGATGAGTTTCTGGACATGACGTTTGCAGAGATGGCGCGCACTGTCAGCGACCGCTTGCGGGGAATCACAGAACTGCGCTGCAACCAGCCTGGGTAGCCGTTTGATGAAGAAGCCACCGTCAATGAGTATTGCGATCCGTCGCACTCGAGTCATGTTCTTGTCCCTCAGAACGAAAAAAGCCCCCGGCTTTCGGCACACGCTCAGGATAGGGGAGCGGGCGTACTCGCAGGAGGCGGATAGCAAACATCGTCGGCCAGCGGGTCGCCGTTGTCAACTCGACGACGATTCGACCGTTGGATCAGGATGTTGCCGCCAAGCGCTCGCGCCAGCAGATGGCCGGAGCGGCCCTGGTTCGCCCCAGCTGCAGCGAGTCGAATCGGGCGCGGTCCCGCCCGTGGGGCCTGGGCAGCGTATGGCCCCGTCAGGGTCCCGCCGTGCGGGTCGGCGCGGGCGTGCTCGTCGATGTACTCCGGCGCGCTGGCCACCGCGCCCCGGGCTGTCATCCATCGGGGCTCCGCGCAGGGCCGTGGCCTCGCGCGTCCGCGCCTTCACCGGAGCGATACAGAGCAGGGCGATCGCAAGCCGCCGGATCTCCGTGCCCCGATCCACTGCCCAAGGTCGCCAAAGCGGGTGGTGGTGGCTTGACCCGCGGAGATGCCGTTACCCCCGCGGGTCCGTCCCGGTCATCTTCCGCCGGGATCAGAAGTTGACGCCCACCTTCACCTGACCCAGCAGGTTGTCGGCGTCGCCGCCACGGGTGAACTGCTGGCGAACGCCCGCGCCCGCAAACAGCGCGCCCTGGCGATATTCCACATCCGCCCCCAGCTGGAACGCCCACATGCTGTCGGACGAGTCGTCATCGGGGTTGGCCCGGACGTAGCCAAAGCCGGGGCCGGCACCATAGGTGAGATTGCCGCTGCCGACATACCAGCGCGGATTCACCTCGAAGGTCTGGAGCTTGAGGCCATCGTTGTCGAAGCGGTTGTAATTGAACTGCTGGCGGATGTTGCCGGCCGGCGGGGTGAACCAGGGGCAGTTCAGCGAAAGCTGCGCCCCCAGGGCGGTATCCGAACCCACCCCGGAAACATCGACATCCATGGGCCCGGCAGTCGCCGCCAGGGTGAACTCGGGCGACCAGTCCGGATCCTGATAGGGCATCATGGTCCAGCCCCCGGCCTGTGCCGTGCCGACCAGCCCCGCGCACAGCACTGCCATGGTGAAAGCCGTCTTCATATCGTCTCCTCGTATATCGGTGCTGCGGGGCGGTGTCCTTGCCCCACGGTTCGAGCGGCTGATTATGGCGAAGCCGTGGAATGGTCGCCATCCGGGTGAGTGGCCCGCCCACCCCGAAACCGGACATTCGAAGCCCCGACGAAAACGCCTTCAGCTTTCGGCACACGCTCGGGGCGGGCATGCAGGTGTGGCCCCGTCGCCCGCACGCCGCCGCCCGTGGTGATCTCGACCAGCGGGGCGCGTCGGCGCAGCGCGCCCTTGCCGGGGCTACTCGGTGTCGGTTGGCGGCGCCTCGCCCGGGCGCCACTCGGCCTGGGCCGCGTACAGCTCCGTCAGCGTCCGGGCGTGCGGGTCGTCGCAGCCGTGTTCATCGATGTAGGCCGACACCCGGGACTGGATGTCTTCCTGCGCACGCTCCAGAACGTCCGCGATCTGCGGGTCCGTCCAGTCCGGCCGGTGGTCCTGCAGCGCCATGGTCGAGCGCAGATAGACCATCTGCTGATTGGCCAGAAAGGCCACCATCTGGTCCCGGTCGATCTCGGCGCAGCGCGATGCGGCCGTGCTGGAGGCGATGAACTGACTCAGGATGTTCAGGATCCCCGGCGGCTCGTCCGCACCCGCCGGACCGGCGAGGCCAAGGACCAGAAGCAGGGCCCCGAACGCCGCCGCTAAGGGCCGGCGCGACAAGTGGCGGGGCGCCGGGCCGGAGGCCAGGGCAAGTACGCGGCCCAAGCGGGCCGGGGTGGTGCATCCGTTCTGCATGTGTTCCTCCGTGAAAGCATTGCGGACCCGGTGCCCGGGCCCATCCAGAATCTAGCCCCCAGCGTCCGCCCTGTCATCCAGCTGGCCTCTACGCAGCGCCGTATCCCCACGCACTCACGCCTTCGCAGCAGCGACGCCGCGCCGAGCGCTCCCGAGCGGGCCGTTTCCGGCCCCGCCATCGTTGCGCCCCCGGGGAACACCGAGGGTGCCGTAAGGGCCGCATTTCCGGGGTGAAATGCCTTGTTTAACGCTCAGAAACCGCCCTCGAGAGCACGAAAGTCCCGTTCCTACAGCGAGTTACCGTGGTCCGACCCGATCATTCCCAAGGAACAGGGAGTTCGCATGAGTTAGCGTGGTCCGACCCCGTCATTCCCACCGTCATTGCAAGGCCTCGCAGAGGCTGGGGCAATCTGCGGATCGGCCCGAGAACTGGCCGGGCGCATTGGGTTGCCGGATCTGACCGGAAGGTGGCTGTCCTCTTTCTCGCCGCATTCGCTGGCACCTTGACACGTGTCACGTGATGGGTGACATTGGTGCCATGATCAAGACGTTCGCGGATCGGCGTACGCAGGAGCTGTACGCGACAGGGAAGTCGAAGCGGATCCCGGCCGATGTAGCCAGAAGGGCGGTCCGCAAGTTGGACTATCTGTCGGTAGCCGAGCAGCTTGACGACCTGCGGGTTCCACCCGGCAACCGGCTGCATGCGCTGGAAGGCGATCGCAAGGGTCAGTATGCGATCTCGGTTAATGACCAGTGGCGGCTTTGCTTTCGATTCGAGGACGGCGACGCCTTCGATGTCGAGCTTACGGATTATCACTAGGAGGTATCAGTGATGAGCATCCCCAACACCATCGGCCTGACGCGGCGGCCGGCCCATCCCGGTGAAATGCTGCGCGAAGACTTTCTCCCGGACTTTGCCCTGAGCACCGCGGACCTGGCCAAAGCGGCAGGCGTATCGCGCCAGTCCATCAACGAACTGCTGCGTGAGCGCCGGGCACTCAGTCCCGAAATGGCCTTGCGTCTGGCGCGACTGTTCGGGACCACCCCGGAATACTGGCTCAATGCCCAGCGCGCCGTGGACCTCTGGGATGCCGCCCGGGCCATTCAGGACGACATAAACCGCATCCATCCGCTCGACGCCGCCTGACCGAGCGGCCCAAGGGGGCAGGCTCAATCACTTGCCCCTCTGGCCGAGACAGCGGCAAACGGCAAGCGTTGAGCCCTCGGACGGCCTGTACGATCCTGACGCCACAGGCCGTTTCGAGGCCCCAACTGGGCCGCTCAAGGCCTTGAACCACCCCTTGGGAGCACGAAAGTCACGTTCCTGCAGCGAGTTACCGTGGTCCGACCCCGTCCCGACCCGTGCCGGAGAATGCTGCAATCCGCAGCACCTATACTCGAAAAAGAACGAGTGCTTCCGCGACAGCGACAGGGAGGCCGCGGGCCCGTGCGTGCCGGCGCCTGGAGCAGCCAACCTGCCATTGTCGAACGCAGGAACGTCGATGCCGGACTTTCTCGAGGGCTGGAACGATGCCAGATGACCACGACGCTGCCAGTGCCGCCCACGAGGCCGACCGGATCCTCGACGCGGCGCTGAGACTGGCCGAGGTCCACGGCTGGGATGCGCTGCACCTGTACGAAGTCGCGGAGGATCTCGGTCTGTCGCTGTCCGCGATCCATCAGCATTTCCGCCAGAAGGACGATCTGGCCGAGGCCTGGTTCGACCGGGCCGACAGGGTGTTGCTGGCCGTCCCGGAGAGGCCCGGGTGGGCTGCACTTCCGCCCCGCGAACGACTGTATCAGGCCATCATGGCCTGGCTCGACGCGCTCCATCCGCACCGTCGCTCGACCCGGGCCATGCTGGGTTACAAGCTGCATCACGAGCATGTTCATCTCCAGCTGCACGGGCTCACGCGCATCAGCCGGACGGTCCAGTGGATCCGCGAGGCGGCTCTGCTGCCGAACACCGGTATGCGCCAGGAGATCGAAGAGGGCGTGCTCACCGGTATTTATCTCGCGACCTTCAGCCGATGGTTACGTGACGATTCGCCGGACTCCGCTGCGGCACAAAAGCGCCTGCAACGTTTGCTCCAGTCGGCGGAACAGGTGGCGACGGGTCCGGGTCGATGGTTGCCCGGTTCTGCCGCGGAGTCATAGCCGGAGGCCGGCAGGCTCCTGCGACGCCGGCCCATGGACACGATCACCCATGCGCTGCTCGGCGCCCTGGTCGCCCAGACCACCGCGGTCAAGTCCAGCCGCCTGACCACGGGTGAGCGCCTGACGCTGGGTGCGGCTGCCGGTGCATTCCCGGACATCGATTTCCTGGGATTCCTCTGGCATCCACTGGTATTCCTCGCGGACTGGCATCAGGGGCCGACCCACTCGCTGCTCCTGCTACCCGTCTGGGCGGCATTGTTGGCGGTGGGCTTCGCATGGGCGACCGGCAAACGGGCGGCCCTGGTCGAAGCGGGACTGGTCGCGGGTCTCGCGATTGCTTCACATATCGCGTCGGACGTGATCACCGCCTACGGCACGCAGGTTCTGGCCCCGCTCTCGGAGCAACGGGTCGCTCTGGACTGGGTGTTCGTGATCGACCCGCTGTTCACCGCGATCGTTCTCTTCGCCCTGATCCTGAGCCACCGGCTGGCGGCACGACGGGTGGCGATCGCGCTGGCCGGTCTGGGTGTGCTGGTCGCCTACGTGGCCGGCCTTGCGTTGCTGCAACGGCAAGCGCTCGACGTCGGCCAATCCCTGGTGCATGCGGAGGCTCTTCATCCGGCCGAGGTCGTGGCTGTGCCGCAGCCGTTCTCACCGTTCAACTGGGCGGTGATCGTGGTGTCGGGAGACCGGTACCATCGTGGATGGGTGAATCTGGCGGGGCACCCGCCCTGGGTGCCCGATTGGCCCGGGCTGGGTGTGTTGCGGGCGTTGGCCGAGTCGTATCGGGGCCCCGACGAGGTGCAGTGGCAGCAATGGCATCGCCACGGTGCGATCGCGGAGGAGCGGGAACTGGTCGCGACGCTCTGGGCGAAACCGGAATTCGCTCCGTTCCGGCGCTTCGCAGTGCTACCGAGCCTGTCGCGGATCGTCCGGGGCCCGGAGGACACCTGCGTGTGGTTCACCGACCTGCGCTATGACCTCCCGGCTCTGCCGGACACCTTTCGGTATGGTTTCTGCCGCGAGAACCGCGACGCAGACTGGCAGCTGTACCGGCTGCGCTATTTCACCGAGGACCAACGGCAGCGCCTTTAGGGAAACGCTGATTTACAAGCGTTTCCCGGCGGCACAGGGATGTGCCGCCGGAATCGACCACCGCAGGTGCTTGATTCCGAAGCAAGCTGCAAACCCCTTTGCCAGTGCAAAGGCATGCAGGACGCTGCAGCGCCGCGCGCGCCGAGAAAGCCAGGATGGCCTTGTTCAGCGCTTCCCCAAGGCAGAAACGCCCATCAATACAGTCGGTTGTCGTGTTCCGATCCCGCCGGCCTCCCCGGCGGTATCCGAGCCTGCATGAGGGATTGCGAGTTACCCCCTTCGCTCCCCCTAGACTGCAGGCGGGCCACACAACCGGAGTCCCCAATGGAAAATCTTCATCTGCCGATCCGCGTCGACAAGCGCGAAAAGGGCAAGATCATCCAGCGCATCGAAGAGCTGGAGGGCGTGGAACTGGAATTCACCGATCTGGACGTTGGCGATTACGTATTGCCCAACGGCGTCGTGATCGAACGCAAATCCGCGGCCGACATGGTCCTGAGCGTGGTCGACAAGAGCCTGTGGGAGAACGCCGCGAAGCTGAAGGCCAACTACCAGCAGGTGATCTACATCGTCGAGGGGGACCTGTACGAACCGCGCTTCTACCAGCAGGCGCTGGACATCCACCGCGCCCTGGCCCACCTCACCATCGCCCTAGGCGTCAGCGTGCTGCCCAGCCCCGATGCCGACAACAGCGGCATGCTCATCTACCTGCTGGGCCTGAACGCACAGATCGAGCCCGATCCCGCCGACCGTGAGGCCCAGTCCGACAACCGGCGCAAGGTCGCCGAATTCATCGTCAGCGGCCTGCCCGGCGTCGCCGCGGACGAAGCCCGCGACCTGCTGCGCAGCCTCGGCAGCGTGCGCGACGTCATCAACGCCGACGCCGCCACCCTCGCCCAAACCGATGGCCTCGACCCCGAACGCGCCGAACGCATCGAGTCCGTCGTCACCTACGGCAGCCGCAGCAGCTGAGCCACGCAACCCGCCCCGCAGCCGGTGGCCGACACCCACCGGCCAGGCGAACGGGGAGAAACCGGAACCCCTTCGGCATTCGCTCTCGGGCTTCTGGTCCCGGCGTCTCTCCGCCCGGGACCGCCTGATCTACCGCTTCGACGAACAAGCCATCTACATCTTCGCGATCGGCGGCCATTACGACACGCTGTGACTCGAGCCCATGATGCCCCTCGCTCGGGGCATCATGGGCAAAAGGCAGGGTCTGACCCCGCGCCCCGTTCGTGCCGGGAAGGCCCCATTTCGCGGCTGAAATTCCTCGTTCAAGGCTCAGAAACCGCCCTTGAGCGCACGAAAGTGCCCTTATCGCAGGCTGCGACAACGTGATCGACGGGGTGGTGATCACCCTGCTCGACATCACCGGCCCCAACCGCCCGGAGCCGTAGAGCTCAACGGACGTCACTTTAGCTGCATGTCGTTCTCGACGGACCGCACGCCCTCGACACCACTCGCAATTTCGATCGCCTTGTCGATATCCTCCCGTGAGCTGACGAAACCGCTCAGTTGCACGCGGCCCTGGTAGGTCTTGACCCTCACCTCGAATCCGCTCAGGGAGGGCTCGTTGAACAGCGCCGTCTTCACCTTGGAGGTGATCACGGAATCGTCGACGGTTTCGCCAAAGCTTCTCTGACTCTCCGTGGCGGCACAGCCCGCCATGAACAGGGCCAGCAGCACAGCAACGAACAGAACCGCAAAATGCTTGTAATTGTTCACAATCAAGGACTCCTCTTTAGAAGGACAAGGGCGGCGGAAGAACCCCGGCCACACCTGCCCCGTGCCGTTGTTTCCGGCGGTATCAGATGTGACCCAGCAACAGCAGGACAAGGAGGATGATCAGCACCACTCCGATCAGCCCGCTGGGGGCATAACCCCAGTCCCGGCTATGTGACCAGGTCGGGATCACGCCGATCAGCAGAAGGATAAGGACGATAATCAGGATGGTTCCCAGGGACATGAGGCAGTTCCTCCGGCGCGGTGGGCGATATCGGTCGCGTCATTGCGACTGATGCATGGCTTCACTCTCGCGCCAGGAGGATGGGGGGGTCTGTACGTTTCCGAACACACACAGCGTGGCGTGACGGCGCCCACCGAACCGGCAGGAATGCGCAGCCGGCTTGGCGGGAGGCCGGGGATGTGCGCTTGCGCACATACAGCCAGCGCGTGTGACGCCACCCTGTCCGTAGATGGTGGCCGTCCCGGGCCAGCAGACAAATGCCATGGAGCGGACGCCAGTACGCCGGTCGTGATGAACCGCACCCGGGTGCCGGCTGCCGAGCCCACTCCGGAGCCCAGCGATGCGAACACACAAACCCCGTCCGGAGATCACTGACCTGCGGGGCCTGCAACGCGCGCTCGCGGCCTATCGTACGCCGCTCCCCGGACGCGCCCTCCTGGAACTGGTGATCACCGTGGTGCCATTCGGCCTCTTCTGGTTCCTGGCCTGGGCCACCGTGAGTGCCGGCTACTGGCTCGGCCTGTTCCTGACTGTGCCCGCGGCAGGCTTCCTCGTGCGGCTATTCATGATCCAGCACGACTGCGGACACGGTTCGTTCTTCCCCTCCCGGCGCGCCAACGACTGGACGGGAAGGGCAATCGGCGTCCTGACGCTCACCCCCTATGACCTCTGGCGCCACACGCATGCCCTGCACCATGCGCATTCCGGCAACCTGGACCGCGCGAGCCACGGCAGCATCGCGACCCTGAGCACGCGCGAATACCAGGCCCTGCCGAAGGCCCGGCGCCTGCTCTACCGTTTGTACCGCCACCCGCTCGTGCTGTTCGGCCCGGGGCCCGTGTACCTCTTCCTGCTGCAGAACCGCCTGCCCGTCGGCATGATGCGCGCGGGACGGATGCCCTGGCTCAGCACCATGGGCACCAATGCGGCCATCGTTGCGCTTGGCGCCCTGCTGATGTCGATGGTGGGTGCGGGGACTTTCCTGCTCGTCCATCTGCCCATCGCCAGTCTGGCCGCCGCGATCGGCGTCTGGCTGTTCTATGTGCAGCACCAGTTCGAGACGACGCGGTGGGCACACGACGACGAATGGACCTTCCACGAAACGGCCCTGTACGGCAGCTCCTACTATGACCTGCCCCCGGTGCTGCGCTGGTTCACCGCCAACATCGGGATCCATCACGTGCATCATCTCGCCAGTCGGATCCCCTTCTACCGGTTACCCGAGGTGCTGCGGGACCATCCACCCCTTCAGGAAATCGGCCGCATCACGCTCAAGGAGAGTCTCGGGTGTATCCACCTCGCCCTGTGGGACGAGCAAAGCCAGCGCCTTGTCCCGTTCGAGCGCGCGGGCCATGAGCCACCGGGTCCGGTTGCGGACAACCCGCGATCGAGAGCCCGTGTGTGAGCGGTCATGCACCCCCAACGAGCCGGTAGCGCCGTTCAGTGACGTTGGCGCACCCGGGCAGCAGTCAAGTGACGGATGCCACACACCGGTTCCTGCTCCCGGGGCGGCCACGGCATCAGCCGATCCGTTTCTTTCCTGACGACCTTGTAGCACTCGCAGCTCAGCTGCTCCAGCGCGGGACGGTCCAGCACCGTGATGTGCCCGCGCCGGTAGTGGATCACGCCCAGCTTGTGCAGCTTGCGGGCCGCCTCGGTAATCCCCTCGCGGCGCACGCCCAGCATATTGGCGATCAGCTCCTGGGTCATGACCAGTTCGTTGCCCGGCAGCCGGTCCAGCGACAGCAGCAGCCAGCGGCACAGTTGCTGGCTGATGGTGTGGTGGCGATTGCAGACCGCCGTCTGCGCCATCTGCGTGATCAGAACCTGACTGTAGCGCAGCATCAGGCGCATCAGCTCGCCATGCTGGTTGATCTCGCCGTCGAAAAGCCGGACCGACATCCGGAAGGCATGGCCGCCACTTTGTACCACCGCGCGACAGGTCATGCTCCCGCCCCCCATGAACGACCCGATGCCGACCATGCCGTCGTTGCCCACCACCGCGATCTCGGCCGAGGAGCCGTTCTCCGTCAGGTACAGCAGCGACACGATTGAATCGACCGGAAAATAAACGTAGCTCGGCCGGTGACCGGACTCGCACAGCACCTCGCCCAGCGTCAGCGTGACGGGTTCGAGCAACGCAAACACGCGCGCACGATCCTCCGAAGCAATCATGCCGAGAATATGGTTTTCCCCAGGGTCAATGGATTGTGACATATCCGTTTGGTCCGTCCCTGTGGGCGCGGCCGTTGTGCCCCCTGACGGCCTGAACCTTCGTTCATGTCATACGCCAGCACGATGCCCGCCCTATCAGCTGATCGAACAAAGTCGTCATTCCCCTGATGATAGAGGTTCTTTGACGTTGTGCGAGGCTGAATTCAGAGCCGGAATCGATACCCGCGGCTCCTGCATTGCCGATCAGCGCGACGATCCCAACCATCATCCACATGCGCACCTCCCCTGTGCCTGCGGATCGTCCTGTGCTCCGCGGGCTCGGTGCCCGGAATATCCCCCTTAGGGAAGCGCTGAATAAAGCCATCCTGGCTTTCTCAGCGCACGCTGCGCTGCAAACGCGGTTTGCAGCTTGCTGCGGAATCAACCACCTGCGGTGGC
>SL_3KL_010_SEDDRAFT_10002531_pt1 | contig 16721 bp, 6 predicted proteins | sample SodLakKL_010_SED_2_FD_10381 | JGI IMG/M metagenome (IMG submission 10381) | reverse complement strand
TGCAACAAAATGAGTTTGATACCATCATTTGGGGAGCCTCGCTGCAAGGCATTAAGATGGCCGCAGCACACAGGGCCGGGGGCAAAAAGGTGTTGCTTGCCGGCAGATTTGGCTTCCCGGGAGGCAAAGCCACCGAATCGCTCGCCACGCTCTACAACCACGGCTATTTTAATGACGGCGGGTTGTTGCAGGAGTTGCTGTCACGCACCGAATCGCTGCCTTTTGGAATCTTGTTCCGAAACCAGGAGATGATCCTGTTGCATCCGGAGGCAATCAAAAGGGTTTGCTGGGAGTTGCTGTCGCAGTACCAGGTCGACACCCTGTTTCATGTAACCCCCATGGAAGTGATTCCCGGGGAAACAACCAAACTGGTCTTGTTTGGCCGCGAAGGGGTGATCAGGCTTCAGGCCGGATTGCTTGTGGATATGTCGGACGACCGTTTCCTCGACAGGATGCAAACAGGCAGCAAAGCGGTCGACCTGGTGATCAACAGTTTTTTTACCGACCCCCTGCCCCCCGGCCTTAAAGGGTTTCATCCAATCCGAATGCTGGAGACCCCCATCGGGCAGTATGTGTCCATATCCAAAAAAAATGTCCCGGCCCATTTGATAGAACAGGCATTCAACCTCGAACTGGACCAGTTGTCGGGTGCCTGCTGGAAAAACCACCGGTCGCGCATACGCATGGTCCCGGTATACCCTGAAATAAAAACAGATAAGCAAACAGACAGCCGATGAAGGAATCATTCAACAGCTTCCGGAAAGGATTGATCGTCTCCTGCCAGGCAGAGGGAAACAGCCCCTTTAACAACCCCGGCGACATGGCAAAATTCGCCGTGTGTGCGCAAATGGGTGGTGCATCGGCCATACGCGCCGAGGGCCTGCAAAAGATCAGGGCCATCCTGAATGCAGTATCACTGCCCCTGATCGGACTCATTAAATCATCTTTTCCTGACGGCAGCGTGCTGATCACCGGAAAAGAAAAAGACATAACAGACCTGGTTGAAGCAGGATGCCAGGTGGTCGCCCTCGACGGAACATTCAGGCTGCGCGAACACATGGACGGGCCCTCATTTATCCGTCATATAAAATCCAATCACCAGGTAAACCTGCTGGCCGATGTATCCACCCTGGAAGAGGGGCTGGCCTGCCTGGATGCCGGCGCAGACGCCGTGGCCACCACCCTGAGCGGATATACACCTGGCCATCAGGGCGCACAGCGGAACATGCCAGATTTTAAACTTCTTAAAAAACTGGTTGATCACCTGGGGGAACAGATACCGGTGATTGCCGAAGGCCGCATCAACACACCCGAACTGGCCAGGGAGGCCATCGGCCTGGGTGCCTGGGCCGTGGTGGCAGGCACTGCAATCACCCGGCCACAAACAATTACAAAATGGTACAAAGATGCAATTAAGGCATGAATATGACATCGTGGTGGCCGGTGCGGGCATTGCCGGCATTTCGGCTGCAGTGAAAGCCGGCGGCATGGGATGCTCTGTGCTGCTGATCGAACACTATCCTTTCGTGGGGGGCATGTCCTCGGCAGGCATGGTGTCACCCTTCATGAAATCTGTCACCGGGGGCAAGGCATTGGTCAACGGCATTTACAAAGACCTTGAAGCAGCCATGAGAAAAACCGGCGGGATGATCGACAACGGTTTTTATGCCTGGGCATTCCGGTCGGCCGCCAACGAATTGCTCCGCGACAACCAGGTAGCGGTTGCCTATCATACCGATGTGGTTGAGGTTGGTGTGGAGGGCCATAAGATCAACATGCTTAAAGTAGCCGGTCCGCAAGGAATCTCAGACGTATACGCCAGGCAGTTCATCGATACCACCGGCGATGCGCAGCTGGTCAGCCTGGGCCGTTTCCCCTGGGTGAAAGGGGATGAAAAAACAGGCAAACTGCAGGCACTCACCCTGTTTTTCCGTATGGGGGGCATCGACGTTAAAAAAACCGCCGAATACAGCAGGCAACACAAAGCGGATTTCCTGGAGTGGATGGATTTCAACTTTGATTTCAGCCGCATTTTGTCCATTGCCGGATATACCGGACTGATAAAAAAAGCAAAAGAGGAGGGCCGTTTTCCCGAAGATGTGGATTATGTGTTTTTCACCACCCTGCCCTCTTCGGGCGAAGGCTCATTCAATACCAGCAACATCCTGGGCATAGATGCCTCCACGTCGCAAGGGCTCACCCGGGCCGAACAAACAGGCCATGATCAAGTGGCACAGGTAGTGGACTTTTTAAACAAGGATGTTCCCGGCTTTGAACATGCCTACCTGATTGATACCGCAGTTCAGGTCGGGGTCAGGGAAACACGCCGGGCCGTAGCACAATACATGATGACGGGCGAAGATATTCTCCGGGCGGCAAAATTCAGCGACTCCGTGGCGAGGGGCTGTTACGGGGTGGATATCCACGGGCAAAAAGGCGAAAGCAACCGCATGGATGCCCTGGATGAAGGGGCGTGGTATGACATCCCCCTGCGTTCGTTGCGGGTAAAAAATGCCACCAACCTGATGGTGGCCGGCCGGTGCATCGGGGCCACCCGCGAGGGACATGCCGCCCTGCGCATACAACCGACGGCTTCGGCTACCGGTGAAGCATGCGGTGCCATCGCCGCACTGGCAGTAAAAAACAGGATCCCGCTCGACCAGGTGCCCTACCAAATGATCAGAAAACAATTGTTACACAACATTGAATAAACACGGCATCATATTCGGCACCGACGGCTGGCGCGACCTCATGGGCAGCCCGGTCAACACGCAGAACATCCGGCGTGTGGCCCAGGCCTTTGCAGGATATGTCCATGACGAAGGGATCAGGCAAAAAGTAGCCATCGGGTTCGACGGCAGGACATCGTCGGAGGTGTATGCCACGGATTTTGCCAGGGTACTTGTTGCAAACAACATCGAGGTGTTGCTGTCGGACCGGATCATTCCCACCCCGCTGGTATCGTTCGCCTGCATTCACGAACAATGCGATGCAGGGGTCATGATCACCGCCTCGCATAACCCCCCCGCCTACAACGGGATCAAATTCAAATCATCCGGGGGCAATCCCTTTACCCTGCAGCAGACCCGGGAGGTGGAATCACGCATTGACCGGCTGCCGGTACGCTTTAAGCAAAAAAGCATCCCGGCCGGCGATTTTACCCGGGAATACATCCGCCACCTGGAAAAACTGATCGACTTTAAAGCCATTGCCGGTTCCGGCATACACGTAGCCATCGACTCGATGGCAGGGGCCGGTGCACACTTGCTGGAAAACGTGTTGCGCCTGCATGGGATCCGTGCCGACACCATTTTCGGCAAGCCCCAGGCGGATTTTGGCGGACGCATTCCCGAACCCATTGCACGCAATTTGCAGCCGCTGGNCACCANGCTTCGCGAAAACCGGTATTTTTGCGGTTTGGCCACCGACGGCGATGCCGACCGTTTGGGGATCATGACAGGTGCGGGACACTGGATGAACATCCAGGAATGTATCCTTTACCTGGCCGAATACTATTGCCGGGAACGAAACATCACCGGGCCGCTGGTAAAGACGGCTTCGGTTACCGATAAATTAAATGAATTGTTCCCCGCCGCAGAACGCAGGGTGATTGAAGTCCCCGTAGGATTTAAATACATTGCCGAGTCAATGGTGGAGCACCAGGCCGCTTTCGGCGCCGAAGAATCAGGCGGATTCGGATTCGGGGAGCATTTCCCTGACCGCGACGGCATCTTTTCGGCCCTGGTATTCCTTGAAATGGTGGCCAGATCGGGCCATCAAAGCCTGGACGCGTTGATCTGCGAAAAGCGGAACAAATTCGGGGTGATCCATTACAACCGCATTGACCTGAAAAACAACAACCCGCTTCGCCACAAGGTTTTGCATGGCCTGTCGAAGGATCCGCCCGGGACCGTTGCCGGTCTTGAAGTGGATAAGACCGTTCCGTACACAAACAGCCGCGGCAACATAAACGGGTTGAAGATCGTAATGAAAAACCGGTCTGGCTGGTTGCTGATGCGGGTATCTGAAACCGAACCCATGGTGCGGATCTATGCCGAAGCAGGAAGTGAAATGGCGACCGGGGCCCTTCTGAAAGCAGGGAGGGCATATTTTGCCGGAACATAGAACGGCATATTGCCCTGAAAGCAGGGAGGGCATATTTTGCCGGAATATAGCACGGTACAGTGCACAGAAACGTCAATACAAACAAGTAAACCGAACAAATACAACACAATGATCACCAATAAAGCACAGGTAATACGGGTCATCAAGTCCCATCCGGGTGAATTCGCAGAGGTAAAAAACCCATCCTATGTGCATCCGTCCGTTGAATTTTATCCCCTGGCCGACCGGATCAAGCGGTTGCAGTCACTGAAGGCTGTCTTTATGGACATGGATGGCACCACCACCACCACGGAGGTGTTGTGCATCCATTCCCTGGAAAGCATGCTCAGGAAAATGAGCGGAAAGCATAGCAGGGAAGCATGGCCCGGGCTTGACCACCGGGATGACCTGGCCCACATCATCGGCAACAGCACCACAAAACACGTGGAGTATCTGCTGATAAAATACGGGCACATGCTGGATCACGCGCAATTGGTCCGTTCCTTCTTTGCAGCTGCGCAACACACCCTGTGTCACGGCGTAGACGCACAGCGGAAGCGTGAGGTGATCGAAAACCTGCATAAGCTAAAACTCGGTAGCGCCATCGCAGACATTGAACAGGGAGCAGACACGGATCGCCTGTTGAATACCTGCGGATCCCTGGCCGGACCAAACGATTTTGCCACCAGGGTGGGCATGGGTATTGACATCTATTACGATTGTTACCACCGGATCCTGTCGCTACTCAAGGAAGGAAAAACCGACACAGTGCAGCGCCAGGTATTCGGCGACAGTGCCCCGGGGCAGGACCTCATTTCGCCCATGCCGGGAATTGCTGTGCTTATCCCCCTGGTCAAGGGCTGGCTTGGAAGTGATGCCGGCCTTCTGGCAGACCGGCTGTGTGATGATTACACCAAAAGCACAGGAAAAGGGATGCAGGGCCGGGACAGGGATGCCTGTGCAAAAAAAATCTCAGGAATGGGTGCCGCATTCGAAAAACAACCCCTGAAGCTGGGGCTGGTAACCTCTTCCATCCGGTACGAAGCCGACATTGTGGTCCGGGAAGTATTGCAGGTGATGGGCCGTGTGATTGAAGAAAGTCCGCTGGACCGGGCAAAAAAAAGACGTATCCTGCAGGCTTACCAGGATTACAACCGGGTATACGATGCTTTTGTAACAGCCACCGATTCAAGTGAGATCAGGCTGAAGCCGCATCGCGACCTTTACAGCATTGCCCTGCACAAAGCCGGCATCATGCCCTGCGACTTCGACAAGGTAGCCGGTTTTGAAGACAGCCAGAGCGGCACCATTGCCATCAGGGCTGCCGGCATCGGCTGTTGCATAGCCGTGCCATTTGCCCAGACTTCGGGGCACAACCTGGATGCTGCCGCCCACGTGTTGACCGGTGGCATTCCGCAAGCCATCATTGATTACAATCTTTTTGCCGAATAAGCCACTGACATGCAACATAAAAAAAACATTTTCCACATCATCTCCAACACCCACTGGGACCGCGAGTGGCGTTTTCCTTTTCAGCGCAACCGCCAGATGCTGGTCGACATGATGGATGCCGTGCTCCACATCCTGGAAACAGAACCCGGATACCGTGCCTTTCACCTGGACAGCCAGAGCATCGTCCTGAAAGATTACCTGGAGGTAAAACCACAGAACAGGGAGCGGATCAGGGAACTTACCGGGGCCGGACGCCTGCTGCACGGACCATGGTATATTTTGCCCGACACCTTCCAGGTTGGTGGGGAGAACCTGATCCGCAACCTGCTGCTGGGCCATAAAACCAGCCGGAACTGCGGGGGTGTTTCAAAGATCGGATATTCCCCTTTCTCATGGGGTCAGATCTCCCAGTTGCCACAGATCTACAAAGAATTCAACATCAACCTGGTCATGTTTTACCGTGGCATCAACGCCCTTGACAGTCCGAAGGCGGAATTCCTCTGGGAGGGGGCCGACGGCACCACCCTGTTGTCTTCGCGTTTCAGCACCATGCCGCGCTACAATTTTTATTTTTACATCTACCGGCCTGTGATCCATAACGAAGAGGTGCACGACCTGGAATATGACTGGCAAAAAGGGGGCACTCCCTTTCACTTTGCCGACCGGATGCAATCCGGCGAAGACTATTTCATCATCTCACCGCATACGGGTTATTATCCCGAAAACATTGTTCCCCAGGTAAAAAAGATCGTGGAAGATCAGGCCGGTGACTTCACCACGCCACACATCATCTGGATGGAAGGTCACGATTCTTCCGGTCCAAACCGGCAAACCGTTGATATCATCCGCGATATCCGCAAACAACTGCCAGGCCTTGAGGTGCGGCATTCCACCCTGGAAGAATATGCAGACTGCGTGGCCCGGTCGGTAGAACCGGAAAAACTCAGCAAGGTTGGCGGCGAACGCCGCAGCAGCCAGAACAACCACCGCTGCGGAAACCTTTTCGGATACACCACCTCTGCCCGCATGTACCTGAAACAGGCCAACTTTGATGCCGAACGCTGGATACAATATTATGCGGAACCATTCAATATTTTTTCAGCCGTCATGGGACGCGACATCCGGGACAACTATCCGGACATGGCCTGGGAACTGATCATTCAAAATGCTGCCCACGATTCCATAGGGGGTTGTTCGCTCGATCGCATCCACCAGGATATGATGGTACGCTATGGCCACTCGGTGGAGATTTCCAGGGGTATTTTTGAACGTTCACTCAAGGCCATGCTTCCCCGCTTGAACACCCGTGGCTTCAAAAGCGCCGGGAATCACTCCATTTTTGTGACTGCCGTCAACGCCACGAATTTTGAGCGGCACGACACGGTGGAAGCCTTTGTGGACATCCCAAAAACCATGGATCAGGGGAGTGTCAAAATTACGGATGACTCCGGCCGCACAATGGAAACAGATGTCATTGCGCGCTACCCGCACCAACCCATTTTGGAACAGATGATCAACCGGCCCATGTATTTCGACATGGTGCGTTATCATATGTATCTTCACGTGCGGAATGTACCCGGTTTCGGAATGAAAGCATTTCTGGCAGAACCGGAGGCTGCCGGAACCGGGGCTGCATCTGCAAGAGAAAAAACCCACGAAAACATCCTGGAAAATGATTTTCTGAAAGCCGTCGTGCAGGCGGACGGCAGCCTGTCTGTCATGGACAAACGCAACGACGTCCTGTATGAAGAGGTGGCCTGGTTCGAAGACCATGGCGAGGCCGGACATGCATGGGTGCACGAACGGATGGATCCCACGGTGTCGACCCGCAACACGAAGCCTGAGATCAGGAGAAGTTTTACCGGCAATACATACCAAGAGATCACCATGGTCCATGAAATGATGCTTCCAAAAGACCTGGAAGCGCGCCGCCAAACATCGCCGGAAATGTTGTCGAACAAACTGGAAATGCGTGTGGGTTTGGGTAAGACAGACCGGCACCTGAACATTAAAATAAAGCTGAACAATGTGTCAGAAAGCCACCGGCTGCGCCTGATGATCCCCACAGGGATCCGCGCCACCCATTCGCACGGCGAGGGTCAGTTCGATGTGGTGGCCAGGAGCCTGGAAAGGCCCGACACATCCGCCTGGGTTGAACAACCCATGTATGATTACCCCATGCACCATTTTGTAGATGTATCGGACGGACAAAAAGGGCTGGCCATACTGGCAGACGGGCTGAAAGAATATGAAGTGCTTCCCGATAAAAACAACACACTGGCCATCACCCTTTTGCGCACGTTTGAATACCGCATAAACCCGGCCGCACCCCAGGCATACCCGGATGAAAAAGGGGCGCAGATGCCTGGCGAACAGGAATACCGGCTTGCATTGTATCCCCATGCCGGCGACTGGCAGCAGGGACAGGTTTACCGGGAGGCCTTCCTGTTCAATTATCCCCTGCGCCTGGTGCAGTCGGGACAGCTTTCAGGAAGTGGAGGCGCACAGGTCCGGATGATGAACATTGAACCTGAAGATTTGGTGTTCAGCACATTGAAGAAACCGGAGTCGGGCGGACATACACAGATGGTGCTTCGGTTGTATAACCCGACCAAAGAGCGGATCAAAGGCAGGGTGTCCTTCGCCTTCTCCCTGGCCCGGGTGCAATCCATCAGCCTTGAGGAACAAGCCCGTGAAGCGTTGCCGGTTGAAAGCGGGAATGCTTTCCGGGTTGCTGTGCCGCCAAAAAAGATTGCGGCTTATTTGATTGAATGGCGTTCATAACTTTTTTACCATGATAAAAAACAGATACGGATATTTTACGGATGATTTCAGGGAGTTTGTGATCACCAGGCCGGATACGCCCCGGCCGTGGTTCAACTATATGTGGAACAACAAATATGCCGGGCTGGTTTCGCATACCGGAGGCGGATTTTCCTTTATGGAGACCCCCCGCGACAACCGGATATCACGCATGCGTTACAATTGCCTGCCCTGGGACAGACCGGGACGCTATATTTTACTTAAAGACACTGAAACAGGCGATTACTGGTCGTTGAGCTGGGCCCCGACCATCGACCGGAAATACGATCACTACCAGGCCCGGATCGGGCAGGGATATACCACCATCATCACAGAATGTCAGGGCATCCGCGCCGAACTCACCTATTTTGTGCCGCGCGACAACACATGCGAAATATGGAAAGTTCGCCTGCAAAACACCAGCAGACGCAAACGCCGGCTGCAGGTATATGCCTTCCAGGAGCTTATGATGGGCAATGCACTGAACGACATCGTCAACCAGCCCAACGACAAACATTTTACCGACATCCGGTTCAATAAGGACACCCGGTGTCTGGAAGCCACACGCCGGTATTGGGTGCTGAACAAAAAATCAGCCTCCGTGGAACAACCCAACATCGACTGGAGGCATCATGTGTATTTTACCATGAACCTGCCCATCACCGGTTTTGATGGCAGCCTGGATGCCTTCATCGGCAAATGGCGATCTGAGGCCAACCCGGTTGCGGTGGCAAACGGGCAAATGGGAAACACCGAAATCACCGCCGGCGAACCGGTGGTGGCCCTTCAGTCTGAAATAACCCTGGACGCGGGAGAATCCCTCGATTTTTCCGTATTCCTGGGCATAGCCCCGAAGGAGGACAAAAACCCTTATCAAAGCCTGGAGATCAAAAACTACCGCAACAACCATTATGTCGAAGAAAAACTCAAGGCACTGAAAGACTATTGGACCAATTACCTGTCGCATGTGCAGGTCAGCACACCGGATGAAAGCGTCAACCTGATGCTCAATGTCTGGAACCAGTACCAATCTGCGGTAACATTCGACATGGCCCGCAACGCCGGTTATTACCATGGTGGTTTGCTATTCGGTACCGGCATACGCGATCAGTTCCAGGACATTCTGGGCATGGTGATTGTTGAACCCGGCAGGGTGCGCGAACGGCTGCTGAAGGCATTGGGTTTTCAATTTGCCGATGGTTCTACCCTGCATAATTTTTTTCCGCTCACCGATCACGGGGAGCGTACCTACCACTCCGACACGGTGTTGTGGATCCCTTTCGGGCTGGTGGAATACCTCAACGAAACAGGAGACTTTGGCATCCTTGATGAAACAGTCGCCTTTTACGACGCCGGCGAAGCCACTGTGTATGACCACATGGTGCGGGCACTGGATTATGCCATTGACGATTGCACCGAACGGGGGCTCCCGAAAATACGCAAGGGCGACTGGAACGATACCCTCGATCACATTGGGCCACAGGGCAAAGGGGAAACCATCTGGGGTGCCTTTTTCCTGTGTTATGTGATTGACAAAAGCATGGAGCTGCTCGACCATGTGAAAGACCGCAAGGTAAAAAAGCATTGGTCGAAGGCTTACAAACACATCGCTTCGGTGGTAAACGACATTGCCTGGGATGGGAAATGGTTTGTCCGTGCTTTTCGCGATAACGGCGAGGCAGTGGGTTCGGAGTCGATGAAACAGGGCAAATTGTTCCTGAATGCACAATCCTGGGCCGTGCTGTCAAAGGTGGCGCCGAAAGACCGCGCAAATAGTGCCCTGACACACTGCCTGAAGCATCTGGAAAATAAAACCGGCATGCAGATCTGCTGGCCCCCCTACAGGGAAGTGGAAGACAACATCGGTTTGATCTCGCGCTGCGTACCCGGGAAAAAAGAAAACGGGGCCGTATTCAACCACGCTTCCGCGTGGTTTGTGCAGGCCGCCATGATGAACGGGCAAACGGAAGAGGCACTCCGGGTTTACAGGAACATGCTGCCGGTAAATTCATCAAACAGCGTGGGGATTGACCGGTACGAATGCGAGCCCTATGTGTTTTCAGAATATGTAACGTCCAGGGAACACGAAACCGAGGGGCAGGCATCGCACGCATGGCTAACCGGATCGTCGGTCTGGATGTACCGCATCGGGCTCGATTGGATCATGGGCATGCGCACCTCCCTGAAAGGGATCGCATTTGATCCGCATGTGCCGGCAGACTGGACCGAAGTAAAGGTGATCCGTAAATACCGGGGTAAAGAACTCAACGTACATATTGACAACCGGGCCGGAGTCAACAGTGGCGTCCGTGAGATCCGCATCAACGGACAGGTGGTGGAAGGGCCCTGGATTGATGTCTGCCAATTCCCGGGCAAGACTCTGCAGGTAGCAGTGATCATGGGAAAGCAGCGTTGACATGACACCAGATAGCACAACGTTGATTTTATCCGGAACCAATGTGTGCTTGTCATTGAAAATATTTTTTAAATTTTTTTAAAAACCACTTGGAAGTGATCAAAAATATCATTAACATTGTGTGCCATATCTCTCTATCTACTCTATCTACGGAAGACCTTTTAAGATAACATTAAAGATACCGCTAACAACTACCAAACACTCAATTATTTATTAACCAAACACAGCACCTATGAAAAGATGTACATTGTTAAGTTTATTGTTCTTTTTTATGGGATTCATGGCCTTGAGTTTTTCGCTCGAAGCCGTCCCAAAAGAAGCCGATCTTGGTGAGGTCACGACCATTGTGGACAAAAGTGAAACATCAGGCAATCTTCCCGGCGTCATTGACAACCCCGCGTTCAACCGGGGAGCGGGTTTCAACGGGCAATACGTTTTTGTTGCCTCCCGCCAGGACGTCCACAATATATATTACTGGGATGTGGATGAACCCGGTGCAGCACCCGAGACCCTCGACCTGACCGGTGTGGGCGGTGGTACATTTCCCCTGTCTGATTTGACAGTGGCAGGCGACCACATTTTTGTCAGCAACATGGTGATGAGTGCCGGTGGCGTATTTAAAATCTACCACTGGGACGGTGTGGACGCTGAACCCACTGTGCTTGTAGAGTACGCGGTAGAAGCCGGCACACGGTTGGGGGATGCCTTCACCGTGGTCGGCGATCCGGATGTGGGCGCCATGATCATGGCAAGCAACTGGGGCACCAAGGAATTTTACATTTGGGGCATGGCTGCAGGAGTACTTACGGATGAGGACCCTGAGGTTGTAGCATTCGATGTGGAAAACAACGTGAACTTTGGCCGGATGACCCATACCCCGGAAGGCCATCTCCTGATGAGTGGCCCGGCTGTCGGCCTGGCCTATGTTGCTTCAGGAGACCATGACGACAAATCGATCCTGTTCGAACTGGAAGCCGATTTCTTTCCGGGATGGCCCATGTATGTCACCATCTTTGAACACAACGAAGGGCGCTACATGACCTACATGCACATCACCGACGGGGGCGAAAACATGTTGTATATACTGGATATCAACGACGGGGCAGATGAAATCGGCGCACTCGAAAGCCTTGCAGCGGCTGATTTCGAAGACCGGCTGATCCATACGGCCAGCCTGGGCGGTGTGGTCAACGGCAATGCCAGTGTGTCGCTTGACATCTTCCAGTGCGAAGACGGCAACAGCCACATCATGGGTTATTCTGCCGGCAATGGCTTTATTGTCCAGATGATTGAAGGTGAGGAAGAAGTAGAACTTATTGAACCTGCCGAACCCATCGATATGGTTTCTGTATTCGACATGACGGGAGAGAACCTGCCCGATGAGATTGGCGACGGTGGAAATGCCCGGGCTGCCGCCCTGTACATGAACCGTTACGTCGTAGTTCCTTCACGCGAAGGCGGACCCAATGTATGGGTGTGGGACAGCCACAATCCCGAAGAAGAACCTTTCGCACTCGACATGGGCGAAGACATCATCGAACCGCTGACCTTCCCCATCAACTACGTGCGTACGGCCGGCGACGCCATTTACGTATCGAATCTCTCGCTGAACCCCGCCGGCGACGGGTGGGCACAGGGCGTATTCCAGATCTACCGCTGGAACGACCTGGACAGCGAACCGGAGATTGTGGTGAGTTTTGATGCGCTTCCCGGACGAGTGGGCGACGCCTTCTCCATCATCGGGGACCCGAAAACCGATGGGCACATCATTGCACACATCAATCAAACCAAAGAATTCAGGGTGTGGACCTTTGAAGACGGTGAACTGATCAACGAGGACGACCCGGACCTTATCACCATGGACATTGAAGCCGCAAACATGAACAGTTTCGGTATTTACAACCCCATTCCCGGCGAAGAAGACCTCTTCCTGGTTACAAGCAACAACATGGGACTGATGATCGCCAACCTCGACGGAGAAGTGCTGGCATATATGCCTACCGCAACAATCGACATGCGTTCCTATGATGCCAATATCTTTTACCATGACGACCGGCGTTTCCTGACGTATACAATTAATAATGAAGGCAATCCGGATGTGGGCGCCAAGTATGTGATCGTCGACATATCTCTTGGCGACGACGTGATCGAGGCCTTTGAACTCATCAAAAACAACAACGATTTGGATAACCGGACTGTATACAGCAAGTCGCTGGGTGCCGGTCAAGCGTTCCTGAGCGCTACCAACCATGTGGGTGTCGATCAATATGGCCGTGCTATGGTACTGGCGCATGTCATTGGCCGCGGATTTGTGCTGGAGAGGACCGATGAAGAATTCATTGAGGAAGCAGATCCGATCAACATGACGGCATTGTTCGACATGACAGGCGAGAACCTGCCCGATGAGATTGGCGACGGCGGAAATGCCCGGGCTGCCGCCCTGTACATGAACCGTTACGTCGTAGTTCCTTCTCGCGAAGGCGGGCCCAATGTATGGGTATGGGACAGCCACAATCCCGAAGAAGAACCCTTCGCACTCGACATGGGCGAAGACATCATCGAACCACTGACCTTCCCCATCAACTACGCGCGTACTGCCGGCGATGCCATTTACGTATCGAATCTATCGCTGAACCCCGCCGGCGACGGATGGGCGCAGGGCGTATTCCAGATTTACCGCTGGAACGACCTGGACAGCGAACCGGAGATTGTGGTGAGTTTTGATGCGCTTCCCGGACGCGTGGGCGACGCCTTCTCCATCATCGGAGACCCAAAAACCGATGGGCACATCATTGCACACATCAATCAAACCAAAGAATTCAGGGTGTGGACCTTTGAAGACGGCGAACTGATCAACGAGGACGACCCGGACCTGATCACCATGGACATTGAAGCCGCACACATGAACAGTTTCGGTATTTACAACCCCATTCCCGGTGAAGAAGACCTCTTCCTGGTTACAAGCAACGTTATGGGCTTGATGATCGCCAACCTCGACGGAGAAATACTGGCTGAACTGGGGACCGATATTGTCGATTTGCGCACATACGATGCCAATATCTTTTACCACGGCGACCGGCGTTTCCTGACGTATACAATAAATAATGAAGGCAACCCGGATGTGGGTGCCAGGTACGACATCATCGACATTTCCATTGGCGATGATGTGATCGAAGCCTTTGAAAGCATCCAGAGTCCCACTGACCTGATCCTCCGGACCGTATACAGCAAGTCGCTGGGAGCCGGACAGGCGAGCCTGAGCGCCACCAACCAGGTGGGGTTTGATGCGTATGGCCGTGCCCTGGTGCTGGCCCATGTCGTTGGCCGTGGATTTGTGCTGGAAGCCACCGATCCGGTGGGACTGCCCCCGGTTGAACTGCTCACTTTGGCCGACAAGACCGGGGCAAACCTGCCCGCAGAGATCGGCAGTGGCGGAAACGCGAGGGGCGGGGCGCTGTACCTTGACCGTTATGTGGTGGTCGCCTCACGTGAAATGGGACCAATTGTTTGGGTATGGGACAGCCACAATCCTGACCTGCCACCTGTTGCGCTTGACATGGGAGAAGACATCATCGAACCGCTGACCTTCCCCATCAACTATACACGTACCGCGGGCGATGCCATCTATGTATCGAACCTTTCACTCAACCCGGCCGGTGCCGGATGGGCACAGGGTGTGTTCCAGATCTATCGCTGGGACGGCCTGGATGCCTCCCCGGAAATTGTGGTGAGCTATGATGCCGAAGAGGGACGCCTGGGAGATGCATTCTCCATCATCGGTGACCCGAAGACAGACGGACACATCATTGCACACATCAACACCACCAACCAATTCAGGGTATGGACCTTTGAAGATGGTGTGCTCATTAACGAAGATACCCCTGATTTGATCACCATGGATGTTGATGTCGCTCATATGAACAACCATGGTATTTTCAATGCCATACCCGGTGAGGATGACCTGTTTGTGGTCACCAGCAACAACATGGGCATCATGATCGCCAACCTCGATGGCGAAGTGCTGGCCGAATGGGGAACCGACATGATCGACATGCGCGCTTACGATCCGAATATTTTTTACCAGGATGGCAAGCGATACCTGACCTATACATTCAATAACGAAGCAAATCCGGAGGTCGGGGCCAGTTATCAGATCATCGACATTTCTGAAGGTGCCGATGTGATCGAAGCCTTTGAGTACTTTGTCGATGCAAGTCATTTGCAGGCCCACCTGGTGTACAACAAAATGCTCGGCGCAGGGCATCCGAACCTTACGGCAACCAACCAGGTCGGGTTTGACGCAGACGGCAATGCCATCATCCTGGCCTATGTGGTTGGCCGCGGTTTCCTCGTAGAAAGCTTTGGCGATGCACCTGAAAAATTCATGCTGACACTGGTGGCCGAACCCGAAGAAGGAGGTACAGTGACCGGTGGTGGAGAATACACTCCGGGTGTGGTCATTCCTGTTTCTGCCGAAGCCGACCCGGACTACTTCTTTGTGAACTGGACCGATGCGGACGGCGACGAGGTGAGCGACGAAGCGGCATTCCATTTTGTCATGCCGGCCGAAGCCACAACCCTGACTGCAAACTTCGAACCCATTCCGGTTGAGGAGATTGCCACACTGGCTGAGTTGCGCAGCATGCCCGACGATGGTACGGTTTACCTCTACACGGGCGATGCCGTGATCGTGGCCATGGACGGTTTCCGTAACCGGAAATTCATCCAGGACGAAACCGCCGCCATATTGATTGACGACAACCCGGGTGTAATTACCACTGAGTACGATCTCTACGATGTGATCACCAACATCCAGGGCAAGATCAATATCTGGAACAACCTGGTGCGCTTCCAGCCCGAAGAAAACACCGAACCGGCCGTGGAAAATACCCCGGTAGACCCGGTATTGTTTGCGCTCGATGAGGTAACCTCCGACGACCAGGCCAAGCTGATCCGCTTCGAAGGGGTATACTTCGAGAACATTGCAGATGGCCAGGTATTCGCCAATGGAACCAATTATACCATTACCGACGGTGAAAACACCTTTGTGGTGCGCACCGATTTCTGGGACGTGGATTACATTGGCGAGGAGATCCCGACCTCGGAACTGAACCTCACCGGCGTGGTGCTGCAGTTCCAGGCTACATTGCAGCTTGTGGTCCGCTTTGCCGACGACATCGAAGAGGTATTCCATATCACCGAATTCCCCTGGCTCGAAGACTTCGAAGGGGAGGATTTCCCGCCCGAGGGCTGGACCCGCCTCAATGTGTACGATACGGCTGATCAATGGATCCTTTCCACTGTGTATAACCACACACCTGGTGGTGGACAAAGCGCATACCACCCCTGGACCGATCCGGATATACATGGCGAAGGATGGCTTATCACACCTCTTATTGCTTTGCCTGCGGATGAAGTTCTTGACCTGTCTTTCTGGTCATATAACCGCTATCCGGAGGATTACGGCAAAAACAGTGTTAGGATATCTACAGGCAGCATTGATCCTGATGATGGTGACTTTGTGGAAATCTGGTCACCGGAGAGCGTTGTACTACCCTGGACCCAAACCGTTTTGAGCCTGGAAGATTATGCCGGGGAAACAATTTACATCGCCTTTGTGTATGAAGGCACCTATGCCCACGGCTGGCTGATTGATGATGTTTTGGTCGACGAGGCAGTAGATCTCTTTGAAGTGACCTTCAACGTTAACCTGAGCAAGGCCATTGAGTTCGACCTGCTTGAAGGATTCGATCCCGATGCCCACCACATCTTTATGACCGGGAACATGTTTGGATGGGACGAGCCCGGAACCAACCCGGAACAGACCATGGAGATGGTCAGCGATGATCCGTTCATTTACAGCAAGACCCTCCAACTGGAGGCCGGGGAATACCAGTACAAGTATTTCTCCGATCTGCTTGGTGAAGGCTGGGCCGGCGGCGAATGG
>SL_3KL_010_SEDDRAFT_10002530_pt1 | contig 16721 bp, 17 predicted proteins | sample SodLakKL_010_SED_2_FD_10381 | JGI IMG/M metagenome (IMG submission 10381) | reverse complement strand
ACCACCTGGTCGACCGAGATCTACGAGGACCGGACCTTCGGCGGGGAGAAGGAGGGCGTCGGCCTCGTGTTCGACCTGGGCGAGGAGCGCGAGGTCCGGTCGGTGGTGGTCGAGCTCGCGCGGGGCGGCATCGACGTCGAGCTCTACGCGAGCGACTCCCTGCCCTCCGAAGCGGTCGGCATCGCCGGGTGGGGCGAGTTCCGCGCCGCAGCGACCAACGTCCGCCAGCAGCAACCCTTCCCCCTCAGCCCGACGACCCAGCGGTTCTGGATGGTCTGGGTCACCGGCCTGTCGCCGGACAGCTCCGGTGACTACCTCGCGGAGATCTCCGAGGTGCGCTTCCGTGGTCCGTCCTGAGCCCGTGACCGACGCCGCGGGTGACGACCCCACCGACGAGGCGCTCATCGCGCGGTTCGTCGACGACGAGGTGTCCCGCAGCCTGCGTGAGGACGCGTTCCGCCAGCTCGCCCAGCGCCACCGCCGGCGGCTGTTCGCGGTGTGCTTCCGCGTCCTCGGCGACGCCGAGGACGCGGAGGACGCCGTCCAGGAGACCCTGGTGCGACTCGCCCGGAACGCGGCGAGCTTCCGCGGCGACGCCAAGCTCTCCACCTGGCTCTACCGCGTCGCCCGCAACGTGTGCACCGACCGCGTCCGCTACGACGCGCGCCGGCCCTCCACCCCTGTCGCCGACGTCGGCGAGGTCCAGGACGATCCGGACGAGCACGATCCGATCGCGGGGCACGCCACCGCCGCCACCGTCGGCGCCGCGCTACGGCGACTCGACGAGCGTTCCCGGCAACTGCTCCTGCTGGTGGCCGTCGACGGGCTCAGCTACGCCGAGGCCGCCGAGGTGGCCGGGCTCGCGGTCGGCACGGTCAAGAGCCGCGTCTCACGAGCACGGGTCCAGCTGGGCGAGCTGCTCGCGGAGGACGACGGCGCCTCGACGGTCGAGCACGCACCCGCGACCCGCCCGCCGACCGCACCCTCGGGCGACGGCAACGACGCTCGGGGGCCGCCGACGGACCGACGCTGAACGTGACCGACGACGAGGCTGCGATCCTCGAGGGCGTCGCCCGATGGTCGCAACCTCACGGTGACCGACGACGTCCCACCGGTACCGCCGTTCTTCCCCTAGCCCACCGACCCGTTCCGACCCCTAGCCCACCGACCCGTTCCGATCCCTAGCCCACCGACCCGTTCCGATCCCTAGCCCACCGACCCGTTCCGATCCCTAGCCCACCGACCCGGTCTCCCCCTCGCCCACCCAGATCACACCGGAGCCCCGCGTGGACCACGCCGAGCGACTGGCCGACTACCTGGCCGGTGAGCTTGCCGCGGACGAGCGTGCCGCCCTCGAGGCGCAGCTCGCCCGCGACCCCGCGCTGCGCCGACAGCTCGAGGCGCTCCAACGCGCCGACGCCTCGCTCGCGGAGCTCGAGAGCCCCGCGCCCTCGGAGGGGTTCGAACGACGCACCGACGCGCGGCTCGAGCGCGAGCTCGACGCGATCTTCGCCGCGGAGACGCCGGCAGCGGCCGGCACCGCACCTTCGTCGACCACGGACGAGCTCGCGGTTCGACGGGCGCGACGGGCGCCACCCCGCTGGGTCATCGCCACCTCGGGTGCCGCGGCCGCGCTCGTGGTGGTCGCGGGCGTCGGCATCGCGATCAGCGGCGGGTTCGGCATCCCATCCGAGGACGAGCTCGCCACCGAGGACGGCGCGATCCAGCCCTTGGACGCGGACGACGCCCCGACGGCCGAGCGTGCCGAGTCCCCGGCTGAGGCGGCAGACGGCCCCCTCGTCGTCGCCCGGGACCGTGAGCTCGACGACGCCGCGGCCGACAGGCTCGTCGAGGACGGTGAGGCGCTCGCGCTCGCGTTCGCGGGCCTCGACCCCGACACCGCCGCGGGGATGCGTCCGTCCTACCTCGACGTGTTCGCCCTACGAGCCGACGCCCCGGAGATCCTCGCGGACGAACCCGACTCCCTCGAGGAGGCCGACGACGAGGTACCAGCCGCCGGGTTGGACACCGCCCATCCCTTCCTGCGTACGAGCGGACCCGTCACCGACGCGCAGCTCGCCGACGTCTCCCGCTGCCTCGGCATCCTGCTAGAGGACAGCCCGAACGCGATCCCCGTGTACGCGGAGCTCGCGACCCGCGACGGCGAGGAGGTCGTGGCACTCGGCCTGGTCGACGAGGATCCGGGGACCGGCAGGTTCGAGCGACGGGAGCTGTGGATCCTCAGCCGTGACGGCTGCGAGGTCCGCCACTTCGTCCAGCGCTGAACGGTGGGCTCGGGCTCGCCGGTGCCACAGCGCCCAGGCGTCGAGCGGCCTACCTTCGGAGGATGCGGGCGCTGATCGATCGGATGCTGTCGGGGTTGGCCTGGCTCGCCCTGCGGGGCTTCTACCGTGACCTCGAGGTGCACGGCCACGAGCATCTCCGACGCGATCGGCCCGTGCTGGTGGTCGCGAACCACTTCAACGCCCTGCTCGACGCGGTGCTGGTGATGCACGCGCTGGGGCGGCTCCCACGGTTCGTCGCCACAGCCGCGCTGTGGCGTCCGGTGTGGGCACGACCCTTCCTGTCGGTCGCGGGGATGGTGCCGATCCATCGCTCGAGCGACGAACGCGCCCGCCCGGGGAGCAACCGCGCGACCTTCGAGCTGTGCCACCAGCAGCTCGCGCGCGGCAACGCCGTCGCGCTGTTCCCGGAGGGGCGGCTCTCACCGGTGCCCCGGCCCCAGCCGGTGCGCACCGGGGCCGCCCGCATCGCCCTCGGCGCCCGGGAGGCCGGCGCGGCGGGGCTCTTCGTCCTCCCGATCGGCCTCGTGTACGAGGACAAGGTGGCGCTGCGGTCCCGCGCGCTCGTGCGCATCGGCGAACCGATGGACCTGGACGCGGCGCTCGAGGACCTCGACGGTGTGGCCGCCGGTCCCGACGACACGGCCACGGTCCGACGCCTCACGTCCGAGATCGAACACCGTCTGCGTGCCGTCGCGCCGGCCTATGCCGACGAGCGCGAGGGCGCGGTCCTCGGGCTCGCCGCCGAGATCGCGTTGCGGGAACCCGACCGGCTGTCGCCCGGGCAGGTGCCGCTGTCCCAGCGCGAACAGCTCGCCCGACACCTCGCCGAGGCGCCGACCCCGGACCGGGAGCGGGTGATCGACGCGGTCAGCCGCTACCACCTCGGGCTCTCGCTCGCCGGACTCGACGACGCCTACCTCGTCGCCGACTACCGCCTGCGTCGCCTCGCGTGGCTGCTGATGAGCACGGCGCTGCGCCTGCTGCTCATCGCCCCCATCGCCGCGGTCGGTGCGGTGGTCAACGTGCTGCCCTACTGGGCGGTGCACTGGGCCGGCCGGATGGTCGCCAACCCGGCGATCCGCGCGAGCGTCCGGCTGCTCACCGGCGTCGCGCTGTTCCCGGCGACCTGGGTGCTGGCCGCGTGGTTGCTGCCGTGGGACGCCTGGTGGATCACCGTCCTGGTGCTCGTCGTCGCGCCGACATCGGGGCTGATCGCGGTCCGTGCCCTCGAGCAGGCGGTGACCGTCCACCGCACCTGGCGCGGCTGGATCGCGCTGATCGAACGCCGCGGCGAACTGGACCGCCTCCGGGCGGAACGGGCCGCGGTCATCGACCTCATCGATCGCGCGACCGACGGCGCGCGCTCCAGGATCGGGGACGCCGCCTGCGCATGAGCACCCCGCGTCGTCGGTCACCTCATCGGTCACCTGGGCGTCCTCCCGCGCCGGGAATACCTCGACGCGAACCGTGGTTAGGCTACGTGACGAACGACACGCGGACGCTGCGGCGTCGCGACCGTGCGCCTCTCGCCGGCCCCGATCCGGCACCTCCCCCCGCCTTGCTGAGGACGTGATGACCTCCACCGACACCACCCACCAGGTCGTGATCATCGGGTCCGGCCCTGCCGGACTCACCGCCGCCATCTACGCGGCCCGCGCCAACCTCGAGCCACTGCTCGTCGAGGGCATGGTCGAGGGTGGCCCCACCGGCGGACAGCTGACCCTGACCACCGACGTGGAGAACTACCCCGGCTTCGCCGACGGGATCATGGGCCCCGAGCTGATCCTGCAGATGCGCGCGCAGGCCGAACGGTTCGGCACCCGGTTCGTGACCGAGGACGTGGTCAAGGTCAACCTCGACCAGCGCCCCTACACCCTGGAGACCGCCTCGGGCGAGTCGATCCGGGCCAACGCGCTGATCGTGGCGACGGGCGCGAAGCCACGGCGCCTGGAGATCCCCGGCGAGGACGAGCTGTGGGGTGCCGGCGTCTCCGCCTGCGCGACCTGCGACGGCTTCTTCTTCCGTGACAAGCACGTCGTGGTCGTCGGTGGTGGCGACTCAGCGATGGAGGAGGCGACCTTCCTGACGAAGTTCGCCTCCAAGGTCACCGTGGTCCACCGGCGTGACGAGCTGCGCGCCTCGCAGATCATGCAGGACCGTGCCTTCGCCAACGACAAGATCGAGTTCGTGTGGAACGCGATCCCGATCGAGGTCAACGGCACCGACGGCCAGCTCAGCTCGCTGACCCTCAAGGACACCCAGACCGGCGAGGTCAGCGACCTGCCCGCCGACGGGCTGTTCCTCGCGATCGGGCACATCCCCAACACGTGGCTGTTCGACGGCACCCTCGACACCGACGATGACGGCTACCTCATCGTCGAGGAACCGTCGACCGCCACCAACGTTCCCGGCGTCTTCGCCAGTGGCGACGTGATGGACCACACCTACCGACAGGCCGTCACCGCCGCCGCAACCGGATGCAAGGCCGCGATCGACGCGGAGCGCTGGCTGGCCGCCGGCGGCGCCGAGTAGCCGCTCCTTCCGCGGAACCGGACCACGCCCGACCCTGCCCAACGGATGGCCCTACCCTCGGCTCTCTCGTTGCCCCACCGACCCCCTTCGCTCACCCGAACCCCACCCCTCGAGGAGATCCCCATGGGTGCTACCCCGGTCACCGACGCTGCCTGGACCTCCGAGGTCCTGGAGTCCGACAAGCCCGTGCTCATCGACTTCTGGGCCGAGTGGTGCGGTCCCTGTCGGATGGTCAGCCCGATCGTCGACGAGATCGCCGCCGAGCACGGCGACGCCCTCAAGGTCCTGAAGCTCAACGTCGACGAGAACCCGAACACCGCCCGCGAGTACGGGATCATGTCGATCCCGACGCTCCTCGTGTTCAAGGGTGGCCAGCCCGACAAGCGCATCGTCGGTGCCAAGGGCAAGGCCGCCCTGCTCTCCGACCTGGCCGACTACATCAACTAGGCCCGGTCACACCGCTCACACCGTCTGCGCGCGAACGACCGAGGAGGACGCGTGGACGCGCTCACCCCGGTGGAGTTGATCGGCTACCTCGCGAGCGCGCTGATCGTCCTCAGCCTGCTCATGGCGTCGCTGCTCAAGCTGCGCATCATCAACCTCGTCGGCGCCACCGTCTTCACCGCGTACGGACTGCTGATCGGTTCCTGGCCGGTGATGCTGACGAACGCTGCCATCGTGGTGATCGACGTCTACTACCTCGTCGTGATACTGCGCGACCGCGCACGCCAGGGCTACTTCGAGGTGGTCGGTGTGCCGACCTCGTCGCCGATCCTGCGACGGTTCGTCGACTTCCACCACGACGACATGCGTCGCTTCCAGCCGAGCTTCGAGGGTGTCGACGACGACCAGCTCGCGTGGATGGTGCTGCGTGACGCGGTCCCCGTCGGGGCGGTCATCGGCCGGCGTGAGGATGATCGGCTGTTGCTCGACCTCGACTACGTCACCCCGGAACACCGGGATCTCACCGCAGGTGCCGTGCTCTTCGGTGACTCCGGCGCGTTCCACGACGCGGGGGTCACGACGGTGTCGAGCCTCGCCGAGACCGAGGCCCATCGCCGCTACCTGGACCGGATGGGCTTCGAGCCCGACGGCGAGCACTGGCGGCGCTCCGTCGAGGGTGTCGAAGGTTCAGGGGGCCGACACGCTCCACCTGGATCACGCGCGTAGGCTCGCACCGTGGAACTGATCCGGACCGGCCACGTCGGTTCCGCGGTGGAGGACGTGCAACGTCGCCTCGCGGACCTCGGTTTCCCCTGCGCTGAGGACGACGCCGGCGTCTTCGGCGAGCACACCCGGTCAGCGGTGCGGGCCTTCCAGCAGTACCGGGGACTGCCCGCGGACGGCGTCGTCGGTGAGGACACCTGGCGCTCTCTGGTCGCCGCCTCCTACCGCCTCGGCGACCGCATGCTCTACATCACCCGTCCCCTGCTGCACGGCGACGACGTCCGCGAGCTCCAGCGTCGACTCAACCGGCTCGGTTTCGACTGTGGCTACGACGATGGTCTCTACGGCACGCAGACCTTCGAGGCGGTGCGGGAGTTCCAGCTCAACGTTGGGCTCAACGTCGACGGCATCGCCGGTCCGCACAGCTTCGACGTGCTCACGCGACTGCACCGCCAGCACCAGGCCGCGCCGGCCTACGTCGCGCGCGAACGCGAGCACCTGCGGCGCCGGCAGCGGTCGAGCCTCGCGGGTGCGCGCATCATGATCGACCCGGCACACGGCCCCGATCACCAGGGCGCGGTCTCCCCTGACGGGGTGCCGGAACACGAGATCACGTGGTCGCTGGCGTCGCTGGTCGAGGGCCGGCTGGCGGCGCTCGGCGCCCACGTGGTCCTCGGACGGGGGCCGTCGACGACCCCGACCCCGTCCGAACGTGCCGCGCACGCCAACAACGAGGACGTGGAGGCGATCCTGTCGATCCACGTCGACAGCGCTCCCTCGGTCCACGCTCAAGGGGTGGCTGCCTACCACTTCGGCACCGACGGCTACGTCTCGGAACGTGGGCGATCGCTGGCCGAGCGAGCGGTCGACGGGATCGTCGCTGCCACGGGAACGGCGCACTGCCGGGTACACCCGGCGACCACGGCACTGCTCCGCGAGTCACGACCCCCGGCGGTCATCGTCGAGGTCGGGTTCCTCAGCCATCCCGAGGAGGGCCGCGCCCTGACCACCCGCGAGTACCAACAGGTGATCGCCGGCGAGCTCGTCGATGCGATGGTCGCCTTCCTCCTGGGCGCGGAGACCTCGGCGGCCTGAACCCGCCGCCCGGCACTCACCGGCGTGAGCTGTCGCGCGGCTCGATGGGGCGCGTGCTCCGGACCGGTGGCGCGATCTGCACCGGTGGCGCGATCGCCTCCGGCTCGGGCGGCTCGGGCGGTGCAGCGACGTCGTCGGCCGGTGCCGGCTCGGGCCATCCGGGATGGTGCAGCCGTCCGCGACGTAGGTTGATCCACGCCGAGCCCAGCGCGACGAACACCGCACCGCCGAGGAAGCCGGCCGCCGGTCCCCGCAGATCGGTCGCGACCCCGGCGAGGGAGGCACCCAGGGCGACACCCAACAACACCGTGGCCTGGGTCCACTGCTGCGCCTCGGTCTGCGTGCCCCGTAGCGCGAGGTCGTCGATCAACTGGAACGCACAGATCAGCGTCGGGCCGAGGCAGAGCCCGCTGAGGAAGAGGGCGAACCCGAGCCACAGGATCGACCCGAGCGCCAGCGGCAACATGAACAACCCGGCCGCGAAGACCGCGGACAGCACGCACAGCTGGGAGACGAGCCCACCGGGCCAGCTCCTGCCGCCGTAGACGAGACCGCCGAGGGCGCTGCCCGCGCCGATCGCCGCGATCAGTGCCGCAGCGCGGGGCTCGCCGATGAGGTGGGCGTGGGCCGGGACCACGATGTCGTAGACGCCGAAGGCCACCGCGATCGAGCCGATCGCCACCACCATCACCCGGATCCCGGGCGAGCGCAGCGCACCCAGCACGTCGGAGGAACGCTCCCGACGCGGGACACCCGCCGCCGCCCCCGTCGCAGCGAACCCGAGGGCCCCGATCGCGGCGGCGATCCCGGCGCCGACCACGGCCCAGCTCGCACCGACCCCGCTCGCCAACGCCACCGCCGCGAGCGGCCCGACGACGAACCCCACCTCGACGAAGATGGTCGCCACGGCGAAGGCCGCGACGCGCAACTGCCCCGTGGGGAACAACCGCGACAGCACCACCCGTGAGCACGCCGTCGTCGGAGGGAACACCAGACCCACCGCGACGGCGATGAGGAGCAGGACCCACGTCTCCGGCGTCCGCGCGGCGACCACCACGAAGGCGACGGTGCCGACGAGGTAGAGCAGCCCGTCGGGAACGAGGACCCGCGGAGGCCCGAACCGGTCGGCGAGCTTGCCCTGCATCGGAGATGCGACCGCGACACCGACCTGGTGCGCACCGGTCACCACGCCGGCCACCGTGTAGCTGTACCCGAGGTCGATCAGCAGCAGCACGATCGCGAGGATGATCATCCCCGGGGTCAGCCGGTGGATCGCCGAGGCGAGCAGCGGCCACCGCGCCTCCGCGGAGGCGAACAGGGCCCGGTAAGCGCGCACGGACCGTCTCCTGACGTGCAGCGACGTCGAGGCAGCGGTCTCTCGACGTCGAGTGGCCTTCGAACGTACCGCCTCTGTGCCACACCACGTCCTGGCCCCAGGCGCGTCCTCGACCCGGGCGCGTCCCGGACCCGGTTACCTTCAGGGCCGGGGCGCGCTCAGCACCATGGCGTGCTCACGACCTGGTCGTGCTCCGGCCGACCGAGGGTTGGACCGGCTCGCGCGCGGGTGCGCGCTGCGGAAGCCGGCCGAGCACCTCCTCCCACGCCTGCTCGAGCCCGTCGCCCCAGCGCAGGGCGCGTCGCACCTCGAGGCGGAACAGCGGGGTACGTGGATGCTCGGCCTGCACCCGGAAACCGGCGTGGAGCAGCCACTGCGCCGGCAGGAGACACGCCCGGTCGTAGAAGCGGCGGTCCCCGTACGCCTCCACCGCGGGCAGGTTCAACCGGATCGCGTCCTTGATCGCGGACCGCACCAGCCGCTTGCCGATCCCCGCCTCTCGCTCCGTCGGACGCACCCACGTCGTCGCCAGGAGGAGCGCATCCCGTGATGCTCGAGGGACGGTCGTTCCGGGACGGGGGAAGGCGGTCGCTGGCGCGAACAGCGCGTAAGCGACCGCCTCGCCGTCGATCTCCACGACCCGCCCCGGTGGGCCGAACTCCTGCTCGCGTGCCGCGACCCACGCCGCCTTGTGGGCTGCCGGCTCTGGCGGCACCGGCACCCGGGTCCACCCGGTGATCGCCGTGGTGCGCGGCGACGGGCACCTGGCCCCGAACTCCCAGAACAGGCAGCCCCCGCACGCCCCCGGGAGGCGATCCACGTTGTCATGGGTGAGGGGCTGCGCCCGCTGCCCGGCCCTGCTAGTGATCCGAGGCATCGCCCTCACCCGGCTCCCGTGTGCGGTCTGCGGGCCTGCGCGGCAACACCAACGCCAGCACGGCACCGGCGACCAGACCGACCAGCAGTCCGAGGAGCACGCGGCGCCAGCCTCCGGGTGCGGGCTCCGGCGCGGGGTCGTCGGGCGCCGCGTCGGTGTCCGACGTCTCGACGGCTGGAGGTGCAGGTGACATCGTCGACCTCCTCGACCTGGCTNCTCGACCTGGCTACTCGACCTGGCTACTCAACCTGGCTACTCGACCTGGGCTCGGTAGACGCGGGATGGCCGCCCGCGGTCGCTACGCTCGATGCTACCGGCGGTTCACGCGACGTCGGCAGGCAACGAGGAAGATGGGAGGGCCGTGCGGCTCGATACCGACCCCTACCTCGGGCGGTACGCCGCGCGTGTCCAAGGTATGGCCGCGTCGGAGATCCGCGCGCTGTTCTCCGTCGCGTCACGGCCGGAGATCGTCTCCTTCGCCGGCGGCATGCCGGACACCTCGGCGTTGGACATGGAGGCGGTCGAGGGCGTGGTCTCCCACGTGATCCGGACCGCGGGCGCGACCGCGCTGCAGTACGGCGGCGGGCAGGGGCGGCCGGAGCTGCGCGAACTGCTCGTCGATGTCATGGCCTACCAGGGCGTCCCGTCCCATGCGGACGACCTCGTGATCACCGTCGGTGGACAGCAGGCCCTCGAGCTCATCGCGAAGTGCTTCATCGACCCCGGCGACGTCATCATCGCGGAGGGGCCCACCTACGTCGGTGGCATCGGGGCGATGAACAGCCACCAGGCCGACATCCGGCACATCCCGATGGACGCGGACGGGATGCAGGTCGACCTGCTCGCCGACACGCTGGCCGGTCTCGCCGCCGAGGGGCGCACGGTCAAGTACGTCTACACGATCCCCAACCACCAGAACCCCGCCGGCGTCTCCCTGGCGCTGGAGCGCCGGCACCAGCTCGCAGAGCTCGCCGTCGAGCACGACCTGATGATCCTCGAGGACGACCCCTACGGCCTGCTCGACTTCTCCGGTCGTACGCTGCCGTCGCTGCGGGAGCTGGTGCCGGACCGGGTGATCTACGTCGGCACGATGTCCAAGACCTTCGGGCCCGGTGTGCGCACGGGCTGGATCCTGGCCCCCCGCCCGGTCCGCGACAAGCTGATCCTGCTGCGCGAGGCCGCGGACCTCTGCCCGTCGAGCTTCACCCAGATGGTGGTCGAGGGCTGGCTGTCCACCCAGCCCTGGCGCGAGCAGATCAAGCGCTTCCGTGAGGTGTACCGCGAGAAGGCCGACGTCATGCTGACCGCGCTCGACACGGAGATGCCGGAGGGTGTCAGCTGGACCGTGCCGAGCGGCGCCTTCTACGTGTGGCTGACCGTGCCCCCGGGCATCGACACCTCGGACCTACTCGCCAAGGCGATCAACCACCGCGTCGCCTACGTCCCTGGACGGGGCTTCTACGCCGACGGTTCGGGTGGCGACCAGGCGCGCCTGTGCTTCAGCTACCCCGAGCTCCCGCGCATCCGCGAGGGCGTGACGCGCCTCGGTGAGCTGCTGCACCAGGAGCTCGAGCTGGTCCGGGCCGTGTTCGGCGACGCGCCTCCGCCGGTCCCGCCACGGCAGGATGGCCCCGCCTCAGGACCGGGCGGATGATCCGCGCCGACCTGCCGTCGCTCACCGACCTGTGCGCCTTCACCGATGAGGAGACACCGTGACGGGACCGATCGCTGTGCTGTGCGGAGGGATCTCCCTGGAACGGGAGGTCAGCCTGCGCTCAGGTGGTCGCGTCGCCGATGCCCTCGGTGACCTCGGCTACCAGGTCAGCCGGGTCGACGTCGACGCCGAGGTGGTGCACACCCTGGAGGAGGGCGGCTTCGAGGCCTGCTACCTCGCGTTGCACGGCTCGGCCGGTGAGGACGGCACGATCCAGTCCCTGCTCGAGCTCCTCGGGTTGCCCTACACCGGGCCGGACGTGCTCGCGAGCTCGATCGCGTGGAACAAGCCGATCGCACAGGGTCTCTACGCACGCAGCGGGATCGCCGTGCCCGACCGGGTGTCGCTCAGCCAACAGGCCTTCCGCGAGATGGGTGCGTCCGCCGCCGTGGACCGGATCGCCGAGGCGCTCGGGTCGCCGGTGGTGGTCAAGCCCGCGACGGGCGGCTCCTCGCTCGGGCTGACGATCGTGCCAGACGTCGCTCGTCTGCCACAGGCGATCGTCGGCGCGTTCAGTTACGCGGACACGGTGCTGCTCGAGCGGTTCATCCAGGGCACCGAGGTGGCGGTCACCGTGCTCGACGGCGAGGCGCTGCCTCCGGTGGAGATCCAGCCCAAGGAGGGCGCCTACGACTTCGCGGCCCGCTACACCGCCGGGGCCACGGAGTTCCACGCNCCCGCGCGGCTCGACCCGGCGATCCGGGAGGCGTGCGAGCGGGCGGCGGTCAGCGCCTACCACGCGATCGGCGCCCGCCACCTGTCCCGCGCCGACCTCATCGTCGATACCCAGGGGGTCCCGTGGCTGCTCGAGATCGACACCTGTCCCGGACTGACCGTGACCTCGCTGGTGCCGATCGCGGCATCCGCTGCCGGGATCGGGTTCGGTGAGCTGTGCGAACGCCTCGTGCAGCTGGCCCTGCGCGACGGGGCGAACCGGTGACCGACCCGGCATCGCCCACCGACCCCGGCGGCGACGGGGACGACGATCCGATCGGACCCGCCCCCAGCATCGTCACCTTCGACATCGGCGAGGTGCTGATCGACGAGTCCCGGTTGTGGGGCCTGTGGGCGGAGCTGTTCGGTGTCTCACCGGCGAGCCTCACCGCGGTGCTCGGCGCCGCGATCTCCCAGGGCGGCGATCATCGCGACGTCTTCGCACACATCGCCCCGAACGCCGAGCCCGGCGAGCTGGAGCCGGAGCACGAACGGCGGTACGGCGGGTTCCAGGAGCAGGATCTCTACGCGGACGTGCGGCCCTGCCTGCAGGAGCTGCACGACCTCGGCTTCGGCATCGTGCTCGCCGGCAACCAGCCGGCGCGCCGCACGGCGCAACTGCAGGCGCTCGATCTCCCCCACGACCACCTCGCGACCTCGGACGACCTCGGTGCGGAGAAGCCGGACGAGGCGTTCTTCGCGGCCGTGCTCGAGCTGGTGGGCACCGCCGACCCCGCCGAGGTGCTCTACGTCGGCGACCGCGTCGACAACGACGTGCTGCCGGCTGCCGCGTTCGGCATGCGGACCTGCTGGTTGCGTCGCGGACCGTGGGGCCAGCTCCAGGACCTGCCCGACGAGGTGGAGCCGGAGCTGTCGCTGGAGGGTCTCGGTGAACTGCCCACGCTGCTGTCCCAGTGGCGTGACGGAACGTGACGAACCTCGACATCGGTGGGTGCGACGATGGGTGACGCCGGCAAGCGTGCGGTAGGTGAGGCGGCAGCGGAGTTCGTCGAGGACGGGATGCGGCTCGGGCTCGGCACCGGGTCCACGGTCGCGTACTTCCTCGATGCCGTGGCCGCCGGCGGCCACCGCGTGATGGGTGTCCCCACCTCCGAGGCGACGGCACGGCGGTGCGGGGAGCTCGGCATCGAGCTGCTCGACGTCGGCGAGGTGCAAGGCCTCGACCTGTGCGTCGACGGCGCCGACGAGCTCGACCGGGAGCTCTCGCTCACGAAGGGGGGCGGTGGGGCCCTGCTCCGGGAGAAGGTGGTCGCCACCCTCGCGGAACGGTTCGTGGTGATCGCGACGGTCGACAAGCTCGTCCCGCGGCTCGGCGACACCTTCCCGCTGCCGATCGAGGTCGTTCCCTTCGCCGTGGGTCCGGTGACGCGCACCCTGCGGTCGATGGGTGCCGAGCCCGTCCCCCGCGCCGGCGGCGACTACCGCACGGACAACGGCAACGTCGTGGTCGACGCCCGCTTCCCCGGCGGGTTGGAGGACCCGGCCGTCACCGACGTCACGCTGTCGATGATCCCGGGGGTGGTCACGTCGGGGTTGTTCATCGACCTGGCCGACACGGCACTGCTCGGTGACGACGCGGGATCGGTCCGCGAGCTCCACGTCTCCGGGTGAGCCTCCCGGGGGTGGTCACTCCGGAGCATCACGCCAGGACGTCACTCGGAACGGACATCACTCGGGAGGTTGACGGACGGACCACCGGACTCGAGCCCACCGGCGATGACCGCCACGATGCGCTCGAGGTCGTCGACCGAGGCGAACTCGATGGACAGCTTGCCCTTGCGTGCGCCCATCGTGATCCGGACCCGGGCCTCGAGGGCGTCGGAGAGGTCCTCCTGGAGTTCGACGAGCCCGGGTGCCACAAGACGCCGCTGCCCCCCGGAGCTGCCGCGACGGGATCGTTCGGTGTCGTCGACGAGCCGGACGCGGACCGCTTCCTCCGTACCCCGGACCGACATACCCTCGGCGACGATGCGGTCAGCCAGGCGCTCCTGGTCCGCTGCATCCTCCAGTGCCAGCAGGGCCTTGGCGTGTCCGGCCGACACCACGCCCGCGGCGACACGGCGCTGGACCCCGGGCGGCAGGGAGAGGAGCCGCAGGGTGTTGCTGATCGCCGGGCGGGACTTGCCGATCCGTTCGGCGAGTTCCTCCTGGGTGAAGCTGAACTCGTCGAGCATCTGCTGGTAGGCGGCCGCCTCCTCCAGCGGGTTGAGCTGCACCCGCTGGATGTTCTCGACGAGCGCCTCCTTGAGCAGGTCGGTGTCCTCGGTGTGGCGCACCACCGCAGGCACGACCTCGAGGCCCGCGAGCTTCGCTGCGCGCAGACGGCGTTCGCCGGCGACGAGTTCGTAGTGCCCCTCGTCGAGGGGGCGCACGACGATCGGCTGCAACATCCCGACGTCGACGAGCGAGACGGCCAGCCCCTCGATCTCCTCCTCGTCGAAGACCTCACGAGGCTGGCGCGGGTTGGGAACCACCACCTCGGGAGCGATCTCGACCAGGGACGCGCGGATCCCCGCGACGTGCGGCGCCGGGGGTTCGGGGGTCCCGTGTGCCTCCGAGGGCCGGGCATCCTCGGACCCGGCCGGCGGGGGCTGCGTGGAGGCCTCCTCCTCCACCTCGGGCTCGCTCGGAGGGATCAGGGCGGCGAGGCCCCGGCCCAGGCCGCTTCGTCGGCTCACAGCAGTTCCTCCTCGTCGCCGTGACCACCGACCACCGCGTCGGTGACCTCAGGGTCGCGCCCGGACATCAGTCGATCGAGGGCGCTCTCCTCGGGAAGCTCGACCGCGAGTCCGAGACGCACCGAGACCTCGCGCGCGAGGCGCTGGTAGGCGCGCGCACCTCGGCTCTGCGGGTCGAAGACCGTGATCGGCTGGCCGAAGCTCGGCGCCTCCGAGAGCCGCACCGTCCGCGGGATGACGGTGGCGTAGGCATCGTCACCGAAGTAGCCCCGCACCTCGTCGACGACCGCTTGTGACAGGTTGGTCCGCCCGTCGTACATCGTCAGGATCACCCCGCCGAGGCTCAACTCCCGGTTCAGGTTCTGGCCGACGAGCTCGATCGTGCGTAGCAGCTGCCCCAGGCCCTCGAGGGCGTAGTACTCGCACTGGATCGGCACCACGATCTGATCCGCAGCCACCAGAGCGTTGATCGTGAGCAGGCCCAGGGAGGGGGGACAGTCGATGAAGATGACGTCGTAGTCGCCCGTCACGGACTCCAGCGCCCGCTTGAGGCGATGCTCTCGGGAGAAGGCCGGGACCAGCTCGACCTCGGCGCCGGCGAGGTCGAGGGACGAGCGCACCACATCGAGGCCCTCGATCCCGCTGGGCACCATGGCCTCGGAGACAGGCAGGTCGTCGACGAGCACGAGGTAGGTGCTCGGGTCCCCTTCCTCGGCTCGCAGGCCGACACCGGTGGTGGCGTTGCCCTGCGGGTCGAGGTCGACGAGCAGGACCCGCGCGCCGTACTCGGCGATCGCGGCAGCCAGGGACACGGTGGTCGTGGTCTTGCCGACACCACCCTTCTGGTTGGCGATGCACACGGTCGTGGCGCGACCGGCGGGAGCTGGCTCGTCCGCCAGATCCCCGGGGCCCGAACGTATGTTCGATACCACCTGGGCGAGGTCCGGGTCCGCCGACGCACCCGTCGGGAGTGGGACCCGCTCCTCGGAGGGCTCTTGGTTCACATGTGCTCCGACCACGAGGTCTGCCGACAGCCCGATCGACGTCGTCGGGCCGTGGGGACGGTCAGGATCCGCGGCCGATCATAACAACCCGCGGACGGAGCGGATCCGCGGGATCCTCCCCGAGCTGTGGATGCGTCGATGGGTCCCCGAGGACCGCCAGGTCGAACCGTGCCAGCACCGCCTTGGCGTCCTCGATCTCCTGCCGCCACCGCTCGCCCTTGATGGCGAAGAGGTGCCCGTCGCGGTGCAGGTAGGGGGCGGCCCAGGGGACGAGACGTTGGAGGGGCGCGACCGCTCGGGCGGTGACGATGCGGAAGCGGCGGAGGAGCTCGCCGCGCGCCAGCTCCTCCGCCCGCCCCCGATGGACGGTCACGGGCAACCGCAGGCGCGCGGCGGTCTCCTCGAGGAAGGCGGCCTTCTTGCCCGTCGCCTCGAGGAGGTGGACCTCGAGGTCGGGACGGACGATGGCGATCACCAGGCCGGGGAGTCCGCCACCGCTGCCGAGGTCGAGTAGCGGCCCGTCCGTCGGCAACTGCCGCGCGAAGGCACGACACTCGGGGATGTGCCGGGTCGTCAGTTCGGCGCGGGCGGTGCGCGAGACGAGGTTGTGCGGTGATGCGGCGATGGCCTGCGCGAGCACGCGCAGTCGATCCTCGGCCACGCCCTCGTCGCCGTCGCCCACCAGGCCCTCCTCTCGGCCGGCGTTCCACGTGGAACCCTCTTGGGCCCACGGCGGGCTAGCCTAGCCATGCGTCGCGACGATCCCGGCCGGTTCGCCCCCGTCACCGGTGCGATGTTCTCCTGGATCGGTCGTGCCATTCCAACCATCCCATATCATCTCATCACCTACCGTGCCCGGCCCGGTTCGTTCTGGCATCGTCCCGCGCACGTCACCAGCGCGGTCCAGGGTCGTCGGGGTCGGCTCCTTCCACCCGACCCCGTGCCGGGCAACCTCGGGTCGGCGGCCCGCAGCTCCCACCTGCGCTCAGGCGTGCCCAGGACCTCCGTCCCCGGACCCCAGCACCGCAGTCTCGTGTCCTCCTTCGGCTCGATCAGGGCGCGGCTCACCGTCTCCTCCCACGGTCAGCGCAGCACGGGAGGGTCGTCCTCCGGGCCCTTCGATCCCGGCGGGGCGCCTCCGGTGCCCCGGGTTCGGGGCGCGTGTCGGCCACGGGGCGGCGTGCGGATCCGGATCCCACCTGCGGATGGCCCCAGCCAAGGGGGTGTGGTCCGCATGGCGCCCTGTCCTGAGGCCGCGTCACAGGGTCGCACGTGGA
>SL_3KL_010_SEDDRAFT_10002529_pt1 | contig 16726 bp, 18 predicted proteins | sample SodLakKL_010_SED_2_FD_10381 | JGI IMG/M metagenome (IMG submission 10381) | reverse complement strand
GAAAAAGATTATCGAGAAGACTTCATTAAAAAATGCTTTGAAGCTCTTAACCGTAAACCGGCTGAAACTCTAAGTGCGGCTCAAAAAGAAAACGAAACGGCGAAGCATAAATTGGTCTGCCTTTCGATTGAAACCAGGCCCGATTACATAAATGAAAAAGAGATTGCCCACTTGAGAAAATTGGGGGTAACGATGNTCGAAATCGGAGTTCAGTCGATATACGACGACGTTTTAGATAAAAATCAAAGAGGTCACTCGGTAGAAGAAACCGTCCGGGAAACCGTCCGGGCCACCAAACTGCTCAAAGATGCCGGCTTCAAGGTCTGTTATCAAGTGATGCCCGATTTGCCCGGATCCGATTTTGAGCGTGATTTGAAGATGATGAAGATTATCTTTGAAGATTCCCGCTTTAAGCCCGACTTTTTAAAAATTTATCCTTGTATGGTGCTTAAGGAAGCTCCTCTTTACGATCTCTATAAAAAAGGGGAGTATACGCCTTATACCAATCAGGAGCTAATCGACCTTCTTTCAAAGATAAAAAGAGAGCTTCCTTATTGGGTTCGTGTTCAAAGAGTGATAAGGGACATTCCTTCACAATACGTAATCGCCGGGGGAGGAACTTCCAATATGCGAGAGATAATCGCAGAAAAAGCTGAAGATGAAGGTTGGAGATGTGATTGTATTCGTTGTAGGGAAGTTAAGGACGACTACGACCCGGATGAAGATATAGAGATCTTCGAAGAAAGGTACGAAGCTTCCGAAGGGGAAGAGATAGTTTTAACTTTTGAAAACAAAGAAAGAACCAAACTGTTCAGTCTTTTGCGGATGAGAATTCCGGCCGATCCCTCCCCTTCCGTTCTTCAAAACTCGACAATAATAAGAGAAATTCATACCTACGGCCAACAAACGATGATTAAAGACGGAGAAGTTTTGGAAACCTCTCCGCAACACAAGGGGCTGGGTAAAAAACTTGTCCGAAGAGCGGAAGAGTTGGCTCCGACCGATAAGATTACCGTGATATCGGGCGTCGGCGCCAGAGGGTACTGGAGAAAAAACGGCTACGAACTTGAGAACAGTTACATGATGAAGACAATTTCCGACAATAATGACTAAAAAATAGTTTGTCCGTGAGGGTGATAAGTAAAAAGTGAGCTGTTTCCAGCTCACTCCTTTTTTTCCTCCAAATAACAACTGACGAACCCTTCAGTCTCTTTCAATTTTCTTATTATCTCTTTAGCGGTATCGGTCGTAACCGCCTTTTCTACACTGACTATCCATCTTTGGAAACCTTTATAACCTCTTTCGAGATATATCTTCGCTTGGAGAGCCGCCTCCAGCCAGTCGGCGTCTTGAACGACTCTCGCCTCTAAGCTTCTCCTCTCTTCTTTTTCATTGAAAAGTTCCACCATTTCTCGGGACAGTTCTTCTTCCAAGCGGGATGACCCGTCTTCAATCGCCTTCATTTGGGCTTCCAATTGCCGGCCACAATAATTCTTATTAATTTTGTCTCCGTCACCAATTCGGGCCTCTCCGAGATCGTGGAAAAGAGCCATTTTGATACATTTATCGATATCGGCTCCTTCATAATAAGCGATTATTCTCGCCAGGTGAGCAACTATGAACGAGTGCTCCGCTATGCTCCCCGGTCGCTCAACCCCCTCGGTTCTCAGCCCCTCTCTCTTTTTCCTCTTCATCATCTGCAATTCGGAAAGAAACTTGATCATTCCGTTTTCAACACCCACTTGAGGCACCTCCCTTCAGTGCTAAAAGAATAGTGACTATTTTCTTTTTTGTCAATCTTCAACCGATAAAAAGAGTTGTTATCAGGTATCCCAAGATTGAAAAAAGAGCAATCGGCGGAAGGGCGGGGATCGGCTTTTTCTCTTTTTGAGTAATGAAAAAGAAGAAAGAGAAGAAGAGTCCCATCGTGCTGAAAAAAGCTACCGCTAATGCCTGATTTATTCCGTAACTTATCGCCACCGACGCCACTAAAAATAAGGGAAAAGCCAAATCTCCACCGCCCAAAACCATAAATTCTTTTTTCTTTTTTTTCTCCAAATTATCAAAAAGACCACCGAAAGACGAAGGGATTATGAGTCCCAATATCGCTTTGGTTTTAATCATTTCGGTCGCCATTTTAACCATATGCTTGGTTTTGTAAACCGCAATCACATCATAAATTGAAAATAAAACCAAAAAGAAGACAATTGCCAAAGTATCCAGCATCGCTCCCATCACCGCCCCTATTCCGGCAATCGAAAAAACGATGAGTAGATTATGAAGAATAATTACCGGCTTTCTTTTCCATAAAAGAAGTAAAATTATGATCAAAAACAAAGAAATCAACTCCCCTAAAAAAACGGAAAGAGTTATAAGTGATCCGAAAGCTACTGAAAATAAAAAGGCGACCCTAAAAAATAGTAGCCTTTTCTTTTTTAATTTTTCACTTTTGGAGACTAAAAATACGAGACCGGTGGCGATTACGAAGTAAACTAAAAACGAAAGAGCGGAAATCAACTCTTCATTTCCACCGTTTTCCGCATGAGCCGCTTGAATCAACTCTTCGATATTGACCGCCACCGCAATTCCCAAAAGAAGGGTTGCCGAGAAGAATAAAAGCTCAATTAGAAATATCTTCAGTTGATTGTTTTTCATTTATTTCTCGCATGTCGGATAAGTCCCGAGCAAGGAATTATTTCCGGACCCGTCAATTTATCCAAAAAGAGATTTACACCGATCGAATCGGAAGACATATGTCCGGCGATAACCACGTTTATGTGCGCCTTCTGAGCCTCTTCACGATGTTTTTCCGAGATATGCATCCCGATGACCGTTCCCGCTCCCGCATCCGCTAATTTGCGGTATATCTCGGGAGAGCCTTCCGTTCCTCCGGTAATCTCGCTGAGAACTATCTTTCCCGCTCTATTCTCTTTGCTTCCGACAAAGATATCGGGGCCGATTCCGAGCTCTTCGGCTCTTTTGTATTCTTCTATCTCGAGAAGTGAATCCAAAACTTCTTTAAGTAGTCTCGGATCATCTTTTTTCAATTTTTTCTCGACAAAGCGAGCAACCAGATTGTCGCACGGAGTATGAATCGACATCAAGGGAATATCCAAAAGTGAAGCCGTATCGACGGCTCGCTGATGATTTCCCGGAGAAAGTCCCCGAGAAACTTCCTTGATTCTTTTCTTTAAGAGCTTTTCCGCTATATTTACCGGAACTCCGTATTGAGCTAAAACGTCAATCTGCAAATCCATAACGTCATCCAGTCCGGCCAAGGCTATTCCTCTCGGGTGGTGAGAAATAACCAGATCGACTCCCAGCTTGTCGGCCAAAAGAAGCTCTTCTCCGTCGATGTCGATTCCCACTAAAATCTTTTCTACTTTTTTATCCGGATCTCCGTGCAGAATTCTGGTATCGCTGTAGGGATTTTTCAACCGCTCCTTGTCGAAAGAACTTTTTCTTTTCTCGGAAAGCTTTTCGTATGCTTTTTTTGCTTCTTTCAGTTTTCTGTTTATCTCTTTTTCACCTCTGAAATCGGCTTTTTTACCTTCTTTTATCGCTAATTCGTATATCTCTTTTATAGTCATATTATTCTCCTTTTATTACTGCTAACGGTTTTACTTTGGCTACTTTTTTGGCCAACCTCGCCCCGGCTACGACATCGACGACTTCATCGATATCCTTGTAAGCGCGTGGATCTTCTTCAACCACTCCCTTTTTCGATTTCGATTTCACCAATATATTTTTCTCATTCATCAACTCAAAAAGACTTTGGGTTGAAAACTTTCTCTTCGCCTTGGTTCTCGACATTCTTCTTCCCGCTCCGTGAGCCGTTGAATAAAAAGAGGGTGATCCCGCTCTGATTCCGGATAGGATATAAGAAGAAGTTCCCATACTTCCCGGCATTATAACCGGTTGACCCGTCTCCTTATAAATTTCGGGGAGCTCTCTGTGTCCCGGCGGAAAAGCCCGAGTCGCTCCCTTTCTGTGAACCACCAATTCGACATCTTCTCCGTCTATTTCATGAGTCTCCACTTTGGCGGTGTTATGAGCTACGTCGTACATTAAAGACAGCTCTTCCGAGAAAAATTCTCTCCAGACGGATCTTATCAAGTGGGTTATCATCTGCCGATTGGCAAAAGAGAAATTACAAGCGGCTCCCAGTGCAAAATAAAAATCTTGACCCTCTCGAGAATCGAAATAAAATGAATTGAATTGCCTGTCCGGAAAATCGAATCCGGCTCTCTTTGTCGCTTTTTCGGCTTTTTTCAAATAATCCTTGCAATTTTGATGGCCGAGCCCTCTCGATCCGGTATGAATCATCACCGCCACCGCTCCTTCTTTTAATCCGAAAACTTCTGCTTTTTCTTCATCGTAAATTTTTTCTACTTCTTGAATTTCAATAAAGTGATTACCCGAGCCCAATGTTCCGACTTGGTCCAGTCCTCTTTTTTTAGCTTGATCGGACAATTTTTGATGGTCGGCCGGAAGCTTTCCTCTTCCTTCGCAGCGCTCAACATCTTCCTTTTTTCCCATTTTTTGACTTACCACCCATTGAGAGCCGTCGGTAAGAAGAGTTTCCAAGTCTTTCATCGACATCTTTTTTCTTCCTTGCCCGACGCCGGAAGGAACGGTCTCGAATATCTTTTGGGCACAGGCGTCAATATCGTCTTCAATATCACTTTTTTTAAGTTCGGAGGTTAAGAGTCTCACTCCGCAATTTTCATCGAACCCTACAAATCCGGGAGAAATAACACCTTTGTCGGCTCTGGTCGCCCCCACTCCTCCGATCGGAGGTCCGTATCCCGAATGAATATCGGGCATCGCTACCGCATGACGAACTATTCCCGGCAACGAGGCTATATTTATCAGTTGACCGAGCGCCTTTTCTTCGGTTTCTTCAATTATCTTTTCGGTCGCATAAAGCCTGGCCGGAACTCTCATTTCGGAATAATTCTCCTTGGGCATCTCCCAAAGAAGCTCGTTTATTTTGGCGAATTTCTCCTTCATATTTTTTTTAATTCTTCTTCTACAACCTTGCGCTCGTTCCAAGGAATCTTTTTACCGTTTTTTAGTTGCATCCAAGACTCGGACCCTTTTCCGGTTACCACTACCACGTCTCCCTTCTCGGCTGTTCGTAGCGCTTTTCCGATCGCCTCTCTTCGATCTTTAACCTTAACGGCTTTTTCCCCGGCTCCTCGAGCAACGTCTTCAATTATTTTTTCCGGATCCTCATCATAAGGATCTTCATTGGTCACAATTATCGTATCGGCGTACTCGGCCGCTATCTCTCCCAATACCGGCCTCTTCCATTTATCTCTTCCTCCTCCGCAAGCACCCAAAACGACTATCATTTTTGCATCACACTTTTCATAAAGGTCTTGATAAACTTTCTCCAAAGCGTTCGGAGTAAAGGCGTAATCTATAAATACCGTAAACGGTTCTTCGATCACTTTCTCCATTCTTCCCGGAATACCGACTATCTTTTCCAGTGCTTTTTTAACCGTCTTTCGATCCACTTCCAAATAATCGGCAACCGCCAGAGCGGCCAAGCCGTTATAAGCGTTGAATTTTCCCAAAAGACTCATTTTAAAAAGTTCTTGATCAACCTCGAACTCGATTCCTTCCGGTCCGGAGATTAATTTTTTTCCCTTTATTATCACTTCACAATTTTCGGGCTCTTTTTCGAAGCCGTAACCGTATCTTTTCTCGGCGTCGAAAGAAGAAAAGTAATCGAAGTGCTCATCGTCAAAATTTAAAACGTGAACTCCGGAAACCGCTTTAAAAAATCTTCCTTTTGCTCTTTTATAATTTTCGAATCCGCCGTGTGACTCGATATGCTCCGGTGAAAGATTGGTAAAAACGGCAACGTCGAAATCGATGAATTTATGCCTGAATTGCTTTACTCCTTCGGAGGTGACTTCCAGAACGACCACATCCACCTCTTTTTCGACCGCTTCTCGTAAAAACTTCTGGATATACCCTCGTCCGGGCATCGTCATCTTCATCTTGTTCTTTCTCGTTTCTCCCAAAATTTCAAAATCGATCGAAGAAGCGACTGCCACTTTTTTACCCGCTTCTTTCAAAATTTCGGCAATAAGTCGCGTAGTGGTTGACTTTCCGTTGGTTCCCGTTACTCCGATTACCGTTAATCTACGAGAGGGAAATCGATACACGAGAGCGGAAAAAAGAGCCCAGCTCCAATGATATCCGGAAAGTAAAAAGCGGGGAGTTATCTTTTTTAAAATTCGCTTAACCATTATCGAGCATCTTTAAAGCTTCTTTTACTCTTTCATCAACTTCTTTCTTTTTTGAAACTCCCTTTAACGCCGCGGCGGCATCTTTTTTTGAAAATCCGAGAGAAACCAAAGTCTGAACCGCCGGATCGTCTCCGGGCTCTTCTTTTATCCTTCTGGAAAGCTCAAAAATGACTCGTTGTCCTCGCTTCTTTCCTATCGAAAAGATCTTTTCCAATATCTCTTCATCGTCTTCTCTGATTCCTCTTTTTAGCTCTTCCATCGGAGCTATCGAAGCGACTTCGACCGCCGTTTTCGGTCCGATTCCGGATAAATTTATAAGACTTTCAAAAAATTCGAGATTTTCTCGGCTGGGAAATCCATACAGCCTTTCCGAATTTCTTCCGATGTTCAGGTAACAAAAAAGCTTGTACTTTTTTCCTTTTGCCGGTAGATTTTTAACCGCATCGGGAGCCATATATACCTTTCTGCCGACCCCCGCGGTGTCGACTACTACGAAGTCTTTTCCTTTTATTGCTATTTCTCCATTCAAGTAATAAATCATAGTAATTAATTATAGCGAATAAAACCAATAAAAAAAACCCTAAAATTTCATCCTCTTCATAAGCGAAGATACCCTTTTCGAAGAAGCTCTCGCAGGCAGTTTAGCATGGTTTTTCAGCTTTGCTGAAAATAAACTGCCGAGAGCGCAGGAGCCAAAATCACGCCGGGATTTTGAGCTCCGGTTCTTATCGAAAAGGGTATCGAGCGCATTTGACTGTAATTCAAATTAAAGTATAATAAGTAACGCGAAAGATAAAAATCAAAAGAAACAAAGATGCCGATAACAAAATCAGCTAAAAAGAGACTGCGCCAAAATAAAAAGAGAAGAGACGAAAACAAAGTCTTCAAAAACAGAATGAAGGAGGCAATAAAGGATCTTCGCTCTCTCGTTGAAGAAGGTAAAATAAAAGAAGCCGAAAAGAATTTACCGGAAACCTACAAAGCAATCGACAAAGCGGCTAAAAAGGGAATCATAAAAAAGAAAAACGCCGATAGAAAAAAATCTCGACTTTCGGCGCTGATAAATAGGTCTAAAAACGAGAAATAACCAAGACTATTCCCGTTTCGGGAGTTATCTTCCCCAGTTTTATATCCAGATCCACGGCAAAAAGAGTGTCGTGGATCTTTTTTAATTTTGAAAAATCAAACCGTCTCGCTTGACTGTGCGACTTCTTGAAGACAAAAGGGCTCAGCCCGCTCTTCTTCTTCATTTCATTGTAAGAAAGGTCTTCCAAATCCTTAACCGCCAACAAATTTCTAACCTGATAGTCGATCATTGATAATAAATAAAAAGGAGAATCTCCTCTCTTCATGTGATCTTGAAAAAGCTCAATCGCTCCCTTTTTATTTCCCTTTCCCAAAAAGTCGATCATCTTGAATATGTCTCCGTCGATATCGGGACGAACATGCTCGCTCACGTCTTCAACCGTTATCTCTTCTCCTTTTCTCATCAAGGACAGCTTTTCTATCTCGTTTTCAGCCCTCCAAAGATCATCTTTAACGTATTCGATCAGTTTTCTGACCGCTCTACTTTTTATTTTTGCCTCTCTTTCTTTAAATTCTTTGGCGTACCAACTTTCCAGCTTTTTTCCTTTTAACTTCGGATATTCTTGAACTACCCCCTTCTTCTTGTCCATCTTTTCCACTTTTTTTACAAGCTTTCCGGAAACCTTGTCCTCTTCTTTCAATATTAAGATATTTTCACTCTCGGCCAACTCTTCCAGATTCTTCTCTATTTCCTTTTTAAGATCTTTATCCTCGAGAAGTCCTTTGCCGATCAGGAGTCGTTTCTCCTTAAACATCCCTATTTGACCGCTTTCCGTCTTTAAATCGTTAAAATCAAGCTTCTTTTTCAAGTAAATCAAATTGAGCCCGGTCGGGTTTTTCTTTTTATAGCCGGCAACTATCTCTTTGAGTTTTTTGTCTGATCGATAATTATCCTTTCCGTGTAAAATTATAATCATGATTATTTTTTAGGCTTTTGACAAAGCGGACAAAGATAAGTTCCTCGCCCCCCGACTTTTATCTTTTCAATCTCTTCCTTCTTGCATCTTTTGCAAATTTTGCCGGTCTGATTATACACTTTTTGTTTATTTTGATAATTTCCTCTCGTTCCGTCGGGAAGTCTGAAATCAACCATACTGTCACCGTCACTTTCAACTCCTTCTTTTAAAACCTCTCTTATCGCGCTGTAAAGGCTCTTTATCTCTTTTACGGATAATTTATCGGCTTCGGTCTCCGGATGAATCTTAGAGAGCCACAAGGCGTCAGAAGCATAAATATTTCCCACTCCCGATAAAAATTTCTGATCCATAATAAGCGGCTTGATCATCTTTCTTCTTCCTCTTATCATCTTTTTGAATCTATCAACGGTAAATTCGTCACTCAGCGGCTCCGGGCCCAGTTCGGAGAGCTTCTTTTTCAAGTCCTCTCTCTTCCAGAGCTCCACCTTACCGAATTTTCTCAAATCGGAAAAAGCAATCTGCTTACCGTTATCCAAAAAAAATATAAAATGAATATATTGATTCATTTTGTCTTCTCTGAGTGGCCCCGGTATCTCCGAAACCCACTCTCCGTCAACCATCTTCCAACGACCGAAAAGCAGATTGCCGGTCATCTTGTAATGAATCAAGAGAGACAATCCTTCGTCCAATTCGAATATTACATTTTTAGCTCTTCTGCGAACATCTTCAATTTTTCTTCCCGTTATTCGCTCTTCAAAATCCCCGGACAAGCTTCCTTTCACCACTCCCATCTTCGGGGTATCGGTCCACGTTTTAAGAAAGGTCCTTCTCAGGACCTTTTCTTTTAAGTATTTAACACTCGATTCGACTTCCGGCAGTTCGGGCATCTATTCTATGGTTTCTTTTATCTTTTTTATTATTTCTCGCGGCGTAAAGTGTGCTTTTATCAGAAAGTCTTCCGCTCCCATATCGAGCCCTTTTTCAACTTCCGATTTCTGCCCCAGATTGGAAAGAATAACGATCGGAATATCTTTGGTGTCCGGATCTCCCTTAACCTCTTCCAAAACTTCGAATCCTCCGACGCCGGGCATTATCAGATCAAGCAAAATCAGATCGGGCATCACTTCTTTCGTCTGTTCGATTCCTTCTTTTCCGTCTACGGCTTGGAAAGATTCATAACCTTCTTTGTCGAGCTTTCTGGTTATCATCTCTCTCAAAAATTTATCGTCTTCAACTACTAAAATTTTAGTCATGCTAATGGTTGATTGGTTATTATTTACCGACTTGTTCGTTTACTTTTTTTATTATTTCTCGAGGGTCGAATTCCGTTTTCACTATCCATTCTTCAACACCGAGCTTTCTCGCTTTGTCTATTTCTACCGGCTGGCCCGAATTGGAAACTATTATTACCGGTAACTTTTTGAATTTTTCAATTTTTCTAATCTCTTCCAAAAACTCTATACCGTTCATTCTCGGCATCAATATGTCAAGAAGAACGAGATCGGGGTCGACTTCTTCTATCTTCTCAAGCCCGTCTTTGCCGTCAACCGCCAACTCCACTTCATAGCCCTCGGCCACCAGCTTTTTCTTGACCAGATTTCTAACTATTCTTTCATCTTCAACTATCAAAATTTTCTTCATATCTCTTTCTTTGGTCTTGCGCCTTAATTTTAAATCGCAGAGAGGGAATTGTCAAACTTTTTAATTAAAAATTCCTTATGAAATTTTCGGGATCGGAGCTCTTTATCGGTAGAGTGAAGTAGAAGACCGTACCCTGTCCTTCTACCGATTCGAACCCTATCTCTCCCCCGTGAGCTTCGACTATATTCTTGGTTATAAAAAGCCCAAGCCCCGAACCTTCGACATCTTTCCTGACTACGTTTTCAGCTCTGAAAAACTTATTGAACAATCTTTCTTGCTGTTCTTGAGGAATTCCTATACCGTCATCTTTAACCGATATCTTAAGCTTGTCGGCTCTCCTTTCCACTTTTACTACCACCTGACCTTCATCGGTGTACTTTACCGCGTTATCAATCAAGTTTTGAAGAACGACTCTCATCTTTTCTATGTCAACCTCCACTCGCGGAATATTTTCTTCCGTCTTTTCCATTCTCAACTCGAGCCCTTCTTTTTCATCAATAATTTCTTTATGTTCCTCAAGAATCGGACTTATCAATTCAAAAATATCAACCGGCTCCGGCTCGTAAATATATCTTCCTTCTTCAATCCTGCTCACATTCAAAAGATCATTCACCAAGCGAACCATTCGTTCGTTGGCGTCATATGTCTTTTTGATTAAAGAAATTTCATCTTCAGTCAACTTATCTTCTTCTTCAGTAACCTCTTCCAAAAACGTCTCCAAGGTCCATTTTATTCCCGAAAGGGGAGTTCTCAATTGGTGGGCGGCCACCGAAACGAACTCACTCTTTATTCTCTCTATCCTCTTTTCTCTGGTTATGTCGTGAGCATGAACCAAAACTCCCAGAAGACCGTCCTCTTCTTTAATCTTGGTTGTTGTAATTTCCAAATAAAAATCTTCATTAAACTTGAGCTCTTCTCTGAAGATATCTATTATCTCGTCTTTATCGTCATCGGTTATAAAATCAACCAACTCTCCGATCCTCGAATCGGTGGAAATATCGGTTATCTTTCTGCCGACAATATCGCTCCTTTTTACTTGAAAAAAGTCTTCCGCCTTGGGGTTTATGATGCTTAAAAGGTTATCCGAATTGAAAAACAACATTCCGTCTATGAAGTTTTCAATAATCGCCGCCGTTTTTATTCTTTCTTTTTCCGCCTCTTTATAAGACCTGTCTACGTCCTCCAAAATATTTATCAGGGCGGACCGAGAATCTTCCATTTGACTAGCTCTCTTTTTCAGTTCGGCGGTCTTTTCTCTCAACTCGGCCTCCATCTTTCGCTCAATCTCCTTTTCTTTGGTTATGTCGGCAATCGTAAAGAGATATCCGGAAAAGTCCTCATCTTCCGATTTTCTGGCCAAAGCGGCCACTCTTGCCGGAACCGGCTTTCCCTTTTTGGTTATTAAGGTGAATTCCCGCTCCAATCTTTCATCCGTTTGCCGAACTCTTTTAATAAAATCTTCCAGCTCCAGTTTTTCCAAAAAAAGATCGCTCATCTCCATGCCGACCGCTTCAACCTTGTCGCAGCCGAAAAGATTTTGAAAAAACTTATTCACTTCCAAAACATAATTGAGCGGATTGACCACACAAAAAGCTATCGGCAAAAACCTGTTCAGTTCCTGGATATACCTTCTGAAATCTTCCAAATCTTCTATTTTATCATCTTTTTTATCCCTCGTTTCCATTCTTCTTTTTTAATTTTTCAAGCTCTCTTTTTGCCTCTTTTAATTTTGTCTCCAAGCTGTCGTTTCTTTCTTCCAACTTCTTTTTGTCTCTCTTCAGCTCCACCATTCTTAACTCTCTTCCGGTCGCCAATCTGTTAAATCTTTCCAGTTCTTTCACCTTTTCTTCCATCTCTTTCTCCATCTGCTTGGCTCTGTCCAAATCGGAAAGGGCGATAAAGATCCCTCCGCTGAATTTCTCACTGAATGCTTCCACCTTGACCTTCTTCTCTTTTCCCATTAAGGCTATCTCTTCCCTGGAAACTTCTCTTCGCAGCTTCTCAATATCTTTTTCAGTGAAAATCTTTTCTATCTTGTCATCGACGAGTTCGTGTCTCTTGTAGCCGGATAACTTTTCCAAGCCTTTGTTAACTCCAAAAATATAATCCTCTTCATCCACCAAAATTATTGAAACGGGAATAAAGTTTAAAAATTCTTCAAAAAACTCTTTGGAAAGCTGGTTTTCACTAATCATTTTTATTTTTTAACTTTTCAATCTCTTCTCTTAGTTTTTTATTTTCTTCTTTCAACTCGATCATCTTTTTTTCTCTACCGACGGTTAGTTTGTGAAACTTCTCCAACTCTTCCACTTTTCGCTGATACTCTTCGGTTCTCGCACTAACTTTGTCCTCCAAGCTTTCATTCAACTCTTCGAGCTCTCTGGTTCTGGCTCTAACTTTAATTTCCAAAATCTGCCGAGCTTCTTCCAATTCTTCATGGCTTCTTTTCAGCTCATCGACCATCTCGTTGAATTCTTTACCGATCTCTTCAATTTCATCTCCGGTTTCGATCTCCACCTTCTTGTCCATGCTTCCGTCTCTGATGTGGTAAATCATCTTTTTCAATTCCAAAAGCGGCTTTATTATTCTTTCGGTCAGACCCAAAGCCAAAAAGACCGACATTAAAGCGGCTAAAAGTAAAACGAAAAGACCCCTTCTGGTTACCGAAATTATAAAAGAAGAAGCGGGTGGGATTCCCACTCCGGCAATTGCCGTCAATCTTTCTCCTTCATCGTCAACAATCGGGACACCGACCACTTCGATCTTTCTCTCTCTGTAAATTGCATCTCTTCTACTTGAATCTCTAACGTTTAAAAACTCATCTTCGATCACTTTTCCCTTGTCTTCACCGTTGCTCGAATAAATCAATTTTCCTTCTTCGTCCGCTACCCACAAAAACAAGACCTCTCGGTCACTTGCAATTTCATCAAAAACTTCTTCCCGTAAACCCTCCTCTTGATGAGATATTTCTCTAAGCAACTGTAAAGAGTTCATCTTTTCGGTCACCAAAACTTGATGATAGTTTCCGATTTGATCGGAGAGATTGAATCCGGAAACAATAAGAATGGCAATAAAGGAGACAAATATTATGGCTCCGAATATTCTGCTGAAAATACTCTTTTTCATCAGCTACTTTTTATAATTCTAATTTCATTTGTGAATCCTCCTTTTTTCGGTATCTGGCCGCCAAAGTTTTAAAGTTAAGCTCTTCAAAAAACTCGACCTTCTCTTTTCCGGGTCTAAGTTGACACTCTTCCGAATCGACGTCGATATCCATATCTCGCTTTAAAGTAACGAGTTTTTTACTCAGAAGAGCTTCTTTCTCTTTTCCCTCCAGGCGTCTGCGTTGAGCTTCTTTAAGGTTGTCCAGGTTCGCATATATCTCTTCTATCGTTCCGTGTTTTGAAACCAAATCTTTAGCTCTCTTTTTCCCTATTCCTTCTATTCCCGGAATATTATCTGAAGGATCTCCTCTTAGAGCTTTGTAATCTACAAACAGCTCCGGAGAGACTCCGTATTTTTCAACAACCTTGTCCTTGTCGAAGTTTATCATTTTTTTTATTCCTCTACCAGGAGACCTGACCGTCACTTTTTTATCTACCAGCTGAAGAAGATCTCTGTCCCCACTTAAGACAACTACTTCTTTTTCGTCTTTTAATTTTTCAGCCAGAGTGGCGATTATATCGTCGGCTTCGTACCCTTTCTCTTCAAAAATCGGAATTCCAAAGCTTTCCAAACCTCTTTTTATTATCGGTAATTGAGAAACCAGATCTTCCGGCATCTCCGGTCGTTGAGCTTTATAATCCTCAAAAATATCATGACGAAAAGTCTTCTCTTTTCTGTCGAAAGCGGCGGCAACGTAATCCGGCTTCTCATCATCCAAAACCTTACTCAAAATTGAAAAAAATCCGTAGGCGGCATTAACCAGCTTCCCGTCTTTTTTTAAAGGAGGAAGAGCGTGATAAGATCTGTAAATTAAAGCGTTGCTATCGATAAGTAGTATTTTTTTCATAATCGTTAAAATAAAATCTTGAATAATTTTATCACAAGCCAATCGTTTGACCAACCTTTATTTTAGTGTTATTATTTAGCTACTTTTCGGGGCATGGTGTAACGGCTAACATGCTCGCTTTGGGAGCGAGTGATTCTCGGTTCGAATCCGAGTGCCCCGACACTTTATTGACAGCTTGAACTTATTTACTTATCATTGATAGTGTAAGAGTTGCGGGTGTAGCTCAACGGCAGAGCCCTGGCCTTCCAAGCCAGTTATGTGGGTTCGAGTCCCATCACCCGCTCCAAATAAAAAAACCGCCTCATCGGCGGTTTTCTTTTTTTATTTCTCTAAGGATGGCTACAAAACTGATCATCTATTCCGGAACTTAAAAATTCTTCTTTGCTTCCGGCAAACTTTATTTTTCCTTCTTTTAAAAGAAATATCTTCTCAAAATACTCCAAATCTTCACGATTACTGACCGCCATAACGACCGCCATCTTTTTATCTCTGCAAAGTCGCTCTATCGTCTCCACCACTTTTTTCAATCCTTCCGGATCAATTTGATTGAAAGCTTCATCCAGAATCAATATTTTGGGGTGTAGCGCCAAAGCTCCGGCAATCGCCACTCTCTTTTTTTGCCCTCCGGAAAGATAATGAATTACCTTATCCTTAATCTCGTAAATCCCCAACGATCTCATCGTTTCTTCAGCTCTCTTTTCGGCTTCTTTCTCACTCATTCCGTAATTCAAAAGAGAAAACTTAACGTCATCGATAGCCGTCGGTCCGACCAATTGATCGTCCACTCTCTGCATTACCGCTCCGACGCTTTTTCCGACTTTTGAAAAGTCTTTTGCCGGATCGACTCCCAAAAGAGAGACTTCTCCTTCAGTCGGATTCAAAATGCCCAATAGATGAAGTATTAAAGTTGTTTTTCCGGATCCGTTACCTCCGACCAGAGCGACTTTTTCTCCCTCTCTGACGACGAACTCGAGACCGCAAGCCGAAACCTCGGTTTCATCCGGATATTTATGCTTTACACAGTGAAGTTTGGCCAGTTCCTTTTTCATATTATCTTTGATGTAATAACGAATAATAAAGTAAAGATAAGTAATGCCAAATCAGAGCGTCCCATTTTCTTTTTTGAGCTGTAAAAAATTCTTCCTCTGAAACCTCTTATTTTCAAGGCCGAATATATCCTCTCCGCTCGATCGATCATCTCCAAAACCAAGAACCCGACAATCTTTCCGGCCGAAACGAACCTTCTTTCGCTTCCTCCTCTGACTTTTACCATCGTCGTCTTATTTTTAACGATATCCAAAAATAAAAAGAAATAACGATAAGTAAAAAAGAGGACCGTCGCCAAAAAAGGACTTACTTTTGAAAATATGGTAAAAGTTTCAAAGTAAGGGGTGGTAAAGGTGTAAAAAAGAGCCAAATAAGCGGCAACATAAGCTCTAACCAAAAAGATAATCGGAAATCCGAACCCGGCCACCAATTGACTGAAAGCGAAAAGAGAAGCAAAAAAAGCGGGGAAAAAAGCCCACATCAACATCTTGCGAACCGGCAACCCGGTTCCGACTCCGAAGATAAAAACCGTAACGAAAACCGCTCCCGGAAATAGGTAATTTTCCGCTGATATCGTTACGAATAAAAAAGATACAAAAAATATCAGCTTGGAATAAGCTGACATTTTTTGAAATGCACCTTCTTTACTTGCGTAATAATCGGCCAGTCCGATTCCGGTCATAAAAGATCGGGTCTACTTTTTTGCAAAAATCCTATTACCAAGGCGACTATTATCGCTTCTATTATCGCCGCGTAAAGGAAAAGAGGGAGAGCGACTGCTAAAAAGCCACCGACGGAAAGCTCTTCACTATAGTAGTCATGAGCTCCGTGATGCTCGTCTTCGTGATGTTCTTCGTCATGGTGATCTTCGTGATGCTCGTCTTCATCATGATGATCTTCATAGTGTTCGTCTTCGTCATGATGCTCTTCATAATGCTCGTCTTCATGATCGTGGCTGTGATGATCATGACTGTGATCATGAATAAGAACCTCGTCCGGATTTAGATTAACGGCAAAAACAAGACCGGCGAGCAAGCTGAAAGAAAGAAAGAGGCTGAAAAAAGCGGTCAGCCCTCCCATAATCGCCTTTACACCTTTCTTTTCTCCGCCCAAATCCTTAATCGCCCTGAAGATCAAAAACCCGAAAAGAGCTTGAGACCATAAAAGAATCGTATTTATTCCGATAACGGTAACTCCTCCGTGTCCGACCGAAGCGAGTATCGAATTGGTCACGAAAGAGACTATCAACGCCCAAAAGGGGCCAACCAATATTCCGACCAAAACCATCAGATTTATATGGACCGGCAGCCCCAAAGGAACCGACATCACCAAAAGCGATAAGGCGGCCAAAAGAGCGGCCAGAGGCATCTTTTTTTCTTCTTTTTTAGCGAAATAAATCGCAACTACGAGCAGTATTGCGGTTATTGCAAATCCGGCGAACCAAATGGCGAAAGGCAATACTCCGTCCGGAATCTCTATGTGCATATTTCTTTATCTTAAGTTTATAATTACTTACTTAGCGTATTCTATTACTCTTTTTTCTCTTATTACGTTCACCTTTATCTCTCCGGGATAATTGAGCTCTTTTTCAATCTTGTGAGCAATATCTCTGGATAGCTTTTTAGCTTCCAAATCGTTAATTTCATCAGGCTTAACGAAAACTCTCACTTCTCGCCCGGCCTGAACTGCGTAAACTCTGTCGATTCCCGAAAATCCACCGGCTACTTTTTCCAATTCCTTCAATCTTTTCAAATAATTTT
>SL_3KL_010_SEDDRAFT_10002528_pt1 | contig 16731 bp, 9 predicted proteins | sample SodLakKL_010_SED_2_FD_10381 | JGI IMG/M metagenome (IMG submission 10381) | reverse complement strand
ACACCATTGAAAACGTGTCGAAACCGGCAAAGCGAGAAGAGATTTTTTTCTCGCCCGGGATACCTGTTGCCACTTGACATTGGAGGCCATATATATGTTAAGGAAACATAGTTTTTTCAGGCAAATAAACCCAACTCACTCTGAACTTTTACGGGCTCAGGTTTTAAATCCGACTCCGGCAGGCGCAGGGAAAGCCCCCGGTTCGAAGTTCCATCACCAACGCTTCCCGCCGCCTTTCCTGCAACAAAACCCGCAAGTGGTATTAGCCAACCATGCCCCAGGCGCCGTGGGAAAAACCAACGAAAAGTCACAGCAGGTCCCACATTCTCAGCAACCGGCCAACAAGTGGCACCTTTACGAAAAACCGCGGACTCCGAACTACACCCAACCCAAACAACGCCCAAGGCGGCCACAGCTAAAAGAGAAAAACTTTTAAATTGATGAGTCGCCACTCCGCTCTGGGGAAAACCCGGAAAGTGCCCGCCTGCCCGGAAAAATCTCGGCGCTTCGCGCTACCTGACGATCTTTACCAGCGGGAGGCCTGCCACCGTTACCGGCAACTTTTTTGAACGAGCACCATGGCGCCCTGTTTTTCTTGGGAAAGACTTAAAAGAAGCACACCACAAAACGATCTCGAAGCGGCGGACTGCCTGGGATGTTTAGAGAAGCAACCAACCCGCGCACCCTTTGACAGAATTATACGCGCCTGCCGGGCCTTAACATCTGTATTAGCAACGCTGCTAATAACGGATAATGTCAAAAAATCCTTGAAGATCCAATTATTGAGCTCTTAAATGCCTGTCGAAAAGCAAAAAAGTTCAATAACCATATTCGATAACTGCGTTCATTTCTTGGCTGTTATCGAACTTTTTTTCATAGGGACCTATGCTTTTCCAGGTCATACTTTAAAAAAAGATATGATGAAAAAAGCTTGGTCCGGGCTTAGATAAGAGAGTCACCGTAGTTACGACACCCTAATCATGCCGGTATCTTGGAAAGTGAAATGTCACCACAAACCCGCATTTCGATACGTGAGGAAAAGATGAGCGTTTCATATGATAAAAAAAGAGCCATGTAAAAAATCGGGCTTGGCCGGGCAAACATTCTTAACACCGGCCACTCTCAATACTCAATACCCGATACTCTCTACTCAATAATCAAAAAAAGAGGGACTCTTCAAGGTTCTGTGAACGCCTGAAGGTCCCGGTAATTCTGTCAATCGAGGGCATCACTGATAAGCTTCTCCTGCTCGGCATCGTGAATCTTTTTCTGTCCGGCTGCGGGTGATGCGGATGCCTGTCTTCCGGCATACCGCAGCTTTTGCGCCTTGCCAAGCAGATTGTTTAGGCGAGGTGCTGCAAAAGTCCATGCACCCATATTCCTGGGTTCTTCCTGGCACCAAACGACGTCTTTCACATGGCTGAATTCCTTCAGGTATGCTGTGATGTCTTTGTCGGGGAACGGATAAAACTGTTCGAGACGTGTTATGGCTACATTTTTGAGGCCTTTTTCATCACGTTCTTTGTAAAGGTCGTAGTATACCTTGCCGGAACAGATCACGATGCGGTCAATCGATTTCGGATCTTCAACTTCCTCATCGCCGATAAACGGACGAAAAGTACCGTTGGCAAGTTCCTCAACATTGCAGACCGCCATCGGGTGCCTCAGCAGGCTCTTGGGAGACATGATGATGAGCGGCTTCTTGTTCTCCTGCAACACCTGCTTGCGGAGCGCATGGAAGTACTGAACCGGTGTGGTAAAGTTAGCTACCTGAATATTGTCTTCCGCACAGAGCTGCAAAAATCGCTCAAGGCGTGCCGAAGAGTGTTCCGGTCCCTGGCCCTCGTACCCGTGGGGGAGTGTCATAACCACGGCCGATTTTTGTCCCCATTTAGCCTCGGATGAGGAAATAAACTGGTCGATGATGATCTGTGCGCCATTTGCAAAATCACCAAACTGGGCTTCCCAGATTACAAGAGCATCAAGCTTGGTTGCTGAGTATCCGAACTCATAACCGAGGGCGGCAAATTCACTGAGGAGGCTGTTGTAAGGGAAGAACATTCCCTGTTCTTCACTCAGATTATTGAGCGGGATAAACCGCTGGGCGGTATCGGTACCGTGTAGAACCGCGTGCCGGTGTGAGAATGTACCGCGTTCCACGTCCTGTCCGGTGAGGCGAACCGTGGTGCCCGACTTCAGGAGCGAACCAAAGGCAAGCGCCTCGGCAAAGCCCCAATCGATTTTCTTTTCATTATTCTGTGCAGCTTCAGCACGCTTGGCAAGCTGCCGAAGCAATTTCGGATTGGCGTCAAAATTTTTCGGAACCGTATTCAGCTTCACTGCAATCTCCTTCAGGTCGTCGATGGAGTAGCTTGTATCGGGGAATGTAGCCCGTTCTTTCTGAAGCTCTTCAGACCGGTCGAGCATCTTATCGGTAACTTCGAGCGCGGGTGAGCTTTTCGCATCTTCAAATGCCTGGTGAAGCAACTCTTCGAACTCGTTGAAAATGGCGTCTGTTTCTTCTTTGCTGAATTCACCCTTTCTTAGCAGTTCTTTCAAATAGATGTCGCGAACAGTGGGGTGGTTTTCAATCTCCTTGTAAAGGCCCGGCTGCGTAAATGCGGGTTCATCGCCTTCGTTATGTCCGTGCTTTCTGTAGCAGATCAGGTCGATGATCACATCCTTGCCAAACATTTGGCGGTATTCGAGCGCAATTTTCATGGCGTGAACCGCTGCTTCAGGATCGTCTCCATTCACGTGAAATATCGGGGCCAAAATCATTTTAGCCAGATCGGATGCATATTCGGTTGAACGGGCATCTTCGGGTAACGTAGTGAACCCAATCTGGTTATTGATAATGATATGGATGGTACCGCCGGTGTCGTAGCCTCGCAGCAGCGACATATTTAGTGTTTCGGCAACCACTCCCTGGCCGGCAAAGGCGGCATCGCCGTGCATCAGCACGGGAATAAATTTTCGCCCGGCATCATCACCATCATAGTGATCCTGGGTAGCGCGTACAGCACCTTCAACCACCGGATTCACTGCTTCAAGATGACTTGGATTGGGCAGCAATTCAAGCTGAATCTCTTTCTCTTCCTTTGTTTTATAGCTGCCTTTTGTACCAAGATGATACTTCACATCACCGGATCCCTGAATGGTGTCCGGATCAATATTTCCTTCGAAATCTGCAAATACCTTTCGATAGGGCTTGTTCATGATATTCACAAGAATATTTAAACGCCCTCTGTGTGCCATACCAAAAAAGAACTTTTCAATATCCTTTTCTCCGGCTATCTCCATGAGGAAATGCATCATTGGAATCAGCGTTTCGGCCCCTTCAAGTGAGAAGCGCTTATGGCCCACATATTTCTTGTGCAGAAACTGTTCGAAAGCCATAGCCTGATTAAGTTTATGCAGGATATCTTTCTTCTGTTCTTTGGTCAAATCGGGAGTGTTGGTGGTCGATTCCATCACTTCCCGCAGCCACTTACGCTCACCGAGGTCGAGCAGGTGCATGTACTCGGCGCCAATTGTACCGCAGTATGTAGCACGTAACAGTTTTATGATATGGCGGAGTTTGGCTATATTCTGCCCGCCAAGTCCATCACAGTAAAATTCACGGTCGAGATCCCACAGGGTTAAGCCGTAATACTCCAGGTCCAGTTCAGGAGAGTGCCCGGGCCCTACGCCCAATGGGTCAAGATTGGCCAGCACGTGCCCGCGCATACGATACATGTTAATGAGCCTCCAAACGGCAATGGCCCGCCGGTCTTGCTCGAGTGTATTGGCTTTTCCACTGAGCTGGCCCTCATATTTATCTTCACCGTAAGGCAGGGGCTCGTAGGGAATTTCAAGATCCCGGAATATTACATCGTAGAATATTTCTTCGCCGTTCAGGAGCTGGTGTACTTTCTGTAAAAACATTCCCGATTCGGCACCCTGAATGATGCGATGGTCGTACGTACAGGTCATCGTCATCACCTTGCTAACACCGAGCTGATTCAGTACATCCTGCGACATAGACTGGTACTCTGCGGGATAATTGATTGCACCCGTTGCGATAATCGCACCCTGGCCTTTCATCAGCCGTGGTACTGACGATACCGTTCCAATGGTACCGGGATTGGTAATGCTGATGGTGGTTTCCTGAAAGTCAGAGATTTCGAGCGCCCCGTTTCGTGCCTTGTCGATCAATTCGGCGTAGGCATACAAAAACTCCCTGAAGTTCATTTTGTCGACGCCCTTGATGTTTGGAACCACCAGGTTTCTGGAACCGTCTTTGCTCTTAAGGTCTACAGCAATACCGAGATTTACCTGTTCCGGTTTTACACGATAATGGCTGCCGTCTTTTTTGGCGTAGTACGAATTGATATTTGGAAAGTCTTTAAGAGCCTGAATAACGGCCCATGCAATAAAATGAGTAAATGAAGCTTTCGGCTCACCTCGTTCCAGCAGATGAGTATTTACGATGGTGCGGTCTTCGGTAAGCATTTTAACAGGAAGTACGCGCAGTGAAGTAGCCGTAGGCACCTCAATGCTGTCATCCATATTCTCAACAATCTTTGAGGCAACTCCCTTTATCTTCTCAAGCTCGGCGCTTTCCGGGATGGATACATCCGGCTTTTCTTTTGGTTTTTCAGGCGTTTTGGGCTTAGGCGCCTCACGAACTTTTTCCCTCGCTTTTGGGGGTGCCTCTGCTTCAGGTGCTCCGTTGGTGTCAGGATCAGGTGCCACAAACTCCTTGCCTTCAATCTCGTCGAAATATTTACGCCAATGTTTAGGTACGGAGTCGGGATTGTCTTGATATTGGTCGTAAAGTTCTTCAACCAGGGCAGAATTAGGTCCAAATACAGCTTCGAGTGATTTCAAAACGGATGGGATATACTTTTAATAAGTTGATATATATTTAGAAGACATCGATCATATGCTTGCAGATTTGAAAACAGTATGAGTGTTATCTGCAGGTAAATGCTTGTAAGACTCGATCTTGCTTTTTTGAAGCTTATTTAAGTCAAGCTGCAAATTAATCATTATTGCCGAAAAAAACGATGTGAATTAAGTTATCTAAGACAGCCGAAGTTAGTTAGAAAAGTGTTTTTATGACATACGTAACCGGCGTACGATCTTTTATTTTTTATTCCGTGCTTCCTTAGCTAATTCATATCTTCCGATCAATTCAAATATCGACTATCGATTTCGCTATAATAGCAAAGCCCTCTACAAGAATACTCACAAATCTAACCCCATTTGCATAATGAGCAGTACATCAGACAAAAAAAGCGGTGCCGAAGAAATCGTATGGGATCTCTCGGATCTGTACGATTCACCCGGCGATGAGGCCCTTAAATCAGATAAAGAAAAACTGCTCGAAAAGGCAGACACGTTTGCAAATACGTACCGGGGCCGTATAGCCATCCTCTCACCCGACGAATTCGCCGATATGCTGCGCAACTACGAAGAGCTGATCAAGATATCCGGAAAAATTGGGTCCTATGCTCACCTTATCTGGAGTACAAACACCGAGGATCCCGCTTTGGGAAAATTGCTGCAGGAAGCGCGTGAGCTTGGTTCAGACCTGAGTCAAAAGCTTGTATTTTTTGATGTGGAATGGCTGGGAGTTGAAGACGAGAAAGCAAATAAGCTGATCCGGTCGAAAGAGCTGCAGCAATGGAAACACTACCTCGAGGTTTCGCGTCTCTATAAAAACCATACGCTTTCAGAGGATGCAGAGAAGGTGATGAGTGCCAAATCGGTTACCGGCCGCTCGGCTTGGAACCGGTATTTCGACGAAACTCTGGGCGCTGCACGATTTGAACTTGATGGCGAAAGCTACACAGAACAGGAAGTGCTGAGTAAACTCCACAACCCCGATAGAAAAATCCGTGAGAAAGCCCACGCTTCGCTCACATCCACTTTCAGGGAGCATTCCCGAACTCTCACGTTCATCTTCAACACACTGCTTGCCGATAAATACACCAACGACAAGCTCCGGAATTACGAGAGCTGGATTTCATCCCGCAATTTATCCAATCAGACCGATTCCGACACGGTGAACGCACTTATTGATTCGGTTACCGGCCACTATCATCTGGTTCAACGGTATTATAAACTGAAGAGAAAACTTCTGAACCTGGATGAACTATTTGATTACGACAGGTATGCACCGCTTGCAAAAACCACGAAAAAGGTAACATGGGAAAATGCCAGGGAAATGGTTCTTGAAGCCTATGGAAATTTTCATCCGGATATGAAAACCATTTCGGCTCGATTTTTTGATGAAAACTGGATTGATGCGGCTATCCGGCCGGGTAAAAGGGGAGGAGCGTACTCCGCAAGCACGGTGACGAATGTGCATCCCTATGTATTTATGAACTATGATGGTCAGCTGCGCGATGTACAGACGCTGGCCCATGAGCTTGGCCATGGTGTTCATCAGTATTTATCGCGAAAACAGGGTGAACTGCAATCCTCAACACCGCTAACAACTGCTGAAACGGCATCCGTGTTTGGCGAGATGCTGGTGTTTAACCGGCTTGTAGAGCAGCTCAATGATCCAACAGAGAGGCTGGGCTTGCTGATTAGCAAAATCGATGATACCATTGCAACGGTATTCAGGCAAATTTCCATGAACAGGTTTGAAGACCGGATTCACACGGCGCGAAGGGAAGGGGGTGAGCTGACCACCGAACAGTTTTCACAGCACTGGTACGAGACGCAACATTTGCTCTACGGTGATTCCGTAACTCTTACAGATGAATACAGGCTATGGTGGTGCTATATCCCTCATTTTTTACACACGCCGGGATATGTTTACGCCTATGCCTTTGGTGAGCTCCTTGTACTTGCACTATATGAATCTTATCGTACAGGCAAGAACGGTTTTTCCGATAAGTACATGGAACTTCTGGAGGCGGGCGGATCAGACTGGCCCCACAATTTGATTTCAAAGATGGATATTGACATCAGAGATCCACAATTTTGGGCTCAGGGACTGCGTCTTTTTGCAGGGATGGTTGAAGAAGCCGAAGAGCTGGCGGAAAAAATAGATCGATGACCCATTTTAAAGGCTATTTATGACCCAAAAACGTGAAGAAAAAGCACTTCTCGAATTCAAGCATATCATTGATGATGTACTCCGTCTGCTAAGAAAATCGACTGAGGCCGATACCGTTTACATGTTCTGGGTGAACCGCTATCGCAAGCAGTTTGTACTGGAGACAAGTGCAACAATCCTTCCAAACGTCATGTTCGAAGACAGGATACGGTTTGATGAACATTGGCTTGACGAATACAAGGATAGCACCTCGGTAATGCAGTTGAAGGTAGGCGAAGATATATTCCCTGAACGGCTCAGGCACTACAATGACTTTGTGCCGGCTCGCTTTCTAACGTTGATTCCCTTCATAAACAATGATGAGACTGTTGCAATTACAGTGATTGAAACAAAGTATCAGGTAAATTTCACGGATTTTGAAGAGGTTCTTTCCGCATACCAGAATGCATTGTTGAACCTGTTGAATACCTATCTTGAGCTTACAGATCTCTACGAGACCCAAAGTGAATGGATTCATTATGAAGATTCGCTTAACAGGATTACCTCGAAGATGCATAAATCCGACATACTTGGTACGCTCATAGAGGAGATGCAGGAATTGCTGCCCGGAGGAGGCGCAGTTTTAATCGCCAGGGGTATGGATAGCTGGGTCTCTGTACTTCGTTCATCGCGCGCGCCAGATTCTCCGGCTATCGGACTGGCACTTGAAGAAAAAACGATGGCTTATGATTCACTGCACAAAGGCCAATCGCAGTTTTCCATCCATTTTAATCAGAACCCAAAACGTATAAATTCGTCCGAATCGGAAACGGAAGGGGCGACAATCGCAATACCGCTGATGATACACGATCGAAGACATGCGGTAATAGTTGCTTTCGACAAAAATCCGCTGGTTTTCAAAGAGAGTACAAAACATAAATTGCAGAATCTTGTAAGGTTGGCATCTCTTTCGATACAGGTAAATCTTGGGAAGCTTGCTGCTGATAGCGACCTGCTGACTGCGGAGTTTGGAAATTTCATACCAGAGCTTTGGGAAAAATGTTTGAGCAGCCAAATTAAAAGAGCGAAATCAAGCTCTGAAAAAAGCTGGTTCGGATTTGTAGGGGTGAGTAACTCACCTGAGTTGCGTTCACGGCTCAGACTCGACTCGCTGAAGCGACTGCAGCGAATTATTGTGAATGAGCTTAGTCCGGCGAGAATGGGTTTCAACGGATTTGTAGGGTTTCATTCAGACTATACATATTCCTTTATTCTCACAGGAGTAAGAGACGATATTTTTGACGAATGGCGAGCGGCCGTTGAACGTAAGTTTGAAAAACCCATTGAACTCGCAGAAGGCCAAAAGGTATCCCTGCAATTAAACATGGGTACCGTGAAGATTGATTCTGATGAAGTTGAACTGCATCAAGTAGTTGAAAGTGCCAAAAAAGAGCTGTCTAAAGCAGTTAAAGAGAGCATTAAAACGGCGGGCAATTTCTAATGGCAAGATGCTTTCTTGTAATCATCGATGGGCTCGGTATCGGGGCTCAGGAAGATGCTGCCGAGTATAATGATGCATCGGCAAACACACTGGCCGGAGTTAGCCGGGTTACCGGCTGCCGGCTTCCCGCCTTCGAAAAGCTTGGTTTGGGCAACATCGAATCGCTTCACTCAGTAAAGCCGGTGGATAAACCCCTTGCCGGCTTTGGCAAGATGAGGGAAGTATCGGCGGGGAAAGACTCCACAACCGGCCATTGGGAATTGGCTGGAGTTCAACTTGAAAAACCATTTCCAACGTATCCGAACGGGTTTCCCGAAGAGGTGCTGACTGCCTACTGCGAGGGAACCGGCGTGAACGGAGTTCTTTGCAACAAACCTTATTCAGGCACGGATGTAATACGTGATTACGGGCGGGAGCATCTATCCACGGGCCGTCCCATTGTGTACACCTCAGCCGATAGCGTTTTTCAGGTTGCATGCCATGCGGATGTGGTACCTGTTGAACAGCTCCATAGATGGTGTGAGTTTGCCCGCGATGAGGTTATGACAGGTGATCACGCCGTTGGCAGGGTCATTGCAAGGCCTTTTCAAGGAAAACCGGGCGAATTTGAAAGGATATCGGATCAGAGGAAAGATTTCTCTTTGCCTGCTCCGGTACCCAACCTGATGAGTCTGCTTCAGGATGCGGGAGTCAAGACCTATTCCATCGGCAAGGTGATTGACCTGTTTGGTGGTGCCGGTTTTCATCAGTATCGAAAAACAAAAAGCAACGCGGAGGGGATTTCACAGCTGCTAAGCCTGATGAGTGCCGGCATCGACAACAGTTTTGTATTTGTGAATCTGATCGATACCGACCAGCTTTACGGCCACAGGCAGAATCCGCAGGGCTATGCTGAAGCGCTTGAGGAGATTGACCGCGCTATCCCGGCCATGGCTGGGAAGCTTGGCGAAGGTGATATGTTGATTTTAACAAGCGATCACGGAAATGATCCTACCGACAACAGCACAGATCACACACGGGAATTCGTGCCGCTTCTGGTGCTTAGCGGCAAATCGAAGCAGGAGGGGAGGGATCTTGGGACGAGGGAGACGTTTTCGGATGTATCGGCATCGGTTCTGGATTTTTTTGGGGTCGATAATCCTCTGGCGGGGGATTCTTTTTTGGGCGATATGAAATGATCCTGGGTTAGGGTCGGATGTCCGATATTGGCGGGGTAGGGGCAGAATTTCTTGATGGGCGTTCCCGTCAACCCCTCGTTAAGGATCACGTCGTTGATCGAAATATGGGCTCGGGGTTCGGATGTCGGGCATTGTTATAGTCTACAAACCGGAGGCTCCATCCAGAGCCGATGAATGCGCTCCGGCAGGAGCGGCTGGTCGGTAGCACCTGCGGTGCCCGACCACAGCACCTCCGTCCTGGATCTGTGGAGAAGCACGAAATTATAATCCGGAGGTAGTCCGCGATCTATGGAATGGGTGCGGTGGTGTACCCGGTGCCGGGTTTTCCGGTGAACCCCTCGAAACGGATCACGGTGTTGATAAAAATCCGGGCTCGGGGCTTGAATTTTTTGTCTGTGCATTTCCCCGGATTGCATCCGTGGCTAATCACCTTCGACCCCTACGGTGTCGGTGAACCAAATTGTGATAGTTTTTTTCAAGACGATAGTTAATGCCGATGATTCGAAAACACCGAAGGTGTTAAATGTGAATAGCCCCGGGCGGTTTTTGCCCGGCAAAAACAAGCCCGGGGATAACGCGGCGAAGCTTCCACCTCCGGCCGGGATCTGCGGAAAACCACGGAGTTATAATCCGGAGGTTTGTCCGTGATCTTTGGCATTGGTACCGTGGGGGCAATACCCGTTGATGGGTATTGCCGATAACCCCTCGATTTTGATTAAAGCGTTGATCTGGATTTGGCCTCGGGGTTAATGTCTTTGCCCCATTGATAGTCTACAAACCGGAGGCTCCATCCGGAGCCGATCAATGCGCTCCGGCAGGAGCGGCTGGTCGGTAGCACCTGCGGATCCCGACCACACCACCTCCGGCCGGGATCTGTGGAGAAGCACGAAATTATAATCCGGAGGTTTGTCCGTGATCTTTGGAATGGGTACCGTGGAGGCAATACCTGATGATGGGCGTTCTCGTCAACCCCTCGGTTTGGGTGACATACAACCGACCCCAAAACATCACTCATCAATCATTCATTACAAAATACCGCGCGCCTTTAGCTCCAGGTATTTGTTGATGGCATTCACCGACAACTCTTTCGGCGGGGTGAGGATGGTCTGAATTCCATGCCCGTTCAGCGTTTTAACAATCTGACGCTTCTCATAACTGAACTTTTCGGCTACGGTTTTGGTGTACACCTCTTCCAGGCTTTCAGCCTTGCTGTTCAGCAGTGAATCGAGCTCAGTGTTTTCAAAAAAGATCACCACCAGCAGATGATCACGGCTAATCTTTCGCAGCACCGGAAGCTGCCTTTCCATGGATGAAAGGCTTTCAAAATTGGTGTAAAGGAGAATCAGGCTCCTGCGGTTCACTTTTTTCTTGAGCGTGATCAACATCTGCCGGAAATCCGACTCCAGGAAGTTGGTTTCCAGATTGTAGAGCTGCTCCTGAATTTTGCGAATGTGGCTTCGCTGCTTTTGTGGTGCAATGAATGACGCTCCCTTGTTCGAGAAGGTTACCAGTCCGGCTTTATCCTCTTTCAATAGCACAATGTTTGAAATCACAAGGCTTGTGTTGATGGCATAATCGAGCAGNTGCATGCCTTCGAANGGCATTTTCATNACACGNCCGGTATCNATCACATTGATTACCTGCTGAGATCGTTCATCCTCNNANGTGTTCACCATCANGGTTCCGGCNCTNGCGGTCGCTTTCCAGTTCATGGCCCTNACGTCATCGCCCCGCACNTACTCCTTAATNCTGTCGAATTCCATGGTGTGCCCAATCCTGCGGATTTTCTTGATGCCNACCTCTGCCGGNCGNTTGGAGAATGCAATCANTTCAAACTTTCGCATCTGTATNAAAGANGGGTANACGGGAATCATCACCGGTTCGGCCTCAAATTCGAACCTTCGCCTGATGAGCCCCAATACAGACTGCACGTAAACCAGCAGCCTGCCAAACCGGTATTCGCCGCGTTCGGTGGGGCGCAGTTCATAATTGGTACTGTATTCGGAACCGGGTTCAAGACGGATAGAAAGACCGAAATCGCGCACCTGAAACTGTTCTGGAAGTTCATCAATCACCTCGGCATTGACGGTGAAGATATAGCTGCTCCCAATTTTCAGGCGCACCTTATTTTCATCCCCGTTCGAAAAGCGTTCGGGAAGGGTTCTTGATGCCGTAATACCGGTACGGTTTCTGAATAACAGAAGCAGATCAACTACAATGATAAAAAGAAATCCGAACAGGGCAATATCACCCAGCCCCTGGGGTATGGGCAAAAAAAACTCCAGGAGGTAGATCAGCACAATAAGTGCCAAAATGTGGAAAAACCGGTTTGCCAGGTAAAGGCTTTTGAGAAAACGAACTATCGCGGCACCTCCACGCTGTCGGTTATGGTTCGAATAATTTTATCGGGGCTCACACCTTCCATCTCTTTTTCAGGTGTAAGAATGACCCTGTGGCGCAGTACGGGAACAATCATTGCCTTCACGTCTTCCGGTGTTACAAAATCGCGGCCATTCATCGCGGCCCATGCCTGTGAAGCTTTCATCAGATGTACCGCTGCCCGCGGCGATGAACCTACGGACAGCAGGCTGCTGTTCCGGGTTTTTTGGTTGATTTCCGCGATGTATTTCATCACTTTTTTCTCAACGTGCACCTCGCCAATCAACGATTTCAGCCTATTGATGTCGTCAGCCGATACAACTTTCTTCACCTTATTAAAATCGATTCTTTCCCGGCGCTCATAACTGCCTTCAAGGATCCGTACTTCCTCCTCAAGAGTGGGGTAGGGCACGTCAATTTTAAAGAGGAAGCGGTCGAGCTGCGCCTCAGGCAGCCGGTACGTACCTTCCTGCTCTATTGGATTCTGTGTGGCAAGAACCATGAACGGCGATTCGAACGGATAGGTGATACCGTCGACGGTGATTTGCCGCTCTTCCATCACCTCAAAGAGCGCAGCCTGGGTTTTGGCCGGCGACCTGTTGATTTCATCAATCAGTACGATATTTGCGAATACCGGGCCTTTGTTGAATTCAAAGCTTGTTTTCTTGGGATTGAAAACGGAGGTTCCGATTACATCCGAGGGCATAAGGTCGGGGGTAAACTGAATTCTCGAAAAATGCGAATCAACCATCCTTGCAAGCAGTTTTGCCGTCATGGTTTTGGCAACTCCAGGTACGCCTTCAATGATGACGTGTCCGTCGGCGAGCATGGCTGCAATCAGCAGATCCGCCATTTTTTGCTGGCCTATGATTACCTCACCAATCGCCGTTCTTACATTTTCAACCATCTGCTCCACCGCTGTGAGGTCGGTGCGAGGGGTGAACGACTGCCCGTTTGCGTCTTCGTTTGATTGATTTTTATTTTCTATATCGTTGCTGTCTGTCATCGCAGGCTCTTTTTGTAGAATTGATCGATTTTTGTGTTCAGTGAAAGTAGTTCAGCTGTTGTAAGCTCAGGTTTACCGTTTGCTTCCGTAATCAGGTTAAGCAACTCCTCAGTCTCTTCAATCGGCACACCAGACCTGTTTGATATCAGCTCCGCATGTGATTCCCCGTCAGCGGCCGGATCTGCGCCGAGTTCGCGCCGGCACCACTCCAGAAAGAAACGGATTTTCTTTTCAGAAATCATTTTATTGCTGCCTTTCTCGAGATACAGGCTCCCGATTGTTTCCGCAAACTGCAGGGTGCTGTTTGCAGGCTTTCTGATTACCGGAATAGCTCGTTGTTCACGCCTTCCCCTGAATATCATGAAAAGTATCACGGCGGCAAGTGTCAGGTACCAGGCTCTTTGAAGCGGAGTTTCACTAAGAATATAGCCCACCGGGGTGGTGTATCTTGTTCGCCCTGCCTTATAGTATTCATCCCAGATCACATCGGCTTGAGGCAGGTGAGAGAGGGCTTTAAACGCATACGTTGCTTGTTCGTGCTCCCGCAGATAGTAATTTGTAAAGACGCGTGGAAACAAATGCACAAAAACGGCTCCTTCACCGTAATTGATGCGGATAAAGTTTACGCGATCCTCTCCCGCAAAACCGAGTCTGGTGGTGTTCAGCGTATCTGCAGAGCTGAAGTATGCAATTCTCTGTGCGTTGAATGTCCATGGCTTGTTCCGCCTAAGGTCCGGATTGTAGAAATCCAGGTTGGTTTCAGGAAAGGTGGATAATCCATCCGCGAGATTCAGTTCAAGTGCAGAAAAAAGCGTTTGATAGCTAATACTAAACCCCAGAGAATCGGCCAGCCCGGGGCCAATGGCTGAGGCTGATATAAACAGGTGATTACCCTTAGACGTCCAGCGCAGAAGCTGCTCCGTTTCAAGCGGATCGGGATTGATGAAGTTATTGATGTAGATCCAGCCTGTAGCATTTTCAGCCTCATTTGTTCGCAAAAACTCAAACGGAGGCTGCCTGTTTATAGTGATTTGGTTATCAGGGAATAGCGCACCAAGTTCTTCATGAAGTATATACGTGCCAAAAGGAATTTTGTGATCGCCCCTATACGAATCACTCCAGTCAACCGGCTGAGGACTAATCAGCTGATAGCCCACATACAAGGCCAGGCTCAGAACAAAAAAAGCGATATAGTATTTATCCTTTTTGTCCATTTTCAGCTTTTGAAATTCTGTTTATTATTTGGCTGCTGAGCCGCTGCACCTGTTCAAAGCCGCCAGGCCCAATTTCAAAATTGCCATACTCGGTATAGTCATAAATACGGGTGAGCTGCTTCATGGGATCGGCAGAAGGATGCGGCTGAAGTTCGTACAGGTAATCGATATTGGTTTTTCCGGAAGCCCAGCTGATGAGTCCCGCACCGGCAAGTTCGCGCAGCAGTTTGTAGTAGGTGAGCCGAACGGCCTCCCGGTAATTACCGCTATTGCGTGCCAGTTCAATCTGCTTGTCCAGCTCAGCGGTTGAGAGGGTATCTGCCCCCCCTGAAAACCGAATGCCGGGTGCGGCTTGTCTGCCATAGAATGCGCCGCGAATATTTCCCTTCATTAGCTGGTTGATGAGCAGGGCCAGGGCGGCAATCACTAAAAGTATGAAGAAGACATTCAATACCTGCTCGCCCACACCATCACCGAAAATCCTTTCAATAAACTGTATAAGTTCGGTCAGCAACAGCTGCATTAACGACAACTGCTCTTCTTCGCCAGCATCATATCTGAAATCGGGGTTGTTTTTGTAGGCTTCAATGCGATCGATGTCGGGTAATCTCACATCAACGGCGGAACTGTCGGCTCTTAGCAGGCTTTCGGAATCGTTTTCTGAAGCGGCGGATGCACTGCTTAATGCAGAGAGCATCAGAAAGGCGATAACCAGGGTGTGAAATTTAGACGTATGATTCATCAATGAATTCTTCGGAGTCAGGCAAGGCCCTCTTCCAGGGTGTCGATCTGTTTTTCAAGAGAATGGCCCTCTTTTCGCTCTTCAAGATTGAAATAGAAAAGACCAAGTGCAATCGACTGACCGGCCAGAAATACAATCTGGAAGATCATGGAAAAAGAGTAAAAGATACCCATGATGGTGCCGAGCGATTCGCTTTCTTCAATACCCAGGCCTGCCCCTGCAATCATTCCAATGATATAGAGTGGTGAACTGAGAAGGTACGAGAGAATCGAAAATACAATACTGATGACAAGATAAACTCCAAAGGTATTCCAGAAATAGCCTTCTGTGAGCCGCCACGATCGTCCAAGGCTTGCAAATCCGCCTTCTTCATCAACAAATAGAGCTACGGGAAATAAAAGCAGCCGGATGATGATAAAAATGAGCAGAGGTATCGTAAAGATGAGGGTAAAAGCTGAAACCTGAACCAGCAGTACAAGAAAAACCACATAAATCATAAAGACGATAAAAAGCAAAATCGCCATCAGCAGCAGGGTGAGAAGTTTCCCGAACATACCTTCACTGAACTCTGCAACGGTTTCAGGAACGCTTCCCTTCGACACATGGAACATATGCTGATAGATGATTCCATACAAAAGCAGGTTTGCAATCAACACAAGGCCTATGGCGGAAAAGAAAGCCACTCCGGTACCGAATTCGTCAATGCTGTCAAGATTGTCGCCTGGAGTAAAAGCTGCCGAAAACAGGGAGCCCATTTCCAGAGAAAAGATGATGGAGCCGAGCATCAGCGGAGCCAGTACGTAGACAGCTATAATCTTGATTAAGGATTTATAGTATTCCCGGATGTACTTGAATGCATGATTCAGTACATCACTGACGGTTCGTGTTTTTCTGAGTTCGAATTGTTCCATCTGTACGGGTTGATTAAGGTTTAGTGACCTGAAGTTAGTTGAGATTCGTTTGCAGATTTTCGGGGCAGCCAGATGTAGTACCAGATGATAAAAATCAGCGAGGCTCCGATGATAAGAAGGCTCAGAAAAATGGGCATGGATGAATATCGGGTTACAAACGATTCAAGGAAGCCGGCAATGATAAAGACCGGGATAAGGCCAACTATCATTTTAACAGCCTCTTTTGCACCAAGTCCAAACGAACGAATACGGGTATGGCTGCCGGGAAAAAGAAAGCTGTTGCCAAGCACAAATCCTGCAGCACCGGCTACCACGATTGCCCATACTTCGAGTGTTCCATGGATAAACACAATGCGCAATGCCTCTCCAAGCAGGTCGTGTTGGTTAAAGAATTGAAGAAAAGAACCAATCATGATTCCATTTATCATAAGGATATAGCCCGTGCCAATGACCGTAAGCATTCCAAACATCAATGCAAAAAAGGAGACCCTGATGTTATTCAAGGTGATGCCTAAAAACATATCCATCTTCCTCTGGCTTGCATAAACAGCAAGCGGCTCACCCCTCTCAATATTGCTGATTGTCATATTTACGTAGTGATCGCCTAAAATCGCGCGCACAAAATCGGGTTCTCCGGTTTGGCTCAGGTAGCCGATTGCCATTGCGGCCATAATCACGATAAATGAGTATAGGATCTCTTTTCTTCGGCGATGGTAGATTTCGGGAAGTTCAAACGCCCAGAAGCCGTATAGCCTGCTGAAATC
>SL_3KL_010_SEDDRAFT_10002527_pt1 | contig 16740 bp, 9 predicted proteins | sample SodLakKL_010_SED_2_FD_10381 | JGI IMG/M metagenome (IMG submission 10381) | reverse complement strand
GCATCCCAACCAGATGCTACAACACATCTTAGCAACTGCGACCACATCATAAACGAAAAGAGCCTGAATTCATTATATTTATCTCGGGAATCGACAGCGGCGGGTCCAGTTTCTCGCCGATCAGAGGGTCACCGCCCCCTCCCTCTACCCTCGTTCGCCCACGATACGTTCCCCCTCCCGGAGCCCTGAGAACTCGCAGGGGTCCCCTTCAGAACGGGGCGCCAGGCACCTGCCCCACCAGGGCATCCAGCTGAGTCCGAGCCGTCAGATACGTGTGGACCGCCTCGGCGTAGTTGAACTCGCTCTGGCGCAGGGCCACCTCGGCGTCGGTCACCTCCAGCTGGCTGGCCAGCCCTTCCCCGAACTGGGCCGAGACGATCTGGTACGCACGTTGGGCCTGGGCCACGGCCTGGCGCTGGGCCAGGGCCCGACGATGGGCCTCATGGGTTCGCCCCAGCATGGTCTGGAGTTGAGCATCGGTCTCATCGGCCAGGTGCTCTTGCCGGGTCTCGGCTTGCCGGAGTTCCACCCGGGCCCGCTCGATCCGGGCCCGGCGCTGAAGCCCGGTAAAGATGGGAATGCTCACCTGCACCCCCACCATCCGGCCGTATCCCCGCTGGCCGCTCTCCCCGAAAAAGTTGATGTCACCGTCCTGCTGCGCCTGGACGTCGTAGCTCCCGAAGACCGAGACCCTGGGGAGGAGATCGGCCTGCTCACTCCGGAGTCGGGTGTGCCGCAACTGGCGATCCAGCTCGGCCTGCCGGAGCTGGGAACCATCGTCCCGGGCCATTGTCGTGAGCTCGCCTACGGCCTGGGAGGGATCCACACCCATGAACTCCAGGAGCGCCCGATTTTCCGGGTCGTTCTCTCCGGGATCCTCCAGCTCCAGGGTCGAGAGGGAGCCCCGGGCTGCAGGCAGACCATCGTCAGGATCCAGTCCCATGACCACCTGGAGGGCTCGAGCCGCTTCCAATTGGGCGTTCCGGGCCCGATCCAACGCCGGTTCCAGGTTGGCCAACTCCACCTCCAGGCGTAGGACTTCGTATTCCGAGCTCAGTCCTTCGGCCAGGAGGGACCGGGCCAGGCGGAGGGAGCGCTCCACCCGCTCCAGGGAGAGGGCGGTGAGGCGTTCCTGTTCCTGGGCCAACAGGAGGTCATAGTAGTGGACCCGGACCCGGGTCACGGTCTCGTGAACGCGTCCTCGAACCCCCTCCTCCCTGAGGGATGCATATCGGTTGGCCGCACTCAACGCCGTGAAGGCCCGGCCCTCCAGGATGGGCTGCTCCATGAGGAGGGAGCTGGTCCAGACGTTGTCGGCCCCGAATCGGACCCGGGTGACCTCTTCGGGAGACGCATCCGGATCGAAGAGGATGGAGGGAAGAAAGGCCGCAGGCGGCGTCAGGTTCCGGGTGTACCGCATGGAAAAGTCCAGCCGGGGAAGGAGCCCGCCCCTGGCCTCGGCCACATCCTGGCGGGCCGCCTCCAGCGCCAATTGCGCGTCCCGGATCTCCCGACTTCCTTCCACGGTCCGCTGCACCGCTTCCTCCAACCCCATCTCCACTTCCTGAGCCTGGAGCACATGGGGACCCGTCCATGTCAGGCCTCCTCCCAGGAGGAAGCAGACCAGGAGGACCGGCACCCCGGGGGCGAATCGGACGAATGATCTAGAAGGCTGTTGAAGAACAGGAGCGGCCGCCGCGTCGGGGTCTTGCGGCCCTGGGCGTGGGACCCGGGACGGCATCCTTCCACGGGACTCGTTCTCATGATCATGGCGCATGGGGAACTCCTTACAAGTCTTCACGGGTTCTCCGGAATCGGGACGGGTCGTGCCTCCTGGAATGGCGAGACCTCAGGGGCATCAGAAGGCTCTTGAAGAAGCGAAGGGCGCCTCCGTTGGAGAACGTCCGGTAGGGGAATCGAAGGCGACTCATCGACGCTGGACACGGGTTCCGCCCTCGATGCGCTCGCCAGGGTAGAGGATGACCTGATCTCCTTCCTCCAGCCCTGAGAGGACCTGGACCTCTACATCGCTCCGTTGCCCCAGCTCCACAGGCGTCAGGTGGGCCCGCCCACCATCCACCCGGTAGGTGAACCATGCGTCATCCTGCCTGAACACGGCGCTGGCCGGAGCCTTCAGCACGTCATCCTCCTCCCAGACCACGATACGAGCCTCCACCCGGTAGCCGTCACCCAGCAACTCCCACTCTTCCCGAGGTTCCTCCAGATCCAGGATCACATTGACCCGCTGCTCCTCGATACCCAGGGCTGAGACCCTTGTGAAGGCCGAGGGCTCCACCGTGCGGACCCGGGCCGCCAGAGCAGGCTCTCCACCCCACCGCTCCACCTGAGCCCGAGCCCCGGGTCGAACCCGGACCGCGTCGGCAGAGAGGAGATCCACTACCAGCTCCAGGTTCTCCAGGTCTCCCACTTCCAGGATGGGTGTCCCGGCCTGTAGCGCCACTTCGCTCTCCTGCATGACGCGCAGGACCCGTCCCTGGACCGGCGAAGTGACCGGAAGGGCCGTCACCTCCTCACCACCCAGTTCCAGGAGGAGGCGGGCGTTCTCAACCTCCTGTTCAGCAGCTCGAACAGCAAACGCGGCCGATCGATACTCGGCCTCCCGGCTCCGGAGGTTCGCTTCGGCCCGCTCCACTGCCGAGGTGGATCCACCCCCCTCCCGGAGGAGGACCTGCTGCCGCCGAAGTTCCTCCCTGGCCTCCACCTGCGCCCCCTCCATGGCTTCTTCTCGAGCCCTGGCTTGCTCCAGCCCTGCCCGGGCGCCCTCCAGAGCCGCTTCTGCCTGGGCTCGACTCCGACGATCCAGGAGTGGAGCGGGCATGGACTGGATCCGGGTGATCTCGTCACCGGCCTCCACCATGTCTCCGGCCCGCCATTGGACCCGGGTCAGGGTCCCGGCCACCGGAGAGGAGATGACGTATCGATCCTGAAGGCGCGCCTTCCCATCCTCCTCCACTGAGACCTCCATGACGCCACGCTCCACCAGGGCCAGGTCCACCTCCACCGCCCCTGGGCGGAAGGCCAGGGCCAGAACGATGAGGATGAGGATCCCGGCCCCGACCAGGACCGTGATCCGGGCCCATGGGGGAAGTTCCCGGGTCTTCTGATTGCTATCCGACATGTCGTCACCTTTCGGCTACAAGCTGCGTTTCGGTCAGAATCCGCCTTCATCCACCGGGCCCAGGGTCCTCGTCCTGGGTCCTGCTCTCCCATGGCTCCGGCCTCTTCATCCATTCACTCTCGAGTCTTCAGGACGCCGATGAGATCCAGGTGGTCCAGTCGCCTCCGCACCAGAAGGGCGCTCACCAGCGCAGCGACCAGAACCACGATGGTGGCGAAGGCGTAGGTCTGGGGTGAGACCATGAGGGGGAACCGATACTCCTCCGGATCCAGAGTCCCAGCCAGGAGACCGGACAATCCCCGTCCGATGAGGAGGCCGAAGGGGATGGCCACCAGGACCTGGATGGCCTGCTCGCCCAGGAGGATCCCCGAGATCTCACCCCGAGTGAACCCCAGGACCCGAAGGCTGGCCAGGTCCCGGGCGCGAATGGAGAGGGCGACTCGGGCATTGTTGTAGACCACCCCGATGGCGATGATGGAGCCGAAGAGGCTGAGGATGAAGACCAGGGCTCGCTGGGGCTCGGCGGCAAGTTCATCGATTCGCCCCATGAGGTGGGTCTTGGCCGTCACTTCCTGGACCCGGGGCATCTGGGCCAGGCGGGCTTCCAGCGCCTGGAAGTCTCCGGGCTCGGAAGCCAGGAGGAGGCTGTTGACCACCGGCCCCTCCCCCAGGAGCCTGTTCAGGTCACCCCGCCGCATGTGCCCCTGGAGGCCGAACATCTCGTCCACCGTGCCCGTGATCGTCATGGGATGGGTCCCCCCCTTCCCTTCCCGAAGCTGAAGTTCCACACGCTCCCCGACCTGGAGCTCCAGGAGATCGGCCAGGGCGGTTGTGACCACCATTCCCCCGGAAGGCATGGGAAGGACCTCCCCTTCCGTGTTCATGAGGCGTCGAAGCTCCATGTCCTCCGGGTACCCGTACACGGGGATGTCCCGCCACCGGGTCCCGGCCACGACGCGGACAGAGGTGATCCGGAGCCCCTCGGCCCGGGTCACCTCCGGAAGGGCCAGCACCTCCCGGGCAGCCCGGTCAGGGGTGGGCCCCACCAGGGAGACGGCCACGTCCTCCTGGGCAGCCATCTGATAGTGCCGATCCAGGATCAGGTCCCAGGCATCGGCAGAGAACCGACCGACGACGATGATGCCCAGGGCCAGCGCGATGCCGAAGCTGGAGAGGGCCGTTCGGAGCTTCCGTCGTCCCAGCTCTCGGAGGATCATACGCCCCGATGATCCAAAGAGGTCGCCGACTCCCACGCGCTCAAGGAGAGTCGGTCGGTACCGGGCAGGCGGCTCCGGGCTCATGGCCTCAGCCGGAGAAAGCCGGAGGATCCGGCGAAGGGTGGCGAAGGCCCCCAGGACGCCGAACACGGCCGCCACCAGGAAGGCGGGGAGCACGATGGACGGAGGCATCCCGTACTCCAGGAGGGGGAGGCGGAAGAACTCGGTGAAGAAGCCTGTGAGCCCTCGCCCCATCCACCAACCCATCCCCAGACCCACGATCGTCCCGGCCACCACCACCAGGAGGGCCAGCTTCACGTAGTAGCCGCCGATCTCCCGGTCCCGATATCCCAGGGCCTTCAACGCCGCCACCTCCCCTCGCTGGAGCTTCACCAGGCGGGAGAGCACCACGTTCAGGAGGAAGGCAGCCACACCCAGGAAGAGGATGGGAATGAAACCGGAGAGGGCCTGGAGCTGCTCCAGCCGCATCTGGAGGAAGTAGTTGGAGCGCTGCAGATCCCGACCCACCGCACCCCGTCCCCCATACGGCTCCAGGATCCGGTCCACCTGGGCCATGACGCCGGCTTCCACCGCCCCAGGAGCCAACTGGAGGACCACGTCGTTGAAGGCACCCTCCATCTGAAAAGCAGGGGCCACGGCCTGCCGGTCCATCCAGAGGACAGCGAACCGCTCGTCGTCCGGGATGGGGTCAGCTCCCGGGGGGGCCGGATAGACGAACTCGGGGGCAGCGGCGATCCCCGTGATCCGGACCTGTCGGAGATTCCCCTCCATGACCACGGGAAGGGTGTCGCCCGGGGCCAGACCGGCCCGTTCGGCGAAGGTCTCCAGGAGGAGCGCCTCGTCGGATCGGCCAGGTTCCACCATTCGGCCTTCCATGAGGTGGACCCCGTTCAGGGGCGCCTCCCCTCCAGGGGGAAGCCCCACCACCTGGCCGATGGGCGGCTGTTCCCGTCCGGCCACACCCCGACCCGGACGCTCCTGGGCGCTCAGCGGGATCCGGACAGGGGCTACGAGGCGGGTATAGGCCAACGTGACCCCGGGGATCTCCTCCAGCCGCTCTCCCACCGGCTCGGGCGCCCGCTCCAGCCCCACGAAGACGTCGCCGAACCGGTATGCCTCGTAGTAGGCGTCCCGTGAACCCTCCAGGGATTGCCAGGTGGCCATGAGGGCCACGAAGGCGGCGATCCCTGCAGCCACCACCAGCCCGATGCTCAGGAGTTGGGCCCACCGCTCCCGGAGGTCCCGGAGGAGCTTGAGGTTGAGCGTGGACATCTTCATGGCCCACTCCAGCCGCGGACCGTGCGACAAGCAAGCATCGCCCTACCAGCGGATCTCGGAGGCGGGGGTCCGGCTCTCGTTCTCCCGCTCCTCCTCCACCTGTCCGTCGTGAAGGACCACCACCCGGTTGGCCATCTCGGAGATGGGGGCGTTGTGGGTGATGACGGCGGTGGTGGTGCCCAGCTCCTGATTCACCCGTTCGATGACCTCCAGGACCACCACTCCGGACCGGTAGTCCAGGGCGCCGGTGGGCTCGTCGCAAAGCAGGATCTCAGGGCGCTTGGCAATGGCCCGGGCCACCGCCACCCGCTGCTGTTCCCCGCCTGAGAGCTGGGAGGGAAAGTGATCCATCCGCTCCTTCAACCCCACCATCTCCAGCGCCTCGGCCGGCGAGAGGGGGTCCCGGGAGATCTCGGTCACCAGCCCCACATTCTCCCGGGCCGTGAGGGAGGGCATGAGGTTGTAGAACTGGAAGACGAAACCCACGTGGTGACGTCGGAACTCGGTGAGACGCCGATCGGTGGCCCGAGACAGATCCTGGTCCCGGAAGAAGACCGATCCTGAAGTGGGACGATCCAACCCACCCAGGATATTCATCAGGGTCGATTTGCCACTTCCGGAGGCTCCTACCAGAACCAGGAACTCACTCTCATGGAGGGCGAAGTCCACCCCTCGGAGGGCGTGGACGTCCACTTCCCCCATCTTGTAGGTCCGGGTCACATTCTCCGTGCGCAGGACCGGCCGGCCCCTTTCGGCTCCGTTGTTCATGCGTCCTCCCGTGGGCTTATGGCCAGACCCTGCTGGACGAAGTCGATCATGTGCCTCAGGTAGAACTCCCGCCCCTGGAGGGTGTGAGGATTTGCAGGGAGCATGCCAGGGGGCGTCCGACGGGTGATGAGCATGAAGTAGACAGGCTGGGACATGAGACTCATGACGAAGAGAAGGGGATGCCCCTCCCGGATCACCCCCTCCTCCTGGGCCTCCTGCACAAGCTGGAGGAGGCCGGTGGAAATGGGAGTCAACATCTCGGCCAACTCCGGGAGGAGGTGTGTCCGGTGGAGGCGGATTTCCACCATGAGCTGGGCCTGGTCCGGGTTGTCCCAAAGGTGCTCGAAGACGGCCCGGAGGAGGGCCTGGATCCGCCGGCTCCCTGACGTTCCCCCAGCCAGGATCTCCTGGATCCGATTGGCCAGGGGTGCCAGGATCTCCATGACCACCTCCAGGTAGAGACCCTCCTTGGACCCGAAGTAGTAGGCCACCGACGCCACATTCGCTCCGGCCCGACCCGTGATGGCCCGGACGGAGGCTCCCTCATAGCCCTCTTCCGCAAAGAGCTGGCGAGCCGCCGCCAGAATCGCCGCCCGGGTGCTTCGCCCTCCGTCCGTCATCCGTTCTCCCTCCCTGCCTCCATGGCCGGAACGTTGTCCCCCAGCCACCGAATCATCTAAACGACTGTTTCACACAATCGTTTGATCATTCCCCTGAGTCAAGGCTCTGACGAGATCCTGGGGCCAGGCTCCACAGAGGACGGGCGTCCACGATCCTCCTTGCCCGACCTTCCCCCCGATCCTATATGTCAGCCCGGTTCCGGCCCCTGTCCTCTTGCCCCGTGTCTACCATGGTCCCGTTCCGGTTCACACCCCATTCCCTCCCCACCCTCGCGGGCCTGGCTCTGGCCGCTCTCCTGGTGACAGCCGGCTCACCGGCAGTAGAGCTGGCCGCCCAGGAGACCCGGCCCATGGGCTATGCCGACCTCTTCCGACAGGCCTCCATGGGCCAGGTGGCCGTCTCGCCCCAGGGCGATCGGATCCTGTATACGCTCACCCCGGCCAGCTTCCCCGATCCCCCCAGTCGTCACACACAGATCCGGATGGCTGCCCTGGATGGATCCATGGACCGGGCCATGACCCGGGCTGAAGAGGCGGGGAACCGGGATCCCCGCTGGCATCCTTCCGGGGAACTCTTTGGCTTCACCTCCACCCGGGCCGGGAACGGCCGGCAACTCTTCCTCATGCCCGTGGACGGGGGGGAGGCCCTGCAGGTCACCGACGTGGAGGGCGGGGTGGTGGACTGGGGATGGAGTGGCGACGGTGAGACCCTGGTGTACCTGGCAGGCCAGGGCCAAGACCGCCAACTCCAGGTCATGGACGGACGGGGGCAAGGAGCGTCCCGGGCGCTGACGGAGCATCCCACCCCCATCCAGGGGTTCACCTGGCGGGAGGACGGTCAGGAGCTCCTCTTCACCGCCCCCGACGACTGGGATGCGGCAAACCACGATCGAAGGGAGGCCGGGTTCCGGGCCCGGCCCATCCAGCGGGGGCTGGTCTTCGACGACTTCCTGACCCTCTACCCCTCCCATCTCTGGGCTCTGGACCCGACCGGGAGTGAGCCACGCCGGCTCACCGAGGGGGACTTCATCGTCCATGGGTTCGAGGACTCTCCCCGGGGAGACCGGGTGGCCCTGGTCGTGGGTCCCGTGGATCCCCATGTGGACACTCGTCCCCGGGAGATCTTCCTCCTGGATCCGGGCTCCGGAACCATGGAGCAGCTCACCGACAACGATGTGAGCGAGTCCATCATCGGGTTCTCCCCATCAGGATCCCACCTGGCCATCAGCGCTGGGCGGGACTTCGCCGGTCCCGGAGTCAGCGACATCTTCGTCCGGGAGGTGGATGGACCCGCCGGCCAGGAGCACTGGCGATCGGTGACCGGTGACTTCGACAACCACGTCTTCGGCGGGGTGTGGGACGAGGACGGAGAGGGGCTCTACTTTGTCGGCGCAGACGGGGTGAACCGACAGCTCTTCCGGGCCCCCATCCAGGATGAGGAGGTCCGGCAACTCACGAACTGGCAGGGCGTGGCGGCCATCCACGCCGCCGAGCCTGGGGCTCCGGTTGTCCTGGGATTCGAGGATCCGGAGACCCCCCAGGACCTGTGGGCCCTTTCCTGGGACCAGGCCGCCGGCGCGGCCAACCGGGAGGATGCGGGCTGGACCCGGCTCACCGACGCCAACCCCTGGGTGGAAGAGATCCAGCTGGCACGAACCGAGACCCTCCGGTGGGTCTCGGACGACGGAACCGAGGTGGAAGGCCTCCTGGTCTACCCCCTGGACCATGATCCCCAGCGTCAGTATCCCCTCATCACCGACATCCACGGGGGGCCGGCCGCCGCCTACGTGAACAGCTTTCTTCCTACTTCCTCCAATCCCCATCGGGCCTACGGCCACTTCTTCGCCGCTCATGACTACGCCCTCTTCCTCCCCAACTACCGGGGTTCTTCCCACTACGGACACCAGTTCCAGGTGGAGATCGTCGGGGACTACTGGACCCGGGCCACTGAGGACATCCACACCGGGATCGACCACGTCATCGAGATGGGCGTGGCCCATCCTGATTCCCTGGGGATGATGGGCTGGTCGGCCGGAGGCCACTGGTCCAACTGGATGCTGGTCACCACCGATCGATTCCAGGCCATCGCCACCGGGGCCGGCGTGACGAACTGGATCTCCCTTTATGGACAGACCGACAACCAGGCCTCCCGGGAGTGGTATCTGGGGCGGGACGCCAGCCTGGACGGCCAGAATCAGCCCTGGCACGACTTCGACCACTGGTGGGATGAGTCGCCCCTGAAGTACATCGAGAACGCCGTGACCCCGACCCTCATCCATTTCCCACAGGCCGACCAGCGGATTCCCATGCCCCAGGGGCAGGAGCTCCACTTGGCGCTGAAGAAGCTGGGCGTCCCCACCGAGTTCCTGGTCTACCCGGACGAACTCCACGCCCTCCAGGACCCTCGGAACCAGTTGGTGAAGCTCATGGGAGAGATGGGTTGGTTCGAAACCTGGATCCGGGGAGAGGGTCCGTGGTTGGACTGGAGCCGGGTCATGGAGGTGGCCGACGAGATCGAGGAGGAGCTTCGGTAGGTCGGCCGGAGAAACTCCCCGCTGTCTCCGTGGATCGGCCCGCCGGGCGCCGTGAACCCAGGCCCTCCGGCTCTGGAATCCCGCCCCGCCGGTTCCGGAAACCCAGGTCTGCCGACCTCGGTCAACTCTCGTCGGGCAGGCTTCCGTCCGGTTCCAGCCCCCAGAAGCGTCGAGCCGAGGCCAGGATGGGGGCAAGGCGGCCATCGTCCCGAAGCGGGCCCAGGATCTGGGGAAAGTGATAGTGGATCGCCAGGGTGGGCCAGTAGGTCCAGCGCTCCACTTCGCCCAGTGCCGCCAACCCCCCATCCCGATCCCCCAGGGCCAAGCGGATGAGCCCCGTCGCGAAGGCATCCCCCTGGGCCTCGAACCAGGCCAGCTCACTTCGGGCCTCCTCCGTATGGCCCCCGGCGGCCTGCAGGAGGGCATGGGTGGACCGAGGACCCGACCCGGCCCAGGGCACGACGAGCCCATCCAGGATCTCCCTGGCCTCCTCCGTCCGGCCCAGCCGATGGAGGGTCAGGGCCTCATAGAAGGACGCCGACCCCTCGTCAGGCTGGAGGGCCCGGGCCCGCCCCAGCTCCCTCAGCGCCGTCACAGGATCATCGGTCATGAGGTGGGTCACCCCCAGGTTTCCCACCACCTCGGGGGAAAGGGGGTTCAATTCCACCGCCCGGCGGGAGGCGGCCAGCGCCTCCTGCGGCCGACCCAGAAGCTGGGAAGTCCAACTCAACCAGTTATGGGCATCAGCATAGCCAGGCCGCAGCTCCACCGCCCGGGTATGCTCCCGGATGGCCTGGGGGCCCTCATGGCGGGCTTCATGAAGGAGCCCCAGTGAGGCGTGGGCTTCACCCAGGCCGGGGCTCAGCTCCAACGCTCGACGGGCGGCGGCTTCAGCTTCCGAGAGCCGCCGGCTCCGTCCTTCCTGCGTGTACTCGAAAAGGAGGGTCAGCCCATCCGCCAGCCCCACCCAGGCAAGGGGGTACTCAGGGTCTTCCTGGATGGCCGCCCGAAAGAACTCCACCGCCCTGACCATCCCCGCCTCGGTTCTCTCATCCAGGTGGGCTCGTCCCTGGACCTGGAGACGGTAGGCCTCCAAACTCGTGGTGGGTGGCTCCTGGGACCCAGGGGTCAGACCCGCCGCGTTCGCCCTCGATTGGACTCCTGGTGCCCCTTCGGGGATGAGCTCCGCTCGGAGACTTCGGGCGATCTTGCCGGCCAGCTGGGACTGGATCTGAAAGAGATCCTCGGCCGTCAGGTCCCGGTCATAGCTTTCGGCCCATCGGTGCTCGTCGCGGACCCCATCGATGAGCTGGACATTGAGGCGGATCCGGCCGGACCTGCTGGAGTCCCCCCTCCACCACCGTACCGGCCCCCAGGGCGCGGGCGATCTCCCGGACCGGGGTTCGCCCATCTCTGTACCGGAGAACCGAAGTGCGGGAAATGACCTTCAGGTCACCGGCCCGGGAGAGCTCGGTGAGGAGATCATGGTGGAGTCCGGCGGCCAGCACACCACTCTCTTCGCCCCCACCCAGAACTTCAAAGGGAAGTACGGCCACCGTGTTGGGGTCCGGGGTCACCGGCGGTGGAGAATCACTCTGTACCTCAGCTGAGGGAGTGTCGCCGTGACGGATCCGCTGGGCCAGGGCCTGGACCTGAGGATCCGGCTCGGCCTGCAGAACCTCCTCCAGATGAGTCGCATGCGCCTGGGCCACCTGCAGAGCCGCGCTCCGCCTCCCAGCAGCGGACAGGGCCTCCATGAGTCGGAGGGAGGCCCTGGCGTCGGCCGGCGCTTCGTCCACCACCCTGTGCCACCAACGAACGGCAAGCCCTGGGTCTCCCTGGGCCGAAGCTCGCCGGGCAAGGGACTCCAACGCATCCCGATAGGATCGAGCCAACCGATCCCGCTCCCGATCCATCCACCCATCGAACGCCACCGAATCGGAAATCCAGAACCCATCCAGGAAGGGGCCCCGATACAGCTGGACGGCATCCGAGAGGGCGTCTTCGTCCAGGGCTTCCTGGAAGCGACGGACGTCAGCGCTCACCTGCTCCTGATTGAGCCGGAGGCTCCCACCCTGGGAGATCAGAACATCTGACCCCAACACCTTCCGCAGCCGATGCAGACAGGTATTGAGCCGGTTCCGGGCCACCTTCTCCGGTGATTCGGGCCAGAGGAGCCCCACCAGACGCCCACGGGTGACACCGGCCGGCGCCGCCACGGCCAGGACTGCCAGGAGGGCCAGGGAGTGGCGATGGGCGGCAGCCCCACCCACAGGGGTGCCGTCCTCCTCCACCACCGCACCGCCCAGCAGCCTCACAGAAATCCTCACCTTGGCTCCCTTGGGCGCTCCGCCGGAGTGGCAGACCGTGAACTCCGGTCCGGGAATCCTGCCCGTTCCTTCTCCTCTGGAGCCCCCGCTCGGGTTTCAACAGGCAACCCCCATGAACGATCGATCTCCGTGAGGAGGCCCCCAAACCGGGCATCATCCCGGAAAGAGGCCAGGAGCCGGGGAAAGAGGTACCGGATGAGGGGAGTGGAAATNCCCCAGCGAGNCACACGTNGAAAGGCTGCAAAGGCCTCGTCNAATCGACCCTGGGCAGCTTGGAGGAGCCCCACTGCCACAGGGTCCTCCAGCGCGTCCTCCAACGCTGCGCCCCGCTCCACCTCGGNGATGGCGTAATGCCGNNGGCTGGACCCTCTCCCTTCAGCCATCCTNCTCAANGCGAGGGACACCTGGATCTGATCCCGGAGCCGGCGTTCCTGCCAGTCCGCCAACCGGACCTCCGCCTCNCTCAGGAGAAACCGGGATTCGGCGAACCGGGACAGGTGGTGGAGACTCCAACCTTCCATGAGGTAGGCCACCCAGTATCCGGGGTCCAGCTCCCTGGCCCGAGCCGCCTCCCTCCGCGCTGCTTCATACCGACCGCCGGCCAGATAGATGTGGGCCAGAAAGGCCCGGGTGTAGGGAGCCATGGGGCTGAGCCCCACCGATCGCTGGGCAGGGCCCACGCCCAGGTCGGGCCGACCCAGGATCATCTGCACCCAGCCCAGCCAGTTCTGCGCATCCGGGTCCGATGGGTTCAGCTCAACGGCCCGGGCGAAGGCGCCAAGGGCGCCGGGCCCCTCGCATTGGGTGACATGGATGAGCCCCAGGGCGGTGTGCGCCTCACTCAGCTCCGGATCCAACTCCAGGGCCATCCGGGTGGGTTCCAGCGGATCCTGATCGCTCACCTGTTCAGGGTGGCCATACCATCGGGACAGGCCCAGGGTCTGACCCAGGCCGGCCCAGGCTGGAGCGTAGTTTCCGTCAGCCGCGATGGCCCGTCGGAAATATTCCTCAGCTCGCCGAAGCTCCTCCAGACTGCGCCGGGACATGTGGGTTCGGCCCTGCACGTAGAGGAGGTAGGTATCCAGGTCAGCAGCCGGGCGCCCGGCCACGGCCTTTCTCTCTCCTCCGGTCAACTCTGCCTGCAGGGTGGAGGCGATCCGGTCAGCCAACTCACTCTGGAGTTCGAAGGTGGCGGCCTCCGAGAACTCCCGGTCGTAGGTTTCGGCCCAGAGGTGTCGATCCCCCGACACCTCGATGAGCTGGACATTCAAGCGGATCCGATCCCCGACCTGTTGTACGCCCCCCTCCACGATAGTCCCTACGTCCAGCTCCTGGGCAATCTCCGCCACCGACGCCGCGCCACCCACATATGGCAGAACGGAGGTCCGGCAGATAACAGTAAAGGCCCGGATGCGGGAAAGGCGGGTCAGGAGGTCATGATGGAGCCCCGAGGCGAAGGCGCTGGCGCCCGGTTCCCCCCCCAGCTCCACGAAGGGGAGAATCGCGATGCGGTAAAGGTCGGGGGGCCTGGAGGTGGACTGCGCCCCAGGGTCGGTCCCCCCTTCGTGGACCGGGCTCTTCAGTTCTTCCAGCAGTGATCGAAGCTCCCGGCCGGGCCCAATTCCCAGCTCATTCTCCAGGAAGCGGATGTGGCCCTGGCCTACCTCCAGGGCTCCAGGCACGTTGTCGGCCGCCCTCAGCGCCTCCATCCAGGCCATGACCAGATGGGAGTTGGCCGGCTCGTCCTGAGATCGCCTTGCCCACCAGCGGACCGCCTCTTCCCGGTTCCCCTGGACCACAGCGTCATGGGCCAACGACTCCAATGCTTCCCGATAGAGGGTCTGGACCTGGTCTCGCTCCCGGTCCATCCAGTGGTCGAAGGCCGAGGATCCCCGGATCCAGAAACCATCGAGGAAGGGACCCCGGTAGAGGGAGACCGCCTGGGCCGGGTCCCCATGGGACAGCGCATTCCGGAGGTCCAGGAGATCACAGGGGAGCCGGTCAGTCGCCAAGGCCAGATGGTCCCCAATCGAGGTGACGACGTCGGGATCCAGGGCCCGTCGCAGCCGATGCAGACAGGTATTCAACCGGTTCCGGGCCACCTTCTCCGGTGATTCGGGCCAGAGGAGCCCCACCAGACGCCCACGGGTGACGCCGGCCGGTGCCGCCGCGGCCAGGACTGCCAGGAGGGCCAGGGAGTGGCGATGGGCGGCAGCTCCCCCCACGGGGGTGCCGTCCTCCTCCACCACCGCACCGCCCAGCAGCCTGAGGTGAAGCATGGCAATCCCATGTGACGGAGATGTGATTCTGACGAAAGTGCCGGGTGACCCGCCCCGACTAACGTATGACAACCGTTCGCATTGGGACATGTTTACCCCAACCGAAAAGGAGTCATTCCATGCGAAATACCAACCCAGTCAGCAGGATCCTGAGATACCCGGCCGTGGCCATGGTGGTCGCGCTGGCCCTGGCAGCCTGCGACCGCCAGGACGTGGTCGCTCCGCAGGAGAGCGTCACCGAGCAACAAGCCCAGCCGGGCCCGGCAGCCATCAGCGACGCCAATGTGGTGGAGATCATCGCCACCCATCACGGCGACGACTACGTCTTCGAGATGCCCGAGACCCTTCCTACCGGATGGACTACCTTTGAGCTGGACAACCATTCCGAGTCCACCCACTTCGCCTTCTTCGCCAAGGTGCCCGATCAGGCCATCCGAGGGGCCGAGGATGCGGACCAGGAACTCCTGGACTACTGGATCGAGAATGTGACCGTCCCGTTCCAGGGCCTCATGGATGGGATCCTGGACCAGCGCGATATGGACGAATTATTCGGTGAATTCATCGGATCCGCCGCTGGCTGGTTCTTTGACCCCGGTCCCACCCCGGCCGGAGGTCCAGGATTCGTGGCCGGGTTGGAGAGCACCCGGACCACCGTCTACCTGGAAGAGGGCCTCTACATCGTGGAGTGCTACGTGAAGGACGCCGACGGGCAATTCCACTCGGCCCGGGGGATGATCCATCTCCTGGAGGTGGATGGCAGCGTGACCTCCCCTACCCCTGAACCCCGGGGAACCGCCCAGGTGACGGTGGCCTCCACCGGAATCGAGGCCGAGGATCGGATGCGTCCCGGCCTGCACAATGTGCGGGTGGATTTCGCCGATCAAGCGGAGTATGGCCACCTCCTGGGCCATGACCTCCACCTCATCCGGCTGAATGGCGGAGATGTGGAAGAGGTGGCCCGGTGGATGAACTGGATGGCGCCGACCGGGCTGGAGTCCAGCAGCCGGGATCGCGGCCCCCAGACCTTTGTGGGCGGCGTCCAGACCATGCTTCCCGGAGGCGTGGGATACATGACCGTCCGGCTCGAGCCTGGTGACTACGCCTGGATCGCCGAGGTCCCCCACCCCGACGAAGACCCCTTCAATGACACACCCATGTGGAAGACGTTCACCGTGCCCGGAAACACCGCTGCCGAAGGTCGCTGAGCCCTTCCGTAACTACCGGAGCGCGTGTCGCCCCAGGGAGGCTGCGGGTTGGGCCTCCCTGGGGCCGGCGCTTGGGGGCCGCTCTGCCCCTTCCCTCCAAGTCCGGACCCTGAGCGCCTGGACCCTCGGCACCTGGAGATCCCTTGCAGTTACCTTGCAAACGCCGCCGCCTGCCCCGTACCATGGACCGAACATCGCATTTGGGTCTCGAAGGGCAGAACGGTTCGCTGGAGATCGCCATGCCGCCTCACTCACCCCGGATCGGAACTGCACACGTTGCAGGGAGGATCGTACGCTCTCTCCTGGGTGGCATGACCTGGTGCATCCTGGTCTGGACCCTGAGCCCATCCGGCCTGCCTGCCCAGGAAGAGCCGGCACCCACCTTCGCCGAACCCCCTGCGCTGGAGAACCTCTCCTCGGATCCCAATACCGTGGAGGTGGAGCTGACCGCAGCCCCCGAACGCCGCTCGCTGGTCCCCGGGATGGAGACGGACGTGCTGGCCTACAACGGGACGGTCCCCGGGCCCACCCTCGAGGTAGAGGAAGGCGACCGGGTCATCGTCCACTTCCGAAACGAGCTGGACGTCCCCACCACCGTGCACTGGCACGGGATCCATCTCCCCTTCGCCGCCGACGGCAGTCCCTTCCATCCGGTGGCGCCCGGAGCGGAGTTCGTCTACGAGTTCACCATCCACCCCGGCACCGCCGGCACCTACTGGTACCACCCCCACCCGCACCACGACACCGGCCGGCAGGTGGCCATGGGGCTCTTCGGCGCCATTGTCGTCCGGGATCCCGACGATCCCCTCCCCCAGGCCCTCCCCGAACGCCTCCTCATCCTGTCGGACAACCGCTTCGACGACGACGGACAGATCCACTTCGCCGAGGCCGGCTCACGGCAGGCCAGGATGGACGAGGAGAACGGGCGGGAGGGAGACGTGCTCTTCGTGAACGGTGAGGTGATGCCGGAGATCCCGATCCGGGCCGGTGAGGTCCAGCGGTGGCGGGTCATCAATGCCGCCGGCGCCCGAACGTATCGGCTGGCCCTCCCCGAACACTCGCTTCTGCACGTGGGAAGCGACGGCGGGCTCTTCGAGCACCCGCAGGAGGTGGACGACATCCTCCTGACCGGTGCAGAGCGGGTGGAGCTCCTGGTGCACGGCACCGGCGAACCCGGCGAAGCCGCCATCCTCCAGTCCCTTCCCTACAACCGGTACCTGCCCCAGACCCGCCCCGCCGACTGGACCGACACCCTGGCGCTGGCCACGGTCCGCACCACGAACGAGCCCCCGGCGGTGGCGCCGCCGCTCCCCGAACGGCTTCCGCCCGTCCCGGCCCTGGACCCCACC